>Ga0256407_10011533_pt1 | contig 12206 bp, 11 predicted proteins | sample RumenRJG_04DNA_FD_193489 | JGI IMG/M metagenome (GOLD analysis project Ga0256407, IMG submission 193489) | Bovine rumen microbial communities from Lethbridge, Alberta, Canada - RJG_04 | ecosystem: Host-associated > Mammals > Digestive system > Stomach > Rumen | place: Canada: Alberta... | reverse complement strand
AAAAAAAAAAAAAAAAAAAACCAAAAAAAAAAAATAATAATCATTTTAAAAAACCAATAAAAAAATGTCAAATAAAAACCCTGAACAAAAATTTTCAAAAATCCTTTTAATGGGGAAAGCAGGAGTAGGAAAAACATCAATGAGATCAATAATATTTGCAAATCAAGCTCCAAAAGACACATTTGTATTAGGATACACACACGAAGTTGCAGAATCGCGATTAAAATTTATGGGAAATTTAGTATTTAATTTATTAGATTGTGGTGGTCAAGAAGAATTTATAAAACAATATTTTGAAACAAAAAAAGAAACAATTTTCTCAAAAGTTGAAGTTTTAATTTTTGTAATTGAAGCAGAAAATCCAAATAATAAAAATGATAAAGATAATATTGAAGATATAACATATTTTGATAAGTAAAAAAAAAATATTTTTTATAATTTTTTATTTTATTTTATTTAGTTGTATTAAAGCTTTAACTGAATTTTCTCCTAATGCAAAAGTATTTGTTTTAGTTCATAAAATGGATTTAGTTACTGAAAATAAAAAAAAAGAAATTTTTGAAAAAAGAAAAAGTCAATTAGAATCTAAAGCAGGTAATTTTAAAATTCAATGTTTTCCTACTTCAATATGGGAAGTTACTTTATATAAAGCTTGGACTAGTATTGTTGGAGAATTAACAATGAATATAAAAAGTATAAAAGAATCTTTAAAAAAATTTTCTCAAATTTGTTGTGTTGAAGAAATTATTTTATTTGAAAAAAATACTTTTTTATTAACTTGTTCTTATACTGATAAAGAAATAAGTGATGATCAGAGATTTGAAAAAATTTCTCATATTATTAAAAAATTCAAATTAAGTTGTATGACTACAAATTCAAGATTTGAATCTATGATTATTCAAACTAGAAATTATACTACTTATCTTGATGAGTTTACTAATTCTACTTATATTATGGTTATTATTAATAGTAAAAATGTTAATTTGGAATTAATTAAATTAAATGTTGCTTTATGTAGAAAAAGTTTTGAAGAAAAGTTAAATGGAAAAAGTGATTCAAATAATGAGAATAATGAAAATGAAGTAATTGATAATTAAAGAATAATAAATAAATTTAATATAAAAAAATATTAAATTTTTTTTTTATTTAAATAAAGTAATAAGAGTTAATTATAATATTTTAAATTATTTTTTTTATGATATTTCAGTAGAAACTAATTCTTCTTCTTTTTCATTTAATGATTTTTTCTGTTTTGATAAAAATTTATAAATATAATGTCCAATTACACATGTTATAAATCCAATAAAATTAATACCAATCATTAATTTTATTGATTTAAAAGCAAAAGGATAAGTTTTAATTTCAAATAAATCATATAATAATTTAATAGTAAATGTATAAATTAAAGTTATTATAAAATATAATTTTATAGAACAATATTTTGGATTTCTTCTTTGACAAAAAAATAATTGTTCACAAATATTTATTATAAAAACACCTCCATGAAGACAAAAAATTAAACTAAAAGGAATATGAATTCCTCTTTTATATAAAGTTCTTTTATCAATAATTAACATTCCCCAAAACATTATTGTTACTAAAAATGATAATGAGAAATTAAAATTAAAAAATTTTTGATAATGTAATTTTGGATTTAAATTATTGAAATCTACTATAATTATTAGTATATAATATATTATATTAATATATAAATCTATTTGAGTAACATAAAAAAAGTTAAAAGGAAATTTTGGTATATTTATTATTCGATCCCATATACAAATTGAAATAAGAAATATTAAAATTATTATATGAAAATAAGTTGTATATTTTTTTGACATTTTTTTATTTGATATTACATAACTAATTAATTATAGGAAGATGTATATTTTTATTTTTTAATATTTTAAATAATAATTTTTTTAAATTTGAAAATGATTGAGAGAAAAGGGAAAGAATTGACAAAAAATGATATAATAAATTGTAGGAATAAATTTAAATTAAGTCTTAGAAAAGAACAGATAAATAAGAAAATTTATTTGAAGAGAAATATTATTAAAAATCAACAAGATGATATTTTAGATTTAACTAAATTAAAAATTGATTCTATTATAAAGGACAATTTTTCTGCTTTTAATTTTGATAAAATTAATGAAAATATTGAATATTTATCATATCTTTTAAGTTCAGAAAAATTTGATGAAAAAATATATGGTTTACATATATTGTATATTTCAATTGAAAAAGAAATTCATATTCAAAAAAAATTCAATATAAATAACTTTTTAGTTATTAATAAAAAAAATTTAATAAGAAAATTACAAATAATATTAAAAGAAAGTGATACATTTAATTATTCTAATGTTAATTTAATAATACATGAAATATATTATATTTTTGTTTATTTCAGTGATATTATTGTTAATTTGTCTGAAGATAATAATGATAATGAAAGTGTAAAACAAATTGAAAATTGTTTATTTTCAGATGATTATATTCAAATATATATTACCCATTTAATAAATAAAGAACCTTTTATTAATTCATTAATTTTTAATTTTTTATTAAATTCTCTTTTATATAATAGGAAAAATAGGGAAAAAGTTTTTAAATATGAAAATCATTGTTTATTCCAATTTCTTTCAAAAAATTTAGTAAAAGATAATTTAATAAATTTTGAATCGCATTTAAAATTATTTTGTATATTAATTAATCAACAAAATTCAATTACAAAAGAAGAATTTGAATATTCATTTAAAATTATAAGTCCTTTATTAGAAAATCATAATGAAGATATATTATTAACATCATTATATGGAATTTCTCATTTATCAAAATATAAAAATTTTTCTGAAATATTTTTCAATCTTTTAAAAAAAGAATCTGATTTTTTTAATCTTATATTTGATTATGAATATCAATCAAATAATTCCTCTAAAGTATATCCAATTTTAGATATTTTAACAGATATAATTTATTTTGATAAGAATAATGAAGCAAATATTTTTTATGAAGAATTAGAAATTTTTTTATTTATTAATGATATATTAGAAATATATAATGATGAAGGAATTAAAATTAAATTTTTAAATTTATTAGAAATTTATTCACAACATAATTCAAGTTATATTATTACATGTCCTATTTTTGAAAAAGTTATTAATTTTTTAGATTCTTATAATTATTTAATTATTGAACAATCAACATTAATTATAAGAAATTGTTTATATTTAAAAAATCCTAAAATTTTATTTGAGATTAATCATAATTATCCAAAATTAATATCTAATTTATGTAAAATTCTTTATTATAATACTGATACTAATTTAATATTATTATGTTTGGAATCTATTAGATATTTTATAATTAATTCTGAGGAAATTAGTATTAACTTATCTAAAGGAATTTTCCCTTCATTTATTCAAAATTTAAGTTTATCAAAAAATAAAGAAATTTCATTAATATCAAATAATATTCTTCATTATTTTGATATATATGGTATATTAATATAAAAAATTATAAAAAAATTATAAATTAATCAAATAAATTTTGAAAATAAATTAATATTTTTATTTTCTATTGAAAAAAGAATAATATATTATCAATTAATTAAGATTAAATTATTGAACAAAATTATTTATATTTATTTAATTAAAAAATAAAATAAATCATTTTCATAAAATGTAATTCAATTTACCATTTATATTGAATTATAATTTTTCTAAATGAATATATTATTATTCATTAAATATATTTATTTATAATAATATATCATATAATTGAAATTAAATCCAAAAAAAAATGAAGCAAAATTCAAAATTAGAAAAAATGAAAAACTTTTTCACAAAACATATAAAATCCCCATTACTCTCATCAACATGGGAGAAAGAAGGTCAAATGGTAAAATATAAAATATATAATATATAATAATTCCCAAAAAAATAAAAAAAGATATTAATGAACAAAGAAAAACTTCAATTAGAATTAGAAGAAAAAGAAATATTAAAATTCCTAATATCATTAGGAACACCAAATTTATATAGATCAAAACTTTGGTTACTTTGTAGTGGAGCAAAAAGAGAAATAAACGATAATCCAGAATATTATGCAAAATTAATTTTATTATCAAATAACGTTCCTTCCTTATATGAAAAACAAATAAATTTAGATGTTTTAAGATCAAATCCCCAAAAAAATAAAGATCAAGAATATTTAAATAAATTAAAAAGAATTTTAATATGTTATTCAATTAGAAATTCATCAATTGGTTATTGTCAAGGATTTAATTTTATTGTTTGTAGATTACTTGATGTATTAAAAGATGAAGTAAAAATAATATTTATTTTATAAGATAAATAATTATTTATTTTAAATTTTAGGAAGATGCATTTTGGGTTTTTTGTCAATTAATTGAAGAAATTTTACCTTTAAATTATTATTCTGAATTATATGGTGTTATGGCAGATAGAACTATTATATTTAATTTTTTAGAAAAATATTTTCCTCAAATGGTAAAAACTTTAAATAATGAATATTATAAAGGATTAATTCATAATTATATTTATCAAAGTTTAATTAGTTTATTAATAAATGGATTAAATGAAGAAACTTCTTTTTTAATTTGGGATTATTTATTCTTAGAAGGAAATATTGTTTTAATTAAAAGTTTTTTGGCAATTTTTGGAGAATTAAAAAATAAATTAATTACTATTAAAGATGAAGATATGGAAACAATGAATGAAATTTTAAATATTGATACTAAAAAAATTCAGACTGATTCAATTGAATTAATTTATTGTTTAATTATTAGACAATATGAATTTGATGAAAATTATATTGAAGAATTAAGATATTCTCTTTGTAATTATTTAGAAGAAAGTAATGAAAGTAATAATATAGAAAAAATACAAACAAAAATCAAACATAAAATTACAGATATACAAAGTGAAATTCAAAAATATAAAAATTGTAATAAACAATGGCCTTATTGTAGAAATGATTCTTATTTTGAAAATGTAAGTCAATGTATTAAATGTTTAGTTTTAAGTGAAAAAAATAATACTGATATTATTGAAGAATATTTTTTTGATATTTCTAGTATTAGTTTTAGAAATAAAAAAGAAAATGATTTTTATGATATAATTGTTGAAAGAAGACCTCATTATTGCTCTGAAATAATTGAAGAAATTAAAAAAGAGAGATCAAGTAAAAATTTAGTTGAAATTATAAATACTGAAATTAATATTGAACAACAAGTTTATAATGATTTTGTTAATCAAATGACTAATAATCCACAATATCAACAAGCTTCATATCAAATTTTTGATAAATTTAACCCTATTCCTTTTACTAGTTCAACTGAAAAAAACAATAATCAAAATAATCAAAATAATGATATTATTAATAATATAAATAATAATGAAAATATAATTAGTACTCATAAAAACAATAAAGAAAATGAAAAAGAAAATGAGAAATAAGTTTTATGATAAATGTTTATAATTAAATAATTTCTTCTTTATTTATGAAAAAATTTTATTTACTATTAGTTAATTTTTATTATAAGAAAAACAAAATATTATTATTTTAATATTTTTATATTAATAAAATTTTCTTATTTTTAAAGAATTTTTTATTAAAAAATAACAATACATATAAAAATTAATTGAACAATTTTAAAATAAAAATTTGCTTCTATCAAACTCAATATTTTATATTGATTCAAAAAAAAACAAAATGAAAAATAAATAAACTAAAAGAAAATTAATATAAACTTCATAATATATATTTTTAAATTTATTATTCAAAGATTAATCATAGAAAATTTTAAATTTAAAAAAAAAATTTTCAATATATTTTACAAATATATAATATTAATTTATAATATTATAATATAAAATCTTCTAAATTATCAAAGTCATCAATAGGACTTTTTTTAGTTTCTTTTTTATTATTTTTCTTATAATCAAAAGCATTATCATCTTTTAATAAAGCATTAAAAGCATCTTCTTTTACTTTATCTCTAATTAAAGGTCCTTCTTTTTGAATGACTTCTTCTTGATTCATTCTTCTTTTAAACATTTTAGTAAATTCATCTTCTTCTTTTTCATATTCTATATTTTCTTTACTAAAATTATGTTCACTTAATTTTTTATTTAAAGTTTCATCTTCAATATTATTTCCTTCATTTTTAATTGATGATATTCCAGAAGTATTTAAAATGTTATCTTCATTATTTTTTTCTTTTTGTTTTTTATTTATTTTTTTTATTGGTTGTTCTATTAAATTTTTTTCATCTTTTTCTTCTTTTTCTATATAAAAATTATCATTTTCTTCTTTTTCTTTTTCTTTTTCTATTTTTGGATTTTCAATTTTTTCTTCTTGATAATTTTTTTTTATTGTATTTGTTGGTAATTCTTCTTTTTCTAAAAACATTTCTATATTTTTGTTATCTTCTAATTCTAAATCTTTTAAATTATTTTCTTCTTTTTCTTTTATATTATCATTATTTATTTTATTTTCTATATTAAAGTTATCTTCTTTTTTCTCTTCTATTTTAATTTCATCATTTTTATTTTGAATTCCTTCATTTATTTCATTATTATTTATTTTATTTTCTATTTCAATTTCATTTTCATTTTCTTCTTTAATTTCTTCAAATTTCTTTTCTTTTTGTTTTTCTTTTTCTATATTATTTGATTGATTTGATATATTTTTTTCTTTATTTATTATTAAAATTGGATTTTCTTTATTTTCATTTTTGATTAAATCATTTAATTTAAAATTAAAATTAGGTTTTCTTCCTTTACCTATTTGAACAGGTGGTAATACTCCTTTTCTTTCAATTATATTATTTTTATTTAATTCATTTTGAAAAGGAGATTCTTCTTTTTTATTTTTATTTATTAAAATATATTCTTTTTTATCATTTAATATAGGACTTTTATTAATATTTTCAATTGGTTTGTTAATATCATAATTATTAATATTTTGATTAATTGGTTTTTTATTTTCATAATTATTATTATTTATATTTTGAATTGGTTTTCTATTATTATAATTATTAATATTTTGATTAATATTATCAATTGGTTTTTTATTTTCATAATTATATTTATTATAATAATTATTATTATTGTTGTAGTTAAAATTATCATTTTGAATTATTTTATTATTCAAATCATTATTATAATTATTTAAATTATTATTTTGAATAAAAACTTTTTTTTCTTCTTTTTTAATATTATTATTTCTTTCTTCTTGTAATCTTCTATAATTTTCTTCTTGTAATAATCTCATTTTTTCTTGTTCAATTTCATTTTGTTTTTTAAGTATTTCTCTAACTTTTTTTTCTTCTTCTTTAGCCTTTAATTCTTCTTTTTGCATTTGAACAATTGGTTCATACATTTCATTAATTTTATCTTTTAATTTTTCATTTTTAGAACTTTCCATTTTTAAATCTTTTAACAAATCCAATTTTTCTTTTTCTTTTTCAAAAATGATTTTTTCTTTTTTAGAAATAGCATTTTCATATCTTGCTTTATTTGTACCAAAAGAATTTTCTAAAATTTGAAATTTTTTTTCTAAATTTTCTTTATTTTTTTTCTTTTCTTTTTCTTCTTTTTCAGCATTACCAATTTTTTTAAATTCAGTTATATTATACATATCTTTTGCTAATTCTTCAATTCTTTTTTTAAAATTTTTTAATTCTTCTAATTTTGTTTCATAATCTTTTTGTCTTTGTTTATTTTTTTCTATATTGTTTACTACTTTATCATAATCTTTTTTTAATTTTTCATAATCATTTTCAAATCTTTTTAATTGAGTTTGTCTTGTATTTGGATTTTTTAATTGTCTTTCAAATCTATAATCATTTATTTTTTGTAATTGTTTTAAAGTATGATTTTCTTTTTCATAATACATTATATCATTTGTAATTTTTCTTTTTTCAATTTCTAATTTTTCTTCTAATTCAGGATTTTTAAATTTTTTCATTTTATTTTGTAATTTATTATATTCATTTTCATATCTATTAATAATTTTTTCATTATTTATTGAAGGATCTGAAATTTGTTCATTTTCTTTTATTGAATAATTATTATTATTATATTTTGATTTAATATTTAATTTAGTCCCATCAGTTATTAAATTTGTTATATTATTTAATTGATTAAATATTGAAAACATTTTTGCATTTTCTCTACTTATATCAAATTCATTAGTTATATTTGATTCTAATATATTATTAATATCATTTTTTATTTTTAAATATAACATTTCTGCTTTATCATAATTTGATAATGATTTTGTATTTGTATTTAATGTTTGTTTATTTATTGAATAATTTGATTTATAATAATTATTATTACTTGTGTTATTCTTTTTTTTTATTGTTGATGCTAAACTTGGATTTTTACTTAAATTTTTTTTTGAAATTGTTTCTTCATTTGTGTCAATTCCTGTTTCAACTTTTTCATTTTTGTTATTTTTAACAACATTTGTTCCTGTTATAAAAGTACCATCATCTTCAAAATCATTATATTCATTTTCATAATCATCTTTATTATTATTATCTTCAATATTATTTTCATTCTTTTCCTTATTTTCATTTGATTTATTTGAAATATTATCATTTGAATTATTTAAAATATTATTATTTGATTTATTCGAAATGTTATCATTTGAATTATTAAAAATATTATCATCTTCATTTTGATTTAAATTATTATTTTCATTTTGATTATCTTTATCATTATCATTATTATCATAATTAAATTCATCAACAACTTCATTTGATTTATTTAATTTATTATCATTTTCATTAGTATCAATTAAATTAACATATTCATTGTCATTTTTATTATTATTTTCATAATGAATTTCATCAATAACTTCATTTGAGTCATTTAATTTATTATCTTCTTCTTTTTTTTTATTTGTATCATTATTCTTATCATTAATAGAAATATCATCAATATTTTCATTTTGAAAATTATTTTCTTCATTCATTTCTTTTTCATTATCTAAATCATCAAAAATACTTGATTTTTGTTTTTTACTATTGAAATATAATCCAAAATCTTTTTTTACTGGTTCATTTGAATCTAATAAATTATCAAATTTTTTTTTTTCATCATCTGAATCTAATAAATCATTTAAATCATTATCCGTTTTTGGTTTGGTATCATTTTTTTTTGTATCTATTTCAACATCTTCAAAATAATATAATTTATCATTTTGATTGTCATTATGATTCATTATATTATTTTTAGAATTTTCTTCTTTATCTTTTATATGAATATTATCTTCACCATAATCTAAAAGTTCATCTATATCATCATCCATTTCGTTTTTTATTTTAAGTTATTATTAAATTAAATAAAAATAAATTTAATAATATTAAAAATTTATATCAAATAATTCATATACTTTTGAATTAAAAGAAAATAATATGATTATTTTTGAAGATATATCAGAAGAAGAAAAAGAAAAAAGTAATCATATTTATTATACAGAAGAATCTAATGATAATGATGATGATCAAATGCAACAAGATATTGTTCATTTAATTATGGCAAAAGATAAAACAGAAGCAGGTATTATTATAATGAAAGTACAATTAATTATATTAAAAATCAAATTGTAACTTTTGTTGGTATTAAAAAATTTCCAATTGAAGAAAAAGTTAAAGAATTCTTATTTCAAATATCAAAAGATATTATGGAAGAACCAATTGATGATATAGACAAAATTAAAATTGAAAATAACTATATTAAATTATCTGCTGAAGATGGAAAAGAATTTAAATTAAAAAAATGTACGTTTGATGAATTAAGAATGAATTTATTTGTTGGAACAAAATATAAACCAAAATATAGATATTTTAAAAAAAAAAATTAAAAAGATAATAAAGATGTGTTTGTAATTCAATTTGCTATGAATGGTTCTTGCAAAGACTTAAAATGTCGAGTTAATGTTGCTGGTGAATTTATTTTTTTTAAAATTTCAGGAGAGAAGGATACAAATGTTAAGGTTCAAAAAGAAGAAAAATCTGAAACACAGAAACAAAAAAACACTGAAAAACAGAAACAAGAACAATCAGAAAAACAAAATGAAGAACAATCTGAAAAACCAGATGGTAATAGTAAAAGAGAAGAAGGATATTTCTCTTTTGAAATTAAAGTACCTACTTCTCAAGTAATATTAGTTGACCATAAAGTAAAAAAAATAAGTAAAAATTATGGATTATTGAATTTAGAATTTGATATATTAGATGAAAATTCATAAAATTAAGAAGATTTTGGCTCAATTAAATAGAATAAAAAACTTGAAATTAAAATTTCTCAATCAATGATTTTCAATAAGAAAAAAAATATTTTGTATTTATTTTTCTTTTTATAGATTTTTTTATATATTTAATTTTAATATTAAAAATTGAATTTGGATAAAAAAATTAAATGAATTTATATAATATATGAATAAGCAAAATGATAATATAAAAAATATAATTTTTTAATTATTAATTTTGATTCATATATATATTTATGTTACAACAAATTATTTTCTTTATAAAAAATCATTTAAAATAAAATAATAAAAAAATAAAACATTTCTTTTCAAAAAATTACTAATAATAAATATAAAAAAACAAAGTTAAACTTAACAATAATTAATTAATTTCTTAAATAAAGATATTGAAAATCCTGTAAATTAATTATAATAATTATATTTTCAATAATATATTATTTATTAATTCATTTATATTTTTTGAAAAATTGTAGAAAAATTTAATATCTATTTTTTAATATTTTTAATTTATTTTGGGGATTGGGGATTGGGGATTGGGCCCAATCCCAAATCCCCAATCCCCATATTAATGTTTAATTTATTGAAAAAAAATAATAATAAATTATTTTTATTTTATTTTATTATGATAACTTAAAAAATAAATTTCTATTAATTTAAAAATGATTAGTAATAATTATTTCCAAATGATATAATTGTTAATTAAATAGATTAAAATGAATTAAATTTTCATATAATTAAATTATAAATTATTTTTTAAATAGGTAAATGGATAAATAATAAAAGAGAAGGAGATGGATTTTTATGTTGTAATGAAATAGATAATGAAATAATTAATAATAAATATATATTATTTAAAGAAGAAAGTAATAAAAGAAATATTTAATTTAAATATTAGAGATTATATATTTATAGGTAAATTTAATAATGATAAAATTAATGGTAGAGGAATATTAATAATAAATACAGTGAAAATTTTTTAAATAATAATACAATATTTATAGGTGAATATAATATTAGAAAAGGTGAAGGTATTATTTATTTTATAAATGGAAGTTATTTTAAAGGTTATTGGAAAGATGACAATAATATTAATGAAGATAAAGATGGAGAATTTTATTTCAATGAATCAAAAGAAATATATAAAAAATGTAAAAGAGATTGAATAAAATAATTCAAAAAAATATATTATTATTTTATGGTAATTATAAAAGTAATATGCCTATTATCCAAAAATAAGATAATAAATAGATTTTTTACATTTATGTAAAATTAATAAAAAAGAAGTATTTTAACAATTTCATAAGTATTCTAAATTATTATAATTTTTAACTAATTATTCATAAATTCTATTTTAGTATCCTATTCCACAATATTAATTATTAATTCAATTTATTTTTAAATAAATTCAATAATTTTTTTTCATTTAAAAATTTAATTTAATATTTATAATCCTATTTTAAATTAATAAGTCAATTATTTATTGGGGATTGGGGATTGGGCCCAATCCCCAATCCCCAATTTTTTAATTTTTTTTCAAACTATTTATTATCTGAATTTTAAAATTTTAATTAAATGAAAAAAATATTAAGATTATAAATTATAAATGAGTATAAAAATATAAATTAAAATAATATATTATCTTAAATTTAATATTAGAAAATATCATTTTAGTTTATTAAAATTACTTTAATCATTTATATTTTAATTTGATTTTATATATTTTAAAACTTTTAAATATATAGAATAAATTAATATAATAAAAATAAATATAATTATAAGTATCTTTTTTTTACCCCAGCAGAATAAATTAAAAAAAATTAAAAAGAAAAAAAAACAAATATTTAATATTGTTTTAATATATATTTTATATTTAACATTATTTGAAATATTTATAAAGT
>Ga0256407_10011531_pt1 | contig 12207 bp, 7 predicted proteins | sample RumenRJG_04DNA_FD_193489 | JGI IMG/M metagenome (GOLD analysis project Ga0256407, IMG submission 193489) | Bovine rumen microbial communities from Lethbridge, Alberta, Canada - RJG_04 | ecosystem: Host-associated > Mammals > Digestive system > Stomach > Rumen | place: Canada: Alberta | collected... | reverse complement strand
ACAGGATATCTGGGTGTGGACAACCTTCAACTCATTTCAGTGGGATTTGAATTATTCTAACCCGGAAGTCTTTTTGGCAATGTGCGAGGAAATGCTTAGCATTGCAAATCTTGGTGTAGATGTTCTGCGTCTGGACGCTCTTGCCTTTGTATGGAAGGAAAAGGGCACTGTTTGCGAAAGCCTTCCTAAGGCACACACTTTGATTAAGGCATTCCAGTATGTTGCGCGCATTGCGTGTCCTTCACTTGTATTCAAGAGCGAAGCAATTGTTCACCCTGATCAGGTTGTTCAGTATATTCACAAAGATGAATGTGCCTTGAGCTATAACCCGCTTCAGATGGCGCTTTTGTGGTCAACGGTAGCTACCCGCGACACACGTTTGTTAAATCTTTCTCTTAGACGCCGCTGGTATATTCCTGGCGACTGTACCTGGGTAAATTATATCCGCTGCCACGATGATATCGGCTGGACTTTTAGTGATGAAGATGCTGCAGAGCTTGGAATTAACGGATTCCAGCACCGCCAGTTCTTGAACCGCTTTTTTACAGGCCGCTTTGAAGGAACATTCAGTGCCGGAGAACCTTTCCAGCTGAATCCTACAACAGGTGACTGCCGTATCTGCGGAACAATGGCGAGTCTTGCCGGTCTTGAGCAGGCAGAAAAACTTAAAAATGATTTGCTCGAAAAAATGGCGATTGCGCGCCTTAAAATGATGTATGCGGTTGTTCTTGCACTTCCGGGAATTCCGCTTTTGTACGCTGGTGATGAAAAAGCTGTTTTCAATGATTATTCTTACCGCGATCGTGATGAAAAGAAGGATGATTCACGCTGGGTTCACCGAATTAAAACTGACTGGAACGGAAAACTTATTCCAGCTCAGAAGGAAGTAAATGATTTCTTAAAGAAGGCAATTAAGGTTCGCAAGAAGGAAAAGCTTTTTGGCGGAAGTGAAATTTCCTTCTACGACGTGCAGGATCCTGCCGTTTTTGCTTACCGACGCGGAACAATCCACGTTATTGCAAACTTCAGCGAACGACCTGCAAACTTTAAAATTGACGCGTGGGCAAAAGAAAGTAAAGATTTGCTCACAGGAAAAACTTACGAAAACTATTTTTCTCAGTCGCTTGGACCTTACGAGGTACGCTGGCTTTCTGAGGATTTACAAAGGTCGTAAGGCAAACTACAACTGTTAGTTCGCCTGACCTTTGTGTAAAATGTAATTTTAAGGAAAACTATGATTTTTTCAACGGATAAATTTGGTAAAAATAATGTTCAGCGCAACGAGACTCTTTTTACTATGGGTAACGGTAACATCGGTATGCGCGGTGATACAGAAGAAAAAGCCGGAACTTTCCACAAGGGAACTTACATAAACGGCTTTTTTGATAAGGAAACAATTCTCTACGGAGAAAATGCTTACGGCTATGCAAAAAATCACGAAACGATTTTAAACCTGCCAGATGCAAAACGAATTGAACTTTGTGTAAACGGAAAGGCGTTTGCAATTGACGGAAGCAGCGGAAAATGCATTTCTAACACTTTGAGTACAGATTTGGAAAAAGGCTTTCTTACCCGCGAATGTGACTGGAGCAATGGCGACAGCAGGATCCATCTTCACAGCGAGCGTCTTGTCTCGTTTGTTCATTCAGACTGCGCTGCAATCCGTTATTGCGTAAAAAATACCGGAAATTCTGTGGCTGAAATTGAAATTGCAAGTGCCGTTGATATTACAACCGGGAATATTCTTGCAGAAGATGACCCAAGAATCGGGGCAAAATTCCGTCACAAACCGCTGGAAATTCTTTCAAACTCTGTAGATTTAGAAAAAAACGGTACAATTTGTTTTACTGCAAAAACAGCAAAATCCGGACTTTTTTTAGCAGGAAATGTAAAGAATTTTGTTAAAATCGATGGGAATTTGCAGAAATTAGTTAAAAATGAAGGATTTTCGTTTGAAAATTCGGAAATTCCGTATGTTTTTACAAAGGCAAGTTTGCAGCCAGGGAAAGAAATTATCTTAGAAAAATACATTTCTTACTGCTGGAAAAGTGAAGCTGAAGGCGGAGATTTATATTCTCTTGCGACTCAGGCAGAAAAAGAATGTTCTGCTTTTGCAGCAGCAGGTTTTGATGCTGCCGTTACCGAACAGAAAAACTTCCTTTCTGACTTCTGGAACGTTGCAAAAATCAAAATTGTCGGCGATGAAAAATCAGAAGAAGCACTTAATTTCAACCTGTTCCACCTTTTGCAGTCGGCAAGCAGAACAGGCAAGGCAAGTATTGGTGCAAAAGGACTTACAAGCGAAGGCTACGAAGGCCATTTCTTCTGGGATACAGAAAGCTATGTTTGCCCGGTATTTACATATACAATGCCGGAAGTTGCAAAAAAACTTCTTGAATACCGCGGACGCATTTTGCCAAAGGCAGAAGAGCGTGCGTCTGAACTTAATCTGAAAGGTGCCCTCTACCCATGGCGAACAATTGACGGTGAAGAAACAAGCGCTTACTTCCCGGCAGGAACAGCTCAGTATCATATTGATGCAGACATCATTTTTGCACTGAACCGCTTTTTGAATGCGCATGGCGATGATGTTGGTTTTGACCAGAAAACCGTAGAAAAAATGTGCGCTCAGACTGCCCGCATGTGGGAAAGCCTTGGCGATTTTATTCCTCACAAAGACAATAAATTCTGCATAAACGATGTTACAGGCCCTGACGAATATACGGCAATTGTAAACAATAATGCGTTCACAAACTTTATGGCGCGCGAAAATCTTGAAATTAGTGCGGCACGTTCCGGCAGCGAGGCGAGTGATAAAGAAAAATCGGCATGGAAAAATATCGCCGAAAATATGTATATTCCGTTTGATAAGGGCTTGGGCATTTATGCTCAGGATGACAGTTTTCTTGATAAACCGGACTGGGATTTTAAAAATACACCAAAGTCGATGTATCCGCTTTTGATGCATTATCATCCGCTGGAAATTTACCGCCACAAGGTTTTGAAGCAGCCTGATTTAGTTCTGGCACAGTTTTTGCTAAGTGGACGTTTTACAAAGGCAGAAAAAATCCGTAATTTTAAGTATTACCAGAAATATACAACCGGCGATTCGTCACTCAGTTATTCGATTATGAGCATTATGGCGAACGAAACCTGTGATACAAAAAAAGCCTTTGATTATTACAATCAGACTGTGCGCATGGATATTGACGATGTAAACGGAAACAGTCGGGACGGAATTCATACTGCATGTATGGCAGGAAGCTGGATGAGTACGGTTTACGGTTTTGCAGGCTTCCGTGATTACGGCGGAGTGTTCAGTTTTGATCCGAAGCTGCCAGAAAGCTGGAAGGGACTGGAATTCTCTTTAGCGATTAAAGGCTGTATAGTTGATGTAAAAATCACTAAGGATGAAGCAGTTTATAAACTTCGTAAAGGTAAAAAACTTGCGCTTGTTCATAGAAATCAGAAATTTGAACTTAAAGAAGGCGAAGAAAAAGCTGTCAGCCTTAAGAAAAAGCTTGGCGCCGTGCTTTTTGACCTGGATGGCGTAATCACAAATACAGCACCGCTTCATTACAAGGCATGGAAGGAAATGGCAGATGCTGAGGGACTTCGTTTTGATGAAGAAATGAACAAAATGCTTTTGGGAATTAGCCGAGAAGAATCGCTTGAGGTGATTTTGCGCGAAAATGGTGTGACCTGGACGGCAGAAAAGAAGGCGGAAAAATGCTTCTGGAAAAACGAGCGTTATAAAGAACTTTTGAAGACTTTAACACCGGACGATATTCTGCCTGGAATTAAGGAACTGCTTGGTGATTTGAAGGCGCACGGGGTTCCGGCTGTGCTTGCAAGTTCTAGTAAAAATGCACCTGCAATTTTGGAAGCGCTTAAAATCCGCGATTTATTTGTGGGAATTGCTGATGCCAACCGCGTTCAGAAGGCAAAACCTGAGGCAGACATCTTCCTTGAGGCTGCTGAACTTTCGGGCGCGTGGTATTCAGACTGCGTAGGTGTAGAAGATGCTGAGGCGGGCGTGGCTGCAATTAAAAAAGGCGGCATGACTGCTGTGGGAATCAGCCCAGACGGTTCACTGAAGGAAGCTGACGTGCAGGTTAGTAACACCGAAGCTGTTACGTTTACCTTGCTTGAGAAACTGATAAATAACTAGGAAACAATCAGTGGGACGCAGGCGGAAAATGAGGGGAGGGGACTGCAGACGGGGTGAGACCTCATTTTTTCGCCGTCGCTGGGACCCGCTGATTGTTGCTTATATTTTTAGGAGAATTTTTATGAACGTAACAGCATTAGGAGAAATTTTAATTGACTTTACCTTCGCGGGCAAAACTGCGGATGGAAAAAATATTTATGAGGAAAACCCTGGCGGGGCACCTGCCAACTGTGCGTGTGCCGTTGCCAAGCTTGGCGGAAAGGCCGCCTTTGTTGGAATGACAGGCTGTGATTCATTCGGCGAGGATTTGAAAAATACCCTCAAAGATTTGAACGTTGATGTTCGCGGAATGTGTACTACAGATACTCAGCACACAACACTTGCTTTTGTATCTCTGGATGCAAACGGCGAGAGAAACTTCTCTTTTTGCCGAAATCCGGGTGCAGACACTCAGCTTTCTGTAGAAGACCTTGATATGTCTCTTTTGCAGGAAACAAAAATCCTTCACGTAGGTTCGCTTTCGCTTACAGACGAACCTGCAAAATCAGCTACTTTGAAGGCAATCGAGGTGGTAAAAAAGTCCGGCGGCCTCATTTCTTACGACCCGAATTGGCGTGCAAACCTGTGGAAGGGAAAAATCGACGCTATGACAGAGCTTAAGAGCCTTTTGAAATATGCTGACATTGTAAAGGTTTCTGACGAGGAACTTAACCTTTTTTTTGGTGACGTAACTTGCGAAGAAGGTGCTGCAAAAATCCATTCAGAAGGCGTAAAACTTTTGATGATTACGCTTGGTCCAAAAGGTGTTTTCTATTCTTCAAAAGGTGGCCAAGGGGAAGAATGTTCCGGCACAATTGGCGTTCCAAAGGTTAAGGTTGCCGATACAACCGGCGCTGGTGACAGCTTTAACGGTGGACTTTTGTTCAGACTTACCCGCCGCGAAAACCCATTGAAATTTTCAAAAGACGAACTGATCGCAGATATCAATTTTGCAAACTCGGTTGCATCACTTTGTGTAACAAAACGCGGTGCTATTCCGGCGCTGCCAACGCTTGCGGAAACTGAAAAGTTCTTAAAAGAAAATTATTAATACTATTTTTCAGAGCTGCTACATTTGATGCTTTTGCCTTGATGTATACTTTGAAAATTCGGGGCGGTTTTCAAACCACTCAAAAATCACTATAATTATCAGATATTCTCATTTTATTTTTATCAGACGGAGCTAAAAATGGCCGCTAACAGTTTGGAAAAAATGCGCAACATCGGAATCATGGCGCATATAGATGCTGGAAAAACAACAACAACTGAACGTATTCTTTATTATACTGGAAAAATTCACAAGATTGGTGAAATTGACGACGGTCAGGCAACAATGGACTGGATGGCTCAGGAGCAGGAGCGTGGAATTACAATCTGTTCAGCTGCCACAACAACTTACTGGAAGGATCATCAGATTAATATTATTGATACCCCGGGCCACGTAGACTTTACAGCCGAGGTTGAACGTTCGCTCCGCGTACTAGATGGTGCGGTTGCAGTTATTTGTGCCGTTGACGGAGTTCAGCCACAGACAGAAACTGTATGGAAGCAGGCCGATGAGTTCTCGGTTCCTCGCCTTTGTTTTATGAACAAAATGGACCGCATTGGTGCAGACTTTTTTGGCTCAATGGAAGATGTTCACGAAAAATTCGGTGTAGATTGTCTTGCACTTCAGATTCCAATTGGCGAAGGCCAGGATTTTGAAGGTGTTATCGACCTTCTTAATATGAAAGAAATCCGCTGGCACGAAGAAGATGAAGGCGAAACTTTTGATGTAACTGATGTAGATGCAAGCCGTCTCGATCAGGCAAAGGAATGGCGCGAAAAGCTGGTAGAAACAGTTGCCGGCAGTGACGACGCTTTGATGGAAATCTATCTTGAAGGCGGCGAAATCAGCGTAGAGCAGCTCAAAAAGGCAATCCGTGCGGGAACTATCAACCGTACTTTCGTTCCATTTGTAATGGGATCTGCTCGCCATAATCAGGGTGTTCAGCCGCTTATTGATGCAGTAATTGATTATCTTCCTTGTCCTACAGATGTTCCCCCTGCAAAAGGAATCCGTGTAAAAAAAGACTCGGAAGAAGAACTTGAAGTTCCTTGCGATGCTTCAAAAATGCCTCTTGGTCTTGTGTTTAAAATTCAGTATGACCGCGAAATGGGACCGTTGTGTTATGTCCGCATGTATTCAGGAAAAATTCAGTCTGGATCTCAGATTTATAATGTAAACAAGAAAAAGCGCGAGCGTGTAAACCGCATCCTTCGTATGCATGCAAATAAGAGTGAGCCTTGCGATTCAATTTCTGCGGGTGACATTGGTGTATTTATTGGTCTAAAACTTGCCCAAACAGGCGATTCAGTTGGAACAGAAGCTTTCCCTGTATTGCTTGAACAGCCGAAATTCCCTCAGCCGGTAATTTCTGTTGCGCTTGAGCCGGAATCTATGAGCGAAAAAGACAAGATGAACGAAACTCTTGAAATTCTTAGCCGCGAAGACCCGACCTTTACAAGTCACGAAGACGAAGAAACTGGTCAGCTTATTATAAGTGGAATGGGAGAACTTCATCTGGATGTTCTTGTTACACGTATGCGAGATGATTTTGGTGTAAAGTGTAACGTAGGAGCTCCTCAGGTTACTTACCGCGAGTCTATAAAAGGTACAGCCTCTGCATCAGAAAGCTACAGCCGCGTACTTGGCGGAAAAGAAAATACAGCCGGACTTACAATTACAGTTTCAAAACGCGAAACAGGCTCTGGAAATAACTTTGAAATTTCAGCACGTACCGCAGAAATTCCTGACGAAATTATTGAAGCAATTAAGAGCGGCTTCCATAGTTCTCTTGAATCTGGAATTAATTACGGTTATCCATGTACGGAAGTTGGTGTTACAGTAACAGAAATTGTCTATGACGAACTTACTTCGACTCCGTTTGCATTTGAAGCTTGTGCCGCACAGGTTTTTGACAAGGCATGTAATGCAGCGGGACCTGAAATTCTTGAACCTGTAATGAATGTTGATATTTCATGTCCAAAAGAATTTGTTGGACCGGCAGGCAGCCAGCTTAGTCAGCGCGGTGGAAGCATTATGGGGCAGGACAGCAAATCTTCCGGCGAAATTATTCACGCTCAGGCTCCAATGGCAAATATGTTTGGTTTTACAACAAATCTTCGTTCTGCAACACAGGGACGCGCAAGCTTCTCTATGGAGTTCAGCCATTTCCAGGTTAAAGCTGGCGGATTAGGCTAAAAAAATAGAAAAAATCGAGTTTTGATACTTGACAAGAAATAAAAAATACTATAAATTAGAGAAACATTCCGCGGGGGTGGTGGAATTGGTAGACACGCAAGCTTGAGGTGCTTGTGGCGCAAGTCGTGGCCGTTCAAGTCGGCTCCTCCGCAAAGACCGTCTAAAACAGACGGTCTTTTTTTTACCCAAATATAAAAATACTAAGTCTTAATACAGTACATTTGCAATATAAATACTTTTGTCTAAAAGTTTACATGCTAAAGTCTTTTCCCAGGTAGATTTCTCGTGCAAGATCAGATGCAAGAATATCATCCTTTGTACCCTGAGTTATAATAGTTCCCTGATTTATGATTATGGCTCGGTCTGTAATTTCAAGAGTGTCTCGTACGTTATGGTCAGTTACAAGAATTCCAATTCCACGTTTTGAAAGCAAGTGAATCATAGATTTTATGTCTGCAACGGCAATAGGATCTATACCGGCAAAAGGTTCATCAAGTAAAAGAAATTTAGGTTCCATTGCGAGCGAGCGTGCAATTTCTGTTCTGCGGCGCTCACCGCCCGAAAGCGTAAAGGCTTTTTGCTTGCGTATGCGTCCTATAGAAAATTCTTCAATAAGCTGTTCAAGTTTTTCTCGTTTCTGCTGGTAGGTTAGGTCTGTTCTTGTTTCCAGAATGGCCCAGATGTTTTCTTCTACTGTAAATTTTCTGAAAACAGAAGGTTCCTGCGGAAGATAAGAAATGCCAAGTCTGGAGCGTTTGTACATAGGCAGTTGTGTTATGCAGTGATTGTCTAAAAAAACATCGCCGGCAGTTGGTTTGTAAAAGCCTACGACCATGTAAAATGTTGTTGTTTTTCCGGCGCCGTTGGGTCCTAAAAGTCCCAGAACTTCTCCCATTTTCATAGAAAATTCTACACCGCGTACAACCTTTTTATGTCCGAATTGTTTATACAGACTTGAAACTCTAAGAATGTGCTCCTTGTTGTTTGGATCGTCATTCAGCAGGTCATCAAAGCGGCCGTCGTAGCCAGCCTGACTTTCAAAAAATTTTTTTGCTGCTTCAAGTTTTTCTGAAAGCTTATCACGGACTTTTTTAATCATTTTCTGGGCCGTCCTCTAACGTATCTGTTGATTTTTCGGGTTCAGGTTCTTCTTTATCTATGATAGAACCTTTTACGTTTCCACCGAGCGTTATGTCTTGAGTTTCCATATCAAGCGTTATGTGCTGTGCACGAAAAACATCATCATCCTGTTTTACCTGAGCATTTCCCGAAATTTCCAGAACCTGCCTTTTTTTGTAATAAATTGCATAAGAGCCTGAACAGATATTGTCTTTTTGTGTCAGATTTATTTGAATCTGAAGAACCGCAGTTTCTGCATTCTGATCGTATTCAATTACCTGAGCCTGTGCTGTTACGGCGTTGTCTAAGTCTACAAGCGAAACATTTCCTCTTAAAGTTGCAATTTTTGTATCGCGGTCGTATTCAAGTTCATCGCAGTTAAAAGTCATATTTGTTTCAAGATTCTTACCGGAAACTTTGCCTGACGCCTTTATAAATCTGAACTCTTTTCCGTAAAGTTCTATAGAATCTGCCTGAATTTCCAGTACAGAAGTTTTTACCTGCGCATTGCCAGTCAGTTCTGTGCGCGAAGAAACGTCACCTGCACGACCTGTCATTCTGGATGCTGAAAAATGTATTTTATCTGCAAAAAGTGCCTGAACCGCCGAAAGAAACGCAAGAAAAATCAAAATCTTTTTCATTCTGCGCCTCCAGATAGTTTTGTTTCAGCTTCATTCTCAGTCAATTGCTCTTCTGAATCTTTGTCTTTTCCAATTTGCCCCGAAACTTCGCCCGAAAATTCAAAGCTCTTGCTTATGCCGCTTGATGAAAAACCTTTGCCTGTAATAATTGCATCGTCTTTTTGAATTCTTACGTAATCGTTTTTTGTGCCAGTTAGCTGTTCAGTTTTAGAATCCCACATAAGCTTGTTTGCATAAAAGGTCATGTTTTCAGATTTATTCTGAAATTCAATATTCCCAGCCAGCTTATAAAGTTCTTTGTCTGTGTCTGTAAAAAAATAATCACAAGAGCCCTGGTTGTCTACTTCGCCGTCTTCAAAAGATTTAAAGCCTGTTTTTTTTCCGTAAATTTCGGACTTGTTTTTGTATTGTTCCAAAGTTTGTGCGCTAAGTTCAAGAACAGGCTCGTTATTTTCATAGCGAATAAGCTTTGTGTTTTCAAAAACAAATTCCGGAACCTCTTCTTCTGCATTTTTAAACACATCGTATTTTATTGAACACGACGATAACAGAAAAATCGGAATGGCGGAATAAAACAGGCTTTTTTTATTCATTATTAGAAATCTTGCTTGATTTTATTTGCGTCTTTACCTTTGTCTTTTTCGCGAATTTCTACACGGCGAATTTTTCCGCTGATAGTTTTTGGAAGTTCCTTTACAAATTCGTAAATGCGAGGGCATTTATACATTGCTGTATTTTCTTTTGCCAAGGTTGCAATTTCAAGTTCCATTTCTTTTGGATCTTTGTTCTGGAATTCGTGAACAAGTACAATAGTTGCTTTTACAGCCTGTCCGCGTTTTGGATCTTCTACGCCGGTTACAGCGCATTCCATTACAGCAGGATGCTTTTGCAAAATTGATTCAACTTCAAACGGACTGATTCGGTAGCCGGAAGATTTGATGATATCGTCTTTTCGTCCGACAAACCAGATATAGCCGTCGTCATCGCGGTAAACATTATCACCTGTATGATAATATCCTCCGTCAAATGCATCGGCTGTAAGTGCAATATCCTTGTGGTAACCTGTAAGCAATCCGAACGGATGTCCGTTATCTACGCGGATACAAAGTTCTCCAGGTTCTCCGTTTGGAACCGGTTTATCGTTAGGATTTAACACTTCAACTTGATAAGCTGGAGAAGGGCGTCCCATAGAACCAGGTTTTACTTCTGAGAATTCCATAAAGTTTCCGCAGATTACTGCTGATTCAGACTGCCCGTAGCCTTCGTAAATTTTCTTCCCTGTTTTTTCGAGCCACTTATCATAAACTTCGCCGTTCAAAGCTTCTCCGGCTGTAGAAAAGCGCCGGCATTTGCTTAAATCATATTTTGAAAGATCCTGACGAACAAGGAAGCGGTAAACTGTAGGAGGCGCACAGAATGTTGTAAGTCCGTATTTTGAAATTAAAGTGAGCATCTTATCTGGCTTAAGCATATTCATATCGTAAACAAACTGAGCTGTTCCGCAAATCCACTGGCCGTAAATTTTACCCCAGCTTGCCTTTGCCCAGCCCGTTTCTGCAATTGTAAGGTGAAGACCGTCATCTACAACGCAGTGCCAGTATTTAGCAGTAATAATGTGACCGATTGGATATGTAAAATCGTGCAGAACCATTTTTGGATAACCGGAAGTTCCTGAAGTAAAGTACATAAGCATTGGATCTGAATTGTGAGTTGCAGCTTCTCCAACAGGACGTGGAAATTCTGGATCAAGTTTTTCATATTCTTCGTGGAAGCTTACCCATCCTTTGCGGTCTGGTCCAACTGTTACAAGATACTTAACTGTTGGTGATTTTGGCATAGCCTTTTCAATTTCTTCCTGAACATGCGGATTATCATAAGAAATAATCATTTTAACTTCTGCCGCATTTGTACGGTATTCAATATCTGATTTAAGAAGCTGATCAGAAGCGGCAATTGCAACTGCACCAATTCTGTGAAGAGCTGGAAGCAGAAACCACCATTCATAGCGGCGGCGCAGCATAAGCATTACCATGTCGCCTTTTTTAATTCCTTTTTGAACAAGCCAGTATGCAGCTCGTTTTGATTCTCGTGAAATATCTGCAAAAGAAAAAACTTTAGCTTCTTCGCTGTTATCGTCAATCCATACCAGAGCGCGTTTATTTGGTTCTTCGCGTGCGTAGCGATCTATGATGTCGTAGGCAAAGTTGAAATTTTCAGGAGCCTTTAAGCGACAGTTTTTGGCAAAATCATCGTAATCTTTAAACTCTCTGTCCTCAACTAAATAGTCATGTGCTAAATTCATATTTTTAATTTGTGAAAAGAAACGTTCTAAGTACTTCCCACGCCTCCATATATCATTTTACTGTTTTTTAAACTAATTTCAATTAAAAAAGTGACTATATAAGGCATGACGGGAGGCTTTTTCAAGGCAACTGTTATAAATGCGTTTGATATGTTACACTTCATTTATGAGTGAACGCTGTTACAAATGTTTTAAGCCGCAGAATTCGTGCCTGTGTCGTTTTACAAAGGAACTTGATACAAATATTAAATTTGTTTTTCTTATGCATCCAAAAGAAGCAAAGCGGCAGCGCACCGGAACCGGAAACCTTGCTCACATAAGTCTTAAAGATTCAGAAATTCTTGTTGGTCTTGATTTTGCGAATCATGCAAGGCTTAATGAACTTTTGAACGACAGCCATTATTTTCCTGTATTAATGTATCCGGGCGAAGACGCATGGACAGCGCAGAAGCAGGGTTTTAAAGAAGAAATTGCCGCGCGGACGCTGCTGGTTTTGATTCTGGATGCGACCTGGTTTTGTTCGCGGAAGATGATTGAACATAATCCGTTTTTGCTTAATTTGCCACGGGTTTCGTTCAGTGGAACTTACCGTTCAATTTTTACGTTTAAGCACGAACCTCGCCCGGAATATATTTCTACAATAGAGTGCTGCTATTATTTTATTAAAGAAATGCAAACTGCCGGTCTTTGC
>Ga0256407_10011530_pt1 | contig 12207 bp, 10 predicted proteins | sample RumenRJG_04DNA_FD_193489 | JGI IMG/M metagenome (GOLD analysis project Ga0256407, IMG submission 193489) | Bovine rumen microbial communities from Lethbridge, Alberta, Canada - RJG_04 | ecosystem: Host-associated > Mammals > Digestive system > Stomach > Rumen | place: Canada: Alberta... | reverse complement strand
TATCGCTCTTGTACGAGCCGTGATCCGCCGTGACACTCACGACGCGGCCGTCCTCCTCATAGAACTTGCCGGAAAGCCCCGTGAGCTCGACATCCTTCGTATCGACATCGACCGTCATCGTCTCGCTCGTGAGCTCCCAGATCTTCCTGCCGTCCTTTTCCTCGCTGATGGTGTTGTTATCGTACGACATGACCTTGGGCCCGTCCTCGAGCTGCGGTTTCTGCGGAGCCTGCGGCACCGTGCGCACTGCCCAGACGACAAGGCAGGCGAAAAGGAAGACGCCGAGCGCCGCCCATGCTTTCCCTTTTCTGCTCATGACTCCTCCTCTTTCCTGCCGTGCGCCTCAGTCGCCGTATGGTGCTTGTTCTTTTTCTCCTGCTCCGGCGGCGTATTCCAACGCTTCTGGAACCAGAGCCACTGCGTCGGATTCTCACGGATGATGCGGTCGACGATGCGCGTCATGCGCACGGTGAACGCGCGCAGATCCGCGTCGGGATTGCCGGTGTCCTCATAGCGCAGCACCTCGCCGACGACGACCTTGTGCCGGCCATCCGGCTGACGCAGGATGAACGCGGGCACGACGGGCGCGTGGAACTTGCGCGAGAAGACCGCGGGGCCCATCGGCGTCGAGGCCGTGCGCCCGAGGAACTCCGTAAAGCAGCCGCCCGGCCCCGCGTCCTGGTCGGCGAGGAAACCGAGGATCTTGCCGCTCTTCAAGGCGCGCGCCGCCGCGAGCAGCTCGCTCGTGCCGCGCGAGAAGATCTCGACGTGGATCGTCGCGCGCAGATCGTCGAGCACGCGCGTGTACTGGATGTTCGGCTGCGGCTTCGCGATGGCCGTGACGGGCAGGCCGTTGAGCGTGAACGCGGCGGAGAGCCACTCCCAGGTGCCGATGTGCCCCGTGAGCACGACGACGCCCTTTTTCTCCGCGAGCGCCGCCTGGATGCGCTCGAGGTGCTCGACCTCGATATACTCGCGGAAATTCCGCTCATTGAGATGCGGCATGTAGAGGATCTCGAGCACGTTCTTCGCGAGATTGACGAACGAGGCCCGCACGAGCCGCCGCGCCTCCGCCTCGGGCAGCCGGAGCGAGCGCATCATCTGCGAGACGGCGCGCTCCCGCTCTTTCTTGACGAGCAGGTAGTATAGGTTGCCGAGCACATGCCCGATGCCCATGAGCAGGCGGTACGGCGTATGGCAGACGAGCCAGCTCAGCGCCATCAGCGAACGATAAATCATGGATGTCCCTCCCAATCACTGCCCCAGGCGCGCGGTATCCTGCGGCGATGCGGTCTCATAAAACGGCGCGATGAGCTCCTCCCAGCGTCCCTGCGCCTTGAGGATGAACTCGAGGATGTCACGCACGGCACCGTGTCCGCCGGCGAAGCGCGAAACATAGGCTGCGGCCGCGCGCACCTCGCTGACGGCGTCCGCGACAGCCGCGGGGAACCCCGCCTGCAGCAGCAGCGGCAGGTCGATGAGATCGTCGCCTACATAGGCAATCTCATCATCTCCGAGCGATAGCTTCTCCTTGAGCTCGCGGTACGCGACGCGCTTGTCGAGCTTGCCCTGGAACACCTCTCCGATATGGAGCTCCGCCGCGCGGCGCGTGACCTGCTCCGAGGCGCGGCCCGTGATGATCGCCGTCTGGAGTCCCGCGCGGTGCGCGAGCGTGATGCCCATGCCATCGCGCACGTGGAACGGCTTGAAGAGCTCGCCGCCCTGCCCCACATAGATGCCGCCGTCCGTGAGCACACCGTCCACATCGAAGATGACGAGCTTCACGCGCGCGGCGCGCTCCCTAGGCGCTGGCCCGCCCGTCTGACTCGCAAAGGAAATCATCTTGCTCCCTCCTCTAGGCTGTGACATGTAGTTCCTCATAGGAACCGCTGAATGAATCAGCGACTCTCATAGCATCCAGTGGTCAAGAATGCCGCTGCACGCTGGATGGATCATGAATGCGCCGCGCCGCACGCCTCTCAGACGGGATGACGCCGCTGCACGATCTCGTGGATGGCCAGCGCTTCCTTGAGCAGATCCTCGAGCTTGTCGAGATAGACCATGTTCGCGCCGTCGGAGAGCGCCTCCTCCGGGTTGTCGTGCACCTCGAGGAAGAGCGCGTCGATGCCGACGCCGACGGCCGCGCGCACGAGGTACTCCACATACTCGCGGTTGCCAGAGGACGACGTACCGTTGCCGCCCGGCAGCTGCACGCTGTGCGTACCGTCGAAGACGACGGGATAGCCGAAGCTGCGCATGATGGGCAGACTCCGCATGTCGACGACGAGATTGTGGTAGCCGAACGAGGCACCGCGTTCCGTCAGCATGAGCTGGTCGCAGCCGCTCTCATGCAGCTTGTCAACGACGTTGCGCATATCGTCGGGAGCGAGGAACTGCCCCTTTTTCACGTTGACGACACGCCCTGTCTTTGCCGCCGCATGCAGGAGGTCCGTCTGGCGGCAGAGGAACGCCGGAATCTGCAGGATGTCCGCGACCTCCGCGGCCGGTGCTGCCTGATAGCTCTCGTGGATATCCGTCACAACGGGCACGTCGAGCTCCTCTTTGATGGTCGCCAGCCACGCGAGCCCCTTCTCAAGTCCTGGGCCGCGGAAGCTGTGGAACGAGGAGCGGTTCGCCTTGTCAAAGGACGCCTTGAATACATAGTTGATGCCAAGGCGGCCGCAGATCTCCTTGACGGTGCGGCCGATGAGCAGCGAGCGCTCCAGGCTCTCGAGCACGCACGGCCCGGCGAGCAGAGCGAGCGGCGCCGCGCCGCCGATGGTGAAATTCCCAACCTTTACCTGATTCATGTCAGATGCTCCCTTCTTTCTGTTCAGACGTTCTCCTGCGCGCGGCGATAGATTTCATTCACGCGCGCGAGATCCTCCTCCGTATCGACGCCGACGAACGTGCGGTTCGTCTCGATGACCTTGATGCGGTAGCCGTTCTCGAGCGCGCGCAGCTGCTCGAGGCTCTCCGCGCGCTCGAGCGGCGTCGGCGCGAGCTTGGCGAACTTCAGCAGGAAGTCGCGCCGGTAAGCGTAGATGCCGATGTGCTTGTAAACGGGGATGCCGAGATGGTGGCGCGGGTAGGGCAACAGCGAACGCGAAAAATAGAGCGCGTAGCCGTCCTTGTCCGTGACGACCTTGACGTTGTTCGGATTTTGCTGCTCCGCCTCGTCGTCGATGCGCGTCTTCACCGTCGCCATCGCGAGCGTCTCATCGCCGTCGAACGCGGCGACAAGCGCGTCGATGAGCGCGGGGTCGATGAGCGGCTCGTCGCCCTGCACGTTGACGATGATGCTGTAGTCCGGCATAGCCGCCGCGACCTCGGCGAGGCGATCCGTGCCCGTCGGATGGTCGCGGCGCGTCATGATGGCCTCGCCGCCGTGCGCAAGCACGACGGTCTCGATGCGCTTGTCGTCCGTCGCGACGATGGTCGCCGCCGTGCGCTGCGCCGCGCATGCGCGGTCGTAGACGCGGCAGATCATCGGCTGCCCGGCGATATCCTTGAGCGGCTTGCCCGGCAGGCGCGTCGAGGCGTAGCGGGCGGGTATGACACAAAGGGCTTTCTCTTCCATGTTCATCCTTCTTTCTCAGCGCGCGCCGTGGAGAGCTTCCCCCCGCGGGCCGCTGCCAGCTTCTTTTCGAGCAGCGCGTGGAACGCCGCGTGACCGGACTGGAACGTGACCTCCACGCAGATGACGTAGACGGGAATCGGCCATTTCGCCCGCACGACGGCCGTTGGGATCTTCACGGCGTCTTTCTCCGTGATGACGATGGCCTCCGCACCCTTTGCCTCCGCCTGCTCGAGCACGTCGCGCATCTCGCGCTCCGCGTAGTCGTGATGGTCTGGATAGCGCAAGCTCTCGATGATGACGGCCCCGAGGTCGGAGAGCGTCTGCTCGAACGACGCGGGGTTGCCGATGGCCGAGACGGCGACGACGCGCTTGCCCGCCATCTCGCGGATGTCGATGCCCTCGCTGCCGATGTTCTCGTACCACTCGTCGAGCGGGATGAAGCAGCGCGGCTGGTGGATGCTCTCGATGATGACGGCCCCGAGGTCGGAGAGCGTCTGCTCGAACGACGCGGGGTTGCCGATGGCCGAGACGGCGACGACGCGCTTGCCCGCCATCTCGCGGATGTCGATGCCCTCGCTGCCGATGTTCTCGTACCACTCGTCGAGCGGGATGAAGCAGCGCGGCTGGTGGATGCTCTCGATGATGAGCGCGTGGTCGTTGTACTTCCGCACGGTCTCGCGGATGTAGTCGCGCGAGCCGGCCGCCGCCTGGTCGACCTTCGTGAGCAGGCAGACGTCGGCGCGCCGCACATGCGAGATGGGCTCGCGCAGCGTGCCGCGCGGCAGGATGTAGCCGTTGCCGAACACGTTGACCGCGTCGACGAGCAGGATATCCATATCGCGCATGAGCTGCCAATGCTGGTAGCCGTCGTCGAGGATGGCGACCTCCGCGCCGAAGTGGTCGATGGCATACTGGCCCGTGATCGCGCGTTCCGCACCGATGAGCACGGGCACGTTCGGCAGATGCTTCGCGAGCATGTACGCCTCGTCGCCGGCCTCCGCGGCGTCCATGTGGAGGCGCTTGCCATCCGAGACGACGCCGACCTCACCGTGCCATTTCGCGCGGTAGCCGCGGTTGAGGATCACGACGCGGTAGCCCATGTCGCGGATGTCGCGCGCGAGGCGCTGCGCCGTCGGCGTCTTGCCCGTGCCGCCGACCGTCACGTTGCCGAGGCTGATGACGAAACAGCCGAGCTTCTTGCGCCGGAAGATTCCCAGCTCATAGCCCGCGAGCTTGCAGTTGACGAGCTGGCGATAGATGAGGGAAAAGACGTAGAGCACCGCGAGCAGCAGGTGCAGGAAGACGCCGTGCACTTCCTTGCTGTGCACGAGGTCGATGAAATACGTCTGGAGATTCGCGATTTTCTGCGTCGAGCGCACGTGCGGCAGGTTCTCCGCCGCGCTCTCGTACTTGTCGAGCATCTCGTGCAGCAGCACGGCCGACTTGCGCGAGGCCCCCTTGTTCTCCTGCACGATGGCGAGCGTCTCCTGCTCCATGCGCCGCCTGTGCGCGGGATCGTCAAAGAGGCGCACGACGGCCTCTGCGAGCTCTTTGCCATTCTTCACCGTGATGCAGGCGTCCCGGTTCTTGAAAAGCGCGTAAGTGTCCTTGAAATTGAACATGTGGTGGCCGACGATGATGGCCTTGCCATGCGCCGCCGGCTCGAGGATGTTGTGCCCGCCGTGCGGCACGAGGCTGCCGCCCACATAGACGACATCGCCGATGCTGTACACGCGGCCGAGCTCGCCGATCGTATCGAGGATGACGATGTCGACATCCTGCTGCGGCGTCTTCTGCAGCCCTGTGCGCGTTGCGACGGTAAAGCCCGCCTTCCTGCAGATGTGCGTGACCTCCATCGTGCGCAGCAGTTCGCGCGGGGCGATGACGAGCTTCGCGCCCGGATGACGCTCGCGCACGGCGGTGAACGCCCGCAGCACATGCTCCTCCTCGCCGCGATGCGTCGAGCCCGCGAGGAAGATGCCGTCATTCTTTGTCAGGCACATCTCACGCAGGATCTGCTGTTTCTCCTCCGCGCTCACGTCCGTATACGTCTGGTCGAACTTCGTGTTGCCCGTCACGGTCACGAGCTCCGGCGGCGCGCCGAGACGCTTGATGTAGTCCGCGTCGATGGGCGACTGCATCGCGAATTTCTTCACCGTGCCGATCATGTCGCGCAGGATGCTGTGCAGATGCTTGTAGCGCTTGACGCTCTTATCGCTGATGCGGCCGTTGACCATCATGACCGGGACATGGAGCTCCCGCGCCGTCTTGAGGAAGTTCGGCCAGAGCTCCGTCTCGACCGGCAGGTAGACGCGCGGCCGGATGCGCCGCAGCACATGGCCCGCGAGCCACGGCAGGTCGAGCGGAAAATAGATGATGGCATCGGCGTCCTTGATGATGCGGTTCGCCATCTCGTAGCCGCTCGTCGTCACGACGGAGACGAGGATGGGGCTTTTCGGGAATTCCTTGCGGAACTCCTTGATGAGCGGGCTCGTCGCGACGATCTCGCCGACGGAGGCCGCGTGCACCCAGATACAGTCCTTCTTTTCCACCTTGTCGAGCGCATGCTTCGGGAAAAAGCCGAGACTCTGCCGGATGCGTTCCACAAATCCCTTTTCCCGCACCGCGCGCACCATGAACACCGGTATGATGAGCACACCGATGAGGATGGCCGCGATGTTGTAGAGTAATTGCATTTCCTTTCCCCTTCCGCCTACGCCTGCGCGTTCTTGAACTGGATATTGTAGAGATAGCTGTACAGCCCGCCCTGTTTCAGCAGCTCCTCATGCGTGCCGCGTTCCTTCACCTGGCCGCCGTCGATGACGAAGATCTGATCGGCGTCGAAAATCGTCGAGAGGCGGTGCGCGATGACGAACGAGGTGCGCCCCTCCATGAGCTTGTCGAGCGCCGCCTGGACGATCTTCTCACTCTCCGTATCGAGCGCGCTCGTCGCCTCATCGAGGATGAGGATGCGCGGATTCTTGAGGATGGCGCGCGCGATGGAGATGCGCTGGCGCTGTCCGCCGGAGAGATTGAGCCCGCGCTCGCCGACCGCTGTCTCATAGCCCTGCGGCAGCGCGCGGATGAAAGCGTCCGCGTTCGCGGCGCGCGCCGCGGCCTCGACCTCCTCGTCCGTCGCGTCGAGCCTGCCGTAGCGGATGTTCTCGCGCACCGTTGCGGAAAAGAGCATCGTCTCCTGCGGCACGATGCCGATCTGGCCGCGCAGGGAGGCGATGGTCACATCGCGGATGTCGTGCCCGTCGATGAGGATCGCGCCCTCCGTCACATCGTAGAAGCGCGGGATGAGGTTCGCAATCGTCGACTTGCCCGCGCCGGACGGACCGACGAAGGCGATCATCTGCCCGGGCTTCGCCTCGAGCGAGACATCGCTGAGCGCCGGCACGCCCTTCTTGTATTCAAAAGAGACATGGCGCAGCTCCACATGGCCGTCTGTCGCGGGGAGCAGCGCCGCGTCCGGCTTGTCCTTGATGGTCTCCGGCAGGTCGAGCACATGGAACACACGGTCGACCGCGGCCATCGCGCGCTGCAGACTGCCGTAGACGCGCGAGAGGCGCTTCACGGGATTCGCTAGATTCACGGCGTAGGTGAGGAACGCCACGAGCGAGCCCGCCGTGAGCACGCCGTTGACGACCTCGTAGCCGCCGAACCAGACGATGAACGTCACGGAGAGCGCCGCGAGGAACTCGACCGTCGGCGTCAGGAGGCTCGTGAGGCGCACGTTCTGCATCATCGCCTGGAAGTTCAGCTCATTCTGGCGGCAGAAGCGCTTGATCTCATAGTCCTCGCGCACGAAGGACTTCACGACGCGGATGGAGGAGACGCTCTCCTGCAGCAGCGACGTGATATCCGCCATGCGCTCCTGGATGAGCGTGCCGTTGCGCTTGAGCTTGCGCCCGAAAATCTTCATCGCCTGCCCGACGAGCGGGATGACGACGAGCGTGAGCAGGGAAAGCTTCCAGTCGAGCATGATCATCATGACGATGGAGCCGATGAGGATGGAGCCCTCCGTGACCATCTCGATGAGATTGTCGACGAGCGCAGCCTGGATGGCCGCCACATCATTCGTGATATAGCTCATCGTCTCGCCCGTCTGGTGCTTGTCGAAATACGCCATCGGCATGCGCTGGAACTTGCGGAACATGACCTCGCGCACGTCGATGATGACCTTCTGCCCGATGTAGGAGACGAGATAGCTCTGCCCGTAGTAGAAGATGCCGCGGAATAGGAAGACCACGACGATGCCGATGGAGATGAGGTTGAGCATCATCATGTCCTTGTCCGTGAGCACCTTGTCGATCATGTCCTTGATGATCCAGGGCAGGTAGAGGTTCGCGGCCGCCGCCATGATGATGCAGACGATGGCCAGGCCGAGCCTTTTGAGATACGGCCGGATATAGGCAAGCAGCCGTTTGTAATTCTTCATTTCGTTCCCCCGTGATCCGCGTGACGGCGAGCCGCCGCGAGTATTTTTTCTGCAACGCGGGCCGCCGCGCCCGGCGGGCCCAGGCGGAGGCAGGCCTCGGTGAGGCGCGCGCAGACCGCCTGTCTGTGCGGCTCACCGCGGTAGAGCGAGAGCGCCTCCTGCGCGATGCGCTCCGGCGTCACCTCGTCCTGTAAGAGCTCCGTCTCAGCGCTCTCGCCGAGCAGGATGTTCGGCAGGCTGAAATGCTCGACATGCACGAGCAGCCGGCCGATGAAATAAGAGAGCGGCGACAGTCGGTAGAGTACGACCGCCGGCAGGCCCATGAGCGCCGCCTCCATGACAACCGTCCCCGACGTCGCGAGCGCGACGTCCATGAGCCCCATGAGCGCGTAGCGCGCCTCATGGGTGAGCATCACGGGGACGCCCGCGGCATCCACAGCTGCGCGCAGCGCGCCCTCGTCCACACCGTCCGCCACGGGCAGATAGAACCGCGTGCCGGGGCGTTCCCGCAGCAGGCGTTTCGCCGCGCCGAGCATATCGGGGAGCAGAAGCTCGATCTCTTGGCGGCGGCTGCCCGGCAAGAGCAGCACGCCGTGCGCGCCTTCCGGCAGCGCGAAACGCTGCCGCGCCTCCTGCGCAGAGATCTCCGCGTGCACCGTATCGACGAGCGGATTGCCGACGAAGGAAATCTTCACCCCCGCCGCCTCGTAGACGGGCAGCTCATGCGGGAAGATCGCCACGAACTCCTCCGCGAGCTTCGCGCACGCTTTCGCGCGCCCCTTGCGCCAGGCCCAGGCGGAGGGCGGGATATACGAAAAGACCGGGATGCCGAGCTTCTTCGCGCGCGCCGCGAGCCGCCAGTTAAAATCTGGATAGTCGATGAGGACGAGCAGATCCGGACGCTCCTCGCGCATGAAATCCGTCAGCCGCTGCAAAAGACGGCGGATGCGTCCGAGGTTTTTCAAGACTTCCCAGACGCCCATGACGTTATAGCTCGCGAAATCCGCCGCGAGCGTCACGCCCGCCTGCGCCATCTCCCGGCCGCCGAAGCCCACGAGCTCCGTCTCCGGCGCCTGCACGAGGATGGCCTGTGCCAACCTGGCCCCGTGGAGGTCGCCGGAGACCTCCCCTGCGGAAAGCATGATTTTCACGCGCGTGTTCCCTCCTCATCATGTCAGTACTTCCTATTATACTATATCGCGCGGCCGATTCAAATGAAAATTGCGGCCGCACGCGTCCAGTCGGCCATACAAGCGGCATGCATCCGCTCCCGGCCTAGTCTGCCAGCGTCTTTGTCAGGGACATCACGCCGTCATGGTTCCCGGCCGGGAGGCCCAAAGCCGCAGGCCACCGCTGTATGCCGCGCTTCCATACGTAAAAAAACTGCTGCACCCCCTGCGGCGTGCAGCAGTTCTCTTTTCTCTTGTCGCTCAGCCCATCGAAACGATGGTGATGCCGTTCGCGTCCGCGAGCGCTGCAACGCGCTCACGATCGACGACGAGCGTCCTGTCTGCCTCGATGGCGAGTGCCTTCGCCCCGACCGCGATCATGCCGCGCAGCGTATCCTCGCCGACCGTCGGCACATCGAAGCGGCTGTCCTGCTGCGGCTTGGCCACCTTGACGACGACCGCCCCGCCGCGCGCGAGCTTGCCGCCGCGCGCGATGCACGCGTCCGTGCCCTCGATGGCCTCGAGCGCCATGACGGCGAGATCTTTGACGACGACCGTCTGCCCGATGTCGAGGCGCCCGAGCTCCTTAGCGACGCGGAACCCGTACTCCATATCGCGCCGCTGCTCCTCGGTCGGTTCAAGCTTCGTAAGCGTGCCATGGTGCGGCATGAGTGTATGGAGGAGTGCCGTCTGGTCAAAGACCTCCATGCCTTCCTTCCGAAGCTCGCGCACAAACGCGAGCATGATCGTATCGTCCTTGCGGTCCGGCAGGGACATGAGAACCTTCATCATGCGGAAGTCCGGCAGAACCTTTTTCGCGAACAGCAGTTCCTTCGTGACCTTGCCGATCATCGTGACATTCTTGACCTCATGCTTCTTGAGGAACTTGAAAATCTTGTCGAGCTTCGCGATGCTGATGGCCTCGCACACCGCCGTGCAGCTGTCGAGCTCCTCATCGCACTGCGGCAAGAGCTTCACGCAGCAGACCTCATAGCCCTTGGCGCGCGCTGCCTTTGCAACCTCGACCGGCAGCCTGCCGACACCCGCGAGCAGTCCGACTTTCTCCATCTATTTCCCTCCGCGTATCTCAGTCGTTGTGACGTTCTCTGCAGATACCGCGTTCTGCATCGCGCAGGAACCGCAGAAAATGCTCGATCTCGTCGCACGAGTCGACCTCCTGCTCGATGACGGCGATTGCCTGCGCAAGCGAGAGACCCGAACGGTAGAGAATCTTATATGCCTGCTTGATGCGGCGGCGCGACTCGAGCGGGATGCCGGCGCGCGAGATGCCGACGCTGTTGAGGCCGACTGCCTTCGCGGGGTGTCCATCGACGATCGTATACGGCACGACATCCTGCGTGAGCTTGCTCATGCCGCCTACCATCGCGTTGCGGCCGATCTTGACGAACTGATGCACGCCCGCCATGCCGCCGATGACCGCGCGATCCTCGACGATGGCGTGTCCGGCGAGGCTCGCGAGGTTCGACATGATGACGTTGTTGCCGACGACGCAGTTATGCGCGACATGCGTGAGCGCCATGAGCAGGCAATCATTGCCGATGCGCGTCTCCTCGCCCTCGCCCGTCGCGCGGTGCACCGTCGCGCCCTCGCGGATCGTCGTGCGGTCACCGATGAAGACGTAGCTCTTCTCACCCTTGAACTTAAGGTCCTGAGGTTCCTCGCCGATCGAGGCTCCCTGGAAGATCTTGCAATCTTTGCCGATCTGCGTCCAGCCCGTGATGACGACATGCGGGCCGATCTTCGTGCCCTCGCCGATCTCTACATTCTCGCCAATCACCGAGTACGGACCGATCTCCACATTCTTCGCAATGCGCGCACCCGGAGCAATGACCGCTGTATCGTGTATGAACGCCAGTACCTTGTTCTCTGTACCCATCTGCTCCAACTCCTAACTATCCTCATCCCGGCAGGCCGGGGCTCTTTGCTCTGTCTTTTCAATATACTCCCAAATATACTTTCCATAATGGTACACGATATGACAGCAAATCCAGGCGTTTTTCGAGTTGAACAAAGATTATGATTGAATATCCGCTTTCCACAAGCTATTTTCAGAGATTATCTCCTTTTTTCAATGCGAATTTGAAATCCGCCGAGGCGACGAGCTTGTCGCCCACGTAGCCATCCGCATGCAACAGGCCGAAATCGCCGCGCACACGCACGATATGCGCCTTCGTCACGAGCGTATCGCCCGGAATCACGGGATGCTTGAACTTCACGTTCTCCATGCCGCCGAAGAGCGCGATCTTGCCGCGGTGCTCCTCCGGGTAGAGCATGGCGACGCCGCCTACCTGTGCCATCGCCTCGAGGATCAGCACGCCCGGCATGATGGGATGGCCGGGGAAATGGCCGCGGAACTGCGGCTCGTTCATCGTGATGTTCTTGATCCCCGTCGCCGACTTGAACGGATCGATCTCGATGATGCGGTCGACGAGCAGCATCGGCGGACGATGCGGCAGGATCTTCATGATTTCATTGATGTCAAGTTCCATTTGATTTCCCTCTTCTCGCTTTTCTCAATTTCGTGCGGACAGAATGCGCTTTGCGAGCGCCGTATTGAGCGCGTGCCCGGACGCGGCCGCGATCACATGGCCGCGGATCATCCCCGCAAGGCGCAGATCGCCGATCACATCGAGGATCTTGTGACGCACGAGCTCATCTTCAAAATGGAGCGGATTGAGCCATCCGCTGTCGTTGTAGACGATGACGCTCTCGAGCGTGCCGCCGAGGCCGAGCCCCATCGCGCGGAGCTTGTTGATCTCCTCCTCATAGGCGATGGTGCGCGCGGGTGCGATCTCCTTCTCATAGACCGACGGCGTCACCTCAAAATTCTCATACTGAATGCCGATGAGCTTGTGCGGGTTCACCGAGGTAAAGCTCACGCGGAACCCGTCGTAAGGCACGACCATGACGAAGCGCTGCCTCTCATCGTCGTCGATGCGGTACACCTTGTCGATGACGATCTCCTCACGCGGCGCTCCCTGCGCCTCGACGCC
>Ga0256407_10011529_pt1 | contig 12207 bp, 11 predicted proteins | sample RumenRJG_04DNA_FD_193489 | JGI IMG/M metagenome (GOLD analysis project Ga0256407, IMG submission 193489) | Bovine rumen microbial communities from Lethbridge, Alberta, Canada - RJG_04 | ecosystem: Host-associated > Mammals > Digestive system > Stomach > Rumen | place: Canada: Alberta... | reverse complement strand
TTTTATTTTATAATATTAAATTTTTTTTTTTATTTTTTTTTTTTATTTTTTTTTTTTTTTTTTTTTTTTTATTTTTTTTTTGAATTTAAATTTTTTTTTAGATATATTTTTAAAAATAATAATAATTTTTATTTTTAAAATGTTTTATATTTTTATATATTAAAAATTAAGTAATTTCATTAAATATTTTAAAAATATAATAATTATAAGTAATCAAATTAAAAAATAATATAATAATTGAGCATTATATATTTTTTTGTATTTTTGATTTTGACCAATTTTTTTTTGTATTTTCCCTTGTTGTATTTGAATCATTTGATTCTTTTATAAAAAGATAATAAGGAAATAAATTTTCACTTTTTTTTTGATTTTTTGTTGATTTAATATTATTAAAAACATTAAATGAATTAGACATTAAAGCAGGTTTAATATGAATAAATGATGAAGTATGATTATTATTTTTTGATATAGTATTTTTTTTTGGTTTATCAATTGTTTTATTAAATAAAACTTTTGGATTATAAAATAATTCATCTATCTTATTATATTTTCTTTTAGAATTTAAAGAAGAAGTTAAATTTGAAAATGAATTTAATGAACTTTTATTTGATAATACTTCTTCTTTTTTTAATTTATTATTATCTTTATCTATTTTTTTTTTATCAATTTGAATAAATGTTTTGGTTAAATTTTTTTTAATATTTTTTGATATTGAATTAGAATCAAACATATCAGACTTTTTACTTTCATTTGATATTGTTTTAAAACTATCTTTAGTAAATAAATGTTTATAACTTTTCCCAGATTTAATATCTAATAACCTTTTTTTTATTTCACAATAACATTTATTTATTTTTTTATTATTTTTGAAACTAAAAGTTTTTACTTTACATTTTTGGGAAGATATATTTATATTTTTATTATTATTGCTATTGTTATTATTATTAATATTTGAAAAACTTTTATTAACTTTTCTTTTTATTTTTTGATTTTTATTTATACAAATATTAGTAATATGATTGAAATTTGATTTTTTTTGTTTTATTTTTGTATTAACTGGAGTTTTAATCCCTGATGATTCTTTTTTATATTTATATATTTTAATTGTTTTAATTTTTTCTGCTTTTTGATTTTCTTGTTCATCTGTTATTGAAAAAAATGAAAAATTATTATTTTCATTATTATTATTTTTATCAATAATTATTTCATTAATTATATCATTTTCATAATTAAGTTCTAATGTTTCAATAGATTTTGAATTATTATTCATATTACTTTTTCTTCTCAATGATAATTGTTCTTCTATTTCTAATAATTTTTTTATATTTATAATTGAACTTGATAAAATTTTTTCAGTTTTTATTTTCTTTTTAGAATTAATTGAATTTATCTCATTTTTATTTATCTTATTTTTTTGAATCAATTTATTAATTTCCCTATTTATAAAATTTATATTTGGATAATTAATATTACTTATTAAATATTTACTTAGAAAATCTTGAGATAATTTTTTTGAATAAAATAATGACAAAAATTCAGTATCATCATTAATAAATAAATAATCCTTAAATATGCAAACAAATCTTTTATTTCTATTAAATATTAAATCATTAATTTTATTTATATTATATTGATTTTCAGTTATATTATAATTAATAAGATTTTTATTCATAATTTCAAAATTTGAATTTTTAAATTCAATCATTTTTTATTATTTAAAAATAATAATTATTATAAAAATAATATTTTTTAAAATTGAGAAAATGATAAAAATATTCAAAACTTTATTTCTAATTTCTAAAAAATAATTTATATTAATAAATTAAGATAGTTATACTATAAATAATTAATAAAAAAAGTTAATCTTTTGATTTATTTCTGTTATTTAAATTGAAAAGAATAAAATCAGAATTTAGATAGTAAAATTATGAGAATAAATCATATTTAAATGGATTATATTATAAATACAAAAAATTTTGCAACAATATATAATAAAATATTTAAATAAATATAATAAATTTGATGAAATTGCAAAATTTTTTTAATTTGTAAATATCAGAAAAATTGTTATTATTTATTAAATTTAATAAATTATTATTTAATTAAAAATATAAATTCAAAATTAAAATATTTTTTAAGCATTTTTTGAATTTAAAAATTAAGAATTAAATATAATTCAATTTAGTTGTTCAATTCCATCTTTAATTAATATTCATTATTATTATAATTTTTTAGAAGAAATTCAATTAAATTATTATGATTCTTATGGGATTTATATTTCAAATGGAAATAAAAAAATTTTAATTAATAAAGAATCAGAAATATATGATAATTCTTTTTCTTTTAAAATTAAATTAATTGTTTCCAAAAAACAAACAAAAAGAGCAAATTTAAAATTTAATAGAAAAAATTATCAGTCAATTATGATTATTTTGTTATTATTATAATAGGATTAAATGATAATTCATATTCTTTTATTTCAAATCAACAAAATAATAATATACCTAATAAAAATTATTTTGTATTCTTATATCCAAAAAATTATGAAAATAATATCCATTTATTCAACAATTACAATTAAAAATACAAAATACAAACAATTTAATTCAGGAAAAATATGTATAAATCAAGGATTTAATGTCAAAAAACTTTTTTACTTCTTTAAATAAAGAAAAAATTTCTTATATTAATGAATTTCCATATAAAGATAATATTCAAATTAGAAAATTAAATGAAAATTATAATAATTATTCTTTACAAAAAATATATTTTGAAAATCCACAATATTTGTCAATTTCTTATTCTTTTGAATTAGAAAAAAAAGAAAAAATTATAGAAATTCCAAAAATATACTAAAAACTTTATTAATTATATTATTTCTTTTAATTGTTGGTTTATTATTATTTTTTCTGAATAAAAAAAATTTTTTAAAATTAAACAAACAAAATATAATTTTGATTCAAATAAGAATCAAAAATAAATAAATGAAATGGGGGATAATAGACAATTTAAAAAAAAAGTTATTGATGATTATCCAATTTCATAAAAATATTTAATTAAAATGAATAAATTTAAAATATTTTTTGATAAAATTAATTCTTAACTTTTTATTATTTAACTTTATATATTTATTTTTATATTTCTTTTTTAAATTTGACATAAATGATAATTATAATTTTTTTTAAAACCCATCAAAATTATTTTCTCTTTTATATTATTTAATATTTTCCCATCATATTTTTTATTTGAAAAATAAAAAATCTTTTGTTTTGTTAAATAGATATAAATCTTGCATTTATTCCTTTAAAAATAAAAATAGCTTCTAATATTATAAATTTTTGATTTATTCTTTTAAAAATAAAACAAGGAACTGAATATGATAAATTAATATATTTCAACTATAAATAATAATAATATTTTTAAAATTAAAAAATATTGAATATTTAATTCATTATTCATTTATTAAATTAAAATGAAATACTTTAAATATTTATAAAATGGTTATTTTTTATTTTTAATTTACTTTTTATAGGAGATATTAAGTCTTATGACTTTTATCATATCCCTTCTATATATTACATATTTCCTTAGATTAAATTAAATGTACATCTATAAATTATTAAAATTATAAATAAATAAAAAAACTATTTTTGATTATATTTTTAAATTAAAAAAAAATAAATAATTTTTAAAGAAAAGAATATTTTAATAATCTTTTTCTAATGATAAATTTTTTTTATTTTCTTTGTTATTATTTTCTACATTAGGAAATTCTTCAATATAAGGTTTAGGAGTAAATTCATTTCTAATTTTTGCTTTAGCAAATTGATAATCTTTATTTTTAGATATTTTTCTATAAAAAGGAAATTCTTTTGATTTTTCTAATATACTAGGAGAGAAAACTCCAATAGCTTTATTTAATATATCAACAGACTCTGAACCTATAAATATAAAAAATATTATTTTTACTTTTTTCAAATTTTGGAAAAATACAATTTGAATAATTAAGAAAATTAACTTCATCTTTTTTAGGTACACATGAATGTTCATGTCTTTCCATTAAAATATTATAATAATCATCTTCTTTCATTGATTCTTCTTTTGTTTTTTCTTCTTCAGTTTCAATTTCTTCTTCATCTTCTTGTATAATTTTTTTATTTTGATTATTTGTATAATTAAAAAAATAATCATTTATTGTTAAAGGAGTATTTTTATTATGTAAAACTAAATATTTTAAAACTAAAATTGGTTCTTTTATTAATTTTTTATGTTCACAAATAGGCCAATTTTCATTACATTTTAAATTATCTTTTTTATTTTCTTCTTCTTTTTTTTCTTCTAATTTTTTATTTTTTTTAAATTTTTCTAAATTATCATTATCAATATTTTTAATAACAGAAATACTTAAAAGTTCTCTTGTTTTTTCAATATATTCATCAGTAAATTCAAATTTTTTTAAGCATAAACCATATAATAAAGTTGGAGTTTTTGGTTCAATTTTTTCAGTTCCAAAAGTTAAAATTGAAAATAATTCTTCAAAATTATGTTCATATTTTAATAATTTTCTTTTTAGAATACAAAATATAATTAAACAAGTTTTAATTATTACAATATTACCTTCTAAAAATAGAAAATCCCATATTAAATAAGTAGTCTCTTCCATAAATCCATTTGCAAAAATTGTTACTAACCATTTATGAACAAAGTTACTAATACTAAAATCATTTCTTGTAAAAAAATCATTTAATTTTGGAAAATATTTTTTTAAAAATTCATTTATCATTGTTGTATCAATTACAATTCCAGCTAATTCTGAATAATAATTAATTGGTAAAATTTCTTCTATTAATTGTACAAAAACCCAAAAAGTGTCTTCCTACTTTAAATTTAAATAAATAATATACTTCATTATTTTCCATAATTTTCATTATTTTTTCTACAATAAAATTAAATCCTTGACAATAACCAATTGAACTATTTCTTATTGAATAATTTGTTAAAACATTTCTAACTTTTTCTATAAAAATTGTATCATTTTTATACATAGATCTTTTTAAATCTTTATCAATTTGTATTGAATATTCACATTTCATTTCTTTAGAAATTTTATTTAAATTTTGATAATAATTATGATAAATTGATTTTAAGTATTCAGCACCAGAACAAAATAACCATAATTTTTTTCTATATTTTAATGGTGTTCCACTTGTAATTAAAACTTTTAGAATTGATAATTCTTTTTCATCTAAATGTAATAATTCTTTATGATTTAATATCTAAATATATTATATTAAATTTATTTTACTTCATTTCCTTCTTTTTCCCAAGAAACTTGTTTAAAATCATCTATAATATAATCTAATATAATTTGTGGAATTTTTAATTTATTCATGATTATTAAAAATATATATATTTATAAAATTTAATTTAAAATTTTTATTAATCTTTTTTTATACTTTTAAAATAAATAATTGTAGTTAAAATAATAAAATATATAAATGGCAATATAATTAAGAATAATTTATTAATAATTTATTCTTCAATGATTTTTTCTTCTTTTTCAATATTCTTAATATTATTGGTTGATGGAGAATTTAATTCAATATTTTTTGATAATCTTGATGTAGATTCATTAGATAAAGGTCTAAAAGTACAAATATTATTATTTATTTTTTCTTTACTTTTTACTTTTTCTTTTTTTATAATTTCATTTTGATTTAAAATAATATTTTTTTCATTATTTCCTTGTGTTAAATTATTTGTTGAATTATTAAATAATTCATTATTTGTTATTAAATCATTAGTAAATATAGAATTATTTGTATTATTTCTATTATTAATAATTGAATTTGAATCAGTTTGTATAATTAAATTATGATAATTATCATTTTTAAATGAATTATTTTTTATAGGATTAAAATATTTTCTTTTATGATTTTCTGTTTTCATTAAATTAAAATACCATTCAAGTAAAATATTTTTTTGATATATATTCATTTCATTATATAAATTAAAACTAGATTCAACAAAATCATCTTCATTTAATCTATCATTATTATTATCTATTTCTTGAAATAAAGGAATAAAAACTTCAAGAATATTAATATCAATATTTTCTAAATTAATATTATTATTATCAATAAAATTACCATTTAATGAAATCATTTTAAAAATTTTTTTAAAAATTTTTTTCATTAAATTATCAATAATAATTCTACTTCTAGGAGAAAAAAAAGTAGAATTAGCCATTCTATAAATATTATCATTTAATTGAGTAATAGCAATTTGAATTTTTTTTTTTCTTAATTTTGATTCATCAAATAATTTTAAACATTTTTGTTTAGAAGAAAAAAATTGAGAATTAGAATATGTAGTATGTAAAATATTAGGAGAAAATAATCTTAAACCTGTTTGACTATCATATAAAAGTTCTTCTTGTAATTGAATTTGTTTTATTGATTGATTATTTATCCAATTTTGTAATCTTGAAAAAAAACAATTTTTAGCGGGAACATTTTCTTGACTTTTTGATATTCTTGGTTTAAATGGATAATTTATTTTAAAAAATTTATCTATTTCTTTTTTTCTTTTTTGCATTAGTATTTTATTATCATTATATAATTTTAATGATACATTATATGAATTTACTTTTTTCTTTTTTATATTATTTGAATTTGGTTTTGGAATTGATAAATTATTATTATTATTACTTTTATTTATGATAATATTTATATTTGAATTTTTTGTTATATTACTTGAATTTATATTTTCATCTGTATTTGAATTTATATTTGTATAACTTAAACTTTTTTGGAAATAATTATTATAATCATTTGAAGTTTTTTCTTTTATTTTTTTTTTATTTTTTTTAATTTTTTCTATTGATATTACTCTTACTTTTAAAGTTTTTGGGTGAAATGTACATTGAGTTAATTGTTTATCTAATATTGATTTTTTTAATTTTTGTATTTTATTTTCAATTAATTTTTTATATGCAATACCTTTTTGATAAAGTCTTTCCCCATATTTAATATTTATTAAGTTTGAATTTGTATTTTTTTGTCCTGATTTTGAATTTGTTTTTTGCAATGAAATATCAAATGAATGTTTATTATTAGAATTATTTTTTTTGTAAGAAATTGAAGATGAAAAAGCAATATTATTAGAATTATATGGAATAATATTAGATTTCATTCTTGATTTTGATTTATTCATATTTTATAAATTTATTTTTAAATTTTTTCATCATAATGTAAATATTATATATAAAAAAATAAATAAATGAAATCAATAATTGATTTATCACCTTTTACAAAATATGGAATTTTATCAAATAGAACTTCAGGTAGAAAACCAATTATAAATAATAATAAATTTTATACAACATCAAATCAAACTTTAAATTTAAATATAAAATCTAGTGATAAAAATACAAATAAAAATAATATAAATGTTAAAAATAATGTCGGTAAAAATAATTTAATAAATAAAACACAAAATCAAAGTAAAGAAAAAAGTAAATCAAAAAGTAAAAGTAGAGATGAAATTTATTTCACAAATAGAATATTGAAAAATACATTAAAATATCCAGAATCTTCAATTAATGATAAAAATAGTATTGGAAGTTCTAGTAAGAGTAATACACAAAGAACATTTAATAAAATATCAATTAAAATTTATGAAAAAGCAATTGATAAATTATTTTTATATATGAAAAAAATATTACCAAATGAAATATATAAAGATATTCAAAATAAATTTTTAATAGATATCTCAAAAGAATTAAATAATTATAATAATAAAACAAATATGAAAAAAGAAGATTCAATAACATCATCAATAACAAATTTAATAAAAACAATGATTAATAATAGTATAAATATAGATGATTTTTCTAGTATAAATAATAATCATCATAATAATAAAATTAAGTTACCTTATAATATAGGAAATGATATAAATATAATTTCAAGTAATAAAATAAATAATTTAATCAAGAAACATACATCTTTATATACTTTAACTAAAAGTAAAATATTAAATAGTAAAACAATGAGTAATAGTAAAAGTAAATCTAAAAGTGGAAGTAAATCACCTTCTAATTCAAAAAGTAAAAATGAACATAATAAAAATAATAAAAAAGTTTCAATGAAAAAATTTATTTTTGGAAATCATAAAACAACTTTAAATTTAAAGTTATTTGAAAAAATAAATTCAGAACTACTTAAAATAGATTTTAAACCAATATCAAAAAAAAAAATATTTTCAGATAAAAAACAAATTAAAAATATAAAAAAAAATAATAGTCCAAATATAAAAGATACACATAATAGAAATAATAAAATATCAAATATTTGTGAAATAATAATATCAAATGGATCTAATAATAATACTATAAGAAATTCATTAAAAAAAAAAGAAAAGCATTCTAAATCAAATTTTTCCTTAAATTTCAAAATAAATAATAAAAATAATAATTTAAATGATAATAAAGAAAATAGTAAAAGTAGTGAAAAAAATAAAAAAATAATATCAAATAATAATGATAATAATATAATTAAAGAAATTATTAACGAATCAAAAAATTCAGAACAATTAAAAGAAATTAAATCTAGTTTAGATGAAAATTTAAAAAAAATGTTTAATTTTAGTTATGAAGATTTTCTTAATAAAGAAAGCGAAACTGAAAGTAAAAAAAGTATTGATGATACTCTTGGAAATTCCAATAATTTTTCAAGTATAACAAGAGGTGTTTATAAATCAAAATATCAAATTTAAAATGTATTATATGTCCTTATTTTTTTGTTTTAATATTCAAATATATTTATATATAAATTAATTTTTTAATTTAATTTAAAATGAAAATAAGTAATTTATTAAGAATATTTTACTTTTTTTTTTTTGAAATATATTTATAAGGTTCATCTAATTGTTCTTCTAAATCATCAATTTTTGGAATAAAAAAATTATTTTTATAATCATTCATTTGTTCTTTCATTAAATAATATAAATCTTTTAAATCATTATTTAAATATTTATCTACATTTTCTTTATCAATTTTATCTAAATTATGATTTAATTTTTCATTTAAATTTTTTTCTTCCATTTTTTTTTAATTTTAAAGTGAATTATTTTACAAAATAAATATCACAAATAAATGAATCTATCACAAGCACATTATACATTAATTCAAGAAAAAAAACCAAAAAAATCAATTCCAATAAGTATTAATAGTAATCCATTTCCTTTTCAATATATTTTTAATAACAAAAAACAAAATTTAGCTATTTCATATATTACAATGGGTAATAAAATACAAAAAATACAAAAAAATAAAAATTCAAATATACTTTCTGTTTCAAAAAAAAATACAACACAAACAATAGGAAATAAAAATTTAATAACTGAATCTCATATATCAAAATATTCAGTTAATTCTCTTATATCTAAATCAAGTTTAATAAATCAAAATTTTAATTCACAATTAAAAATTTCTACATATAAAATAATAAAAAATATTAATAAAACTTCTGATTATTCTTCTTTATTGTCAAGATCAAAAAATATAAAAAATAATGACCAAAAAAAATTGGCAAATATTAGTATTAATACTATAATTAAAAGTAATTCAATGTTAAAAGATAATTCAAAAATAAATAAAAAACCAAATTTAAAGTCAAATATTAGAAATTTTAATTCAAAAAATACAAAAGATTTTATTACTGGAAGTTTTCTTACATTAAATCATAATTATTTAAATGAAAAAGAGGAAAAAAATATTGAATTAACACTTAATAATAGTAAAAATAAAGTTCAAAAAAAACTAATTAAAAATAATAAATATTTATTTAATCCCTTTCAAAAACAAATTGATAATATTAAAAATAATAAAAAAATTTTAGTATCTTCTTTTATAAATAATAATATTAAAGATAAAAAAAATAATAATAAATTAGATAAAACAAATAATACAAATAACAAAAAAATTATTTCTAAAGCAAGTACACAATGTAAAACTAATAAAACAATAACAACAAGTAATAAAAATAATTTAAATTCTAATTTTAGAAATATTAGAAATAAAACAATATCAATTAATTTAAATAAAATTTTAAATGACATTCAAATAGAGAAAAAAAATTATAAAAGAAAAATAAAAAGGAATGAAATTAATTTAAATAAAAGAAATACATCTTCTTCTTTACTTGAAATAATAGAAAAAAATATTGAAAAAGAAAACTCACATATATTAATAAAAGAAAATAATGAAGAAAAAAAAAATAATTCTTTAAATTCATTTTTATCAAAATTAACTGATGAAAAAAATATAATTAATAATAATAATAGTCAAGATAATAATAAATCATATCAAAATAATTTATTTAATGAAAATAATCTATATGAAATTCCAGATAATTATAATGACAAATTTGACAATTTACATTCTATAGTAAAAAAAATTCCATTTAATAAAGTGTTAATTAATTGTGGTAATTTTTTCTCTATAACAAATAAAAGATATGATACATATATTAATGAATTTATTAAAAAATATTCAAATTAATAATATTGTAAAATTTATTTAATAATTTCATTTCTAATACATTTGGTATTATTAAATTATTATAAAATTAATAGTATTTTTATGTAAATAAAATATATTTTAGAAATATTTAATTATTTATTTATTTATTAAATAGAAAAAATTAATGATTGAGTTTAGAAATCAACAATTAATTTTAATTTAATTTTTAAATATTCCAAAATTTGACAAAACCAGCTAAATCAGTAGTAATAATTTCATTTGCTTTAATATTAATAGAACTAATAAAAGAAGAATGAGTTTTTATTTTTTCTTTTTCTTTAACAGCAAAATTTTCTTTTTTTTTTTCATTATTATTATTTTCATTTTCACTATCATTATTTTTATTATCAATTTCATTATCATCATCATTTTCATTATCTTTATTATTATTATTATCTTTCTCATTATTATCTTTATCATTATCATTTTCTAGATTAATTATTTTTTTAATATTCCATTTATTATCAAGACATTCATATAAATAAATATTCCTATTATAATCAACAGCATAAATTTCATTAAAACTTTTAGGTATTATTTTAGTAAAAGGAGAATGTTTTAATTTAACAACATAATTTTTATCATTTTTAAAATTTAAAACAACAAAAGATGAATTTTGACTAGCAGCATAACCAATATCATTTTCATTAAAATTAACACAATTAACCCAAGAATTCATATCAAATTCATAAATAACAATACCAAAATTTTTAATTAAATTTTTCATATCATTAGTAATAAATTGTTCATCAATATCCTTAATATAACAACTAGAAATATAAACTTTCATATCAATACTTCCAGAAATAACAAAAAGATTATTATGTGAAATTTTAGCACAAGTGACTGAACTTTTATGACATTTTATATTTTTTCCTGTCCACCAATTATTTTCTTTATTAAAATATCCTATTATTAATTGTCTATTACTTCCTCCTAAAACAAATTTATCTCCTCTATCATTCCATGAACAAGTTAAAAAACCTAATTTTGTTGAAATTATTACATTTTCTGAAATGTAATTTTTTTTATTTTTATCATATGAAGAAACAAATGATGTTTTATCATATGAACATGATAAAATTTTATTTGTTTTTAAATGCCAATCTAATCCACTTATATATTGAGAATGTATTGATAATGTATATAATAATTTATATGATGAGAAATCTTTTATATTATTAATTTGATATATTTCTATTATGTTATTTTTTTTTGATAATGCTACTTGAGTGAAATTATTATTAAAACAAAAATGAGATATTCCTTCTACAAAAAATAAATCTTTTGGAAATTGTTTTGACATTATTTATTTTTATAAAATCAAATTAAATTTAAAAAAAAAAATATTTTTTTTGTTTAAAAAAAAATTTATATAATATTATTATAAATGAATATTTTACTTAATTATTTGAGTTTGGTTCTTGAAAACGATAATATGAGTTTATATTATGAGAAGAAGAAGTCATTGGTCTATTTATATTTGTAAATGATTTTTTATTATTTTTATTATTATAATTAAAAACATTTTGTTTAGTAGAAATTGCAGTTGGAAGAGTCACTTGTGTTGGATAACTTGTATTTCCTTTTTTTGATGTTATTTCTGGAATTTGAATTTGAGA
>Ga0256407_10011527_pt1 | contig 12208 bp, 14 predicted proteins | sample RumenRJG_04DNA_FD_193489 | JGI IMG/M metagenome (GOLD analysis project Ga0256407, IMG submission 193489) | Bovine rumen microbial communities from Lethbridge, Alberta, Canada - RJG_04 | ecosystem: Host-associated > Mammals > Digestive system > Stomach > Rumen | place: Canada: Alberta... | reverse complement strand
TCGTTGGCCACAGGCTTTGGAGTCTCGCGAACAGGCTCAGGCTCAACGATTGGCTCAGGCTCGGCCATTGGCTCTGGGCGAACGGTTATCTCAGGCTCCAGTTCGGGTTCAGCTATTGGCTCTTCTGCCTTTGGCTGCTCGGGCTGAGCTGCATATGGTTCGATTACCCATTCTGGAATGTCTTCGTCTGCGATTTCCTCTATCACCTTTGGCTCGGGCTTGGCCATTGCTGCCTCCATCTCTGGCTCCAGTTTTTCATCGAGTTCTGATTCAAACTCAGGCTCAACCATAGCATCAGGACGTACAGTTGTCTCAGGACGAACAGTAATCTCAGGTTCGATTTCGGGCTCGGGCATTGGCTCGGGCTCGGGCATTGGCTCGGGCGATATGTTACTTCGGGACGGATTGTCATTCCGAGATTCTTCTCCTCCTCGAGTTCATCATCTATATCGTCGTCGAATTCGTCTTCCAACTCATCTTCGGGTTCGTCTTCCGGCTCATCCTCAATGTCGGCAACTGGTGCTGCCACAGGCGCAGGAGCAACCACGGGCTCCTCTTCTACAAATCCGAAATCTACCAGCGGCATCGATGAGTGCTCATCCTCTGCCACAGGCTCTGGCTCGGGTTCTGCTACGGGTGCAGCCTCAGGGCGAATGGTAACCTCGGGCTCAGCGATTGGCTCAGGTTCAACCACTGGTTCTGGCTCTACTATTGGCTCAGAATCCAACTCAACCTCGGGCTCATCGGTAGATGTTGTAGGAACATCTTCGAAGTCTACACCATCATTCAGCACCACTGTCTCAAACTGCGAGAATGGCTTGTTTACCAGTTCCTTAAGCAGTGCATCGGGCACATAGGTTATCTTGCCGTGACCCTCTATCAGCACTCGCTCGCCGGTATTTACGTTCACGCTCTCGCGGTCTTCTACATCTATAATTTTAAATGTACCCAGGCCCTTTACCTTAACCAGTTTGTCGGTTTCCAGGCGCTGCTGTACTATATCAAACATAGCGCTAACAAACAGACTTGCGTCGCGCTTGTTCAGATGCTTCTTCTCTATCAGCACATTGGCCAGCTCTTGTATCGAAATCTTTCCCATCACTCGGCTCCTCCATTCTTTACGCGTTCTTTCCAACTTACATTAGGCTTGAATGTCAGCACCAGTTTTGGTGGTACCAGCATACGCTGTCCGGTTGAGGGATTGACCATGATTCGCTCCATCTTCTTTTTCACCTCGAATGTACCGAAAGTAGGTATCAGCACTGAGTCATCATCCTGGAAATGATCACCCATTGCATCTACAACGCAATTCACAAACTGCTGGGCCTCGTCGGTCGAGTAACCCGTGCGCTGTGCCAATTCTGTGATAAAGTCTTTATTGTTCATATGTTTTAATGATTGTGGTTCCGTATATATCAAATTCTTCCGAATCTGTAATCTTCACATCGTAGAAGTTGCCCACGGTGAGTTTGGCCTCGGCCGCTGGGATAAGCACCTCTGGATCAACCTCGGGCGAGCAGTATTCTGTTCGGCCGATATAGTAGTCGCCCTCCTGTCGGTCGATGATTACCTTGAGCACCTTGCCCACCTTTTCGGCCTCCAGTTCGGTACTGATGTTCTGCTGTATGCGCATTATCTTGTCCAGTCGGGCCTGCTTCACATCCTCGGGCACATCGTCCTCAAAGTTGTCGGCCGAATATGTGCCTTCTTCCTCAGAATATGCAAAGGCGCCCATACGCTCAAAGCGGGCCCACTTTACAAACTCCTTCAACTCCTCAAAGTCCTGATCGGTCTCGCCTGGGAATCCCACCATCAGTGTGGTGCGGATGTGTATGCCGGGCACCTCCTGGCGCATGCGGCGAACCAGTTCGTATGTCTCCTCCTTAGTGACATGGCGACGCATACGGCTCAGCATATTATCCGACACATGCTGCAGGGCTATGTCGAGATACTTACATACGTTCTGCTTCTCGCGGATCACTCGCAGCAGGTCCCATGGGAAGTGTGTGGGATATGCGTAGTGCAGGCGGATCCACTCCACACCGGGTATGTCGGCCATCTGCTCGATAAGCTCGGCTATGTGCTGCTTGCCGTCCAGGTCTACACCATAGTAGGTAAGCTCCTGTGCGATGACATTAAACTCCTTGGTGCCCTGACTTACCAGATAGCGCACCTCATCCAGTATCTCCTGCATGGGGCGGCTCTGATGCTTGCCCGTTATCAGCGGGATGGCACAGTAGGCGCAGTGGCGATCGCAGCCCTCGCTTATCTTGATATATGCATAGTGACGCGGAGTGGTGATGTGGCGCTTGCCCTCGCATACGGCAAAGTCCTCACCCTTCAGGTCCTTCAACAGTTTCTTGTAGTTAAACTTGCCGTACCATCCGTCTACCTCGGGTATCTCGCGCTCCAAGTCGGCCAGATAACGCTCTGACAGACAGCCCATTACAAACAGCTTCTCGATACGTCCCTCGGTCTTGGCCTGGGCAAATTCCAGTATGGTATTGATGCTCTCCTCCTTGGCGTCGTTGATGAATCCACAGGTATTTACAACCACAATCTCGCCCTGCGGGTCATCGCTATCGTGAGTGCACTGATAGCCGTTGGCCTCCATCAGTCCCATCAGAGTCTCGCTGTCCACAAGATTCTTAGAGCATCCCAGTGATATGATATCTATCGTCTTCGCCATTAATGTTTAATCTTTAATGTCAAACAGCGAATCTACAAACTGGCGTTTATTAAACAACTGCAGGTCCTGCATACCCTCGCCCAGTCCGATGTACTTTACGGGCACCTTCAGCTGGTCTGAGATACCGATTACCACACCGCCCTTGGCAGTACCGTCGAGCTTGGTGATGGCCAGCGATGTGATCTGTGTGACGGCAGCAAACTGCTTGGCCTGCTCGAATGCGTTCTGTCCGGTAGAACCGTCGAGCACCAGCATCACCTCGTCGGGAGCCTCGGGCAGCACCTTCTTCATCACGTCCTTGATCTTCTTCAACTCGTTCATCAGGCCCACCTTGTTGTGCAGTCGGCCGGCAGTGTCTATCAGCACCACGTCGGCACCGTTGGCCTTGGCGCTCTGCAGTGTGTCGAATGCCACACTGGCGGGATCGCTACCCATCTGCTGCTTTACCACGGGCACTCCTACTCGCTCGCCCCATATGCACAGCTGCTCTACGGCTGCTGCACGGAATGTGTCGGCGGCGCCCAGATATACCTTCTTGCCGGCCTGCTTAAACTGCCAGGCCAGTTTGCCGATGGTGGTGGTCTTGCCCACACCGTTCACGCCTACTACCAGTATCACGTAGGGCTTATGGTCGGCGGGCAGATCCCAGTTGTCATTATCGTCGCTATTGTTCTCGGCCAACAGTTCTGCTATCTCCTCGCGCAGAATTCTGTTCAGTTCCGATGTGCTTACATACTTATCGCGAGCCACACGCTCCTCGATGCGCTGGATAATCTTCAGCGTGGTGTCTACACCCACATCGCTGGTGATGAGCACCTCTTCCAGATTGTCCAATACGTCATCGTCTACCTTCGATTTACCGGCTACAGCACGAGTCAGTTTATCGAACACACTCGTCTTGGTTTTCTCCAAACCCTTGTCGAGTGTCTCCTTCTTATCCTTACTAAAAAATCCAAATAATCCCATATTGCAATATTTTCGATTGCAAAGATAGGTATATTTTGTGACACGACCAAAAAAAGAGGCCGCAAATTTCTTTGCGACCTCCATTTTCTTTTATTTTGTATTAGTTCTTACGTCCCTTCGGTAGTAAGCGGCTTCGCCGATTACTTAAAGAAGTCCTTAACGGCCTCGTTTGGAACCATCTGCTCATCGAAGATGTAAGCGCCAGTCTTAGGGCTCTTAACCATCTTGATTACCTTTGAATAAGCGCGACCATCCTTTGAGCCTTCGTGGAGGGTAGCGACGGTTTTCTTTGCCATACTTCAGTCGTATTATTTAATCTCCTTGTGAAGAGTCATCTTCTTCAGGATTGGGTTATACTTCATAAGCTCCATACGCTCTGGCGTATTCTTACGATTCTTTGTGGTTACGTAACGGCTAGTACCGGGCATACCACTGTTCTTGTGCTCTGTGCACTCCAGGATAACCTGAACGCGATTACCTTTTGCTTTCTTACTTGCCATGATTTTAATCTCCTATCACTTTAATGTCCTTCCAGTCTACAAATCCTTTGGCAACAGCCTGCTTCAAGGCAGCATCCAGACCTACTTTATTGATCATACGAAGACCAGCAGCGCTAATCTTCAACTGAATCCAGCAAGCCTCCTCTACATAGTAGAACTTCTTGCTGAAAAGGTTGACGTCAAAGCTTCTCTTAGTACGGTGCTTTGAGTGAGACACATTGCAACCTATCTGTGCCTTCTTTCCTGTAATTTGACAAATCTTAGACATTTCTATCTACCTTTTTACTTGTGATTTACACTTACTTATTCCAAACAGCGTGCAAAATTACACATTTTTATTGGAAATCAGATAATTACGCGCGTGGAAAATCAAAGAATTAATGATTTTTAACCTTCTCGGACCACTTTGGGTGCATCTTCGTCCTTCAGGAAGCCCAAAAACATCTCCATGGCGCGATTTGTAGCGATGGCCAGATTGATGTCGCGACCGTAGTCTTCTTCCAGCTTCATGGTCACTACTCTCTCCTTGCTTCCGCATGCCAGCCAGATGGTGCCCACGGGTATCTCTTTGGTACCTCCGGTAGGTCCGGCAAAACCTGTGGCGGCGATGGCGTAATCGGTGTTCAGAGTGGTGCAGGCGCCCTTTACCATAGCTATTGCAACTTCCTCACACACAGCGGTTTTCTCCTCGAGCAGCTTTCCGTCTACTCCCAGCAGACTCATCTTTACCTCGTCGATGTATGAGATGATACCACCCTTGAAGTATTTTGATGCGCCTGGCACGGCGATGATAGCCTCGGCTATGCGTCCGCCAGTGCAACTTTCGGCAGTACTTACAGTCCTTTCAGTCTCCCAGAGGATCTCGCTCACCTCTCTACTTGTAATTTTTGATTCAAAGTCCATCTATTTTAATGTTTAATCTTTCGCTCGGCTTCGCCGCTTGGCTCTGCCAAGAATGTTTAATCCTACTTAAATGTTACTTTACTGAATGCAGGTGCGTTGATGTCGCAGAACTGCTTGTCCTGATACTTGTAGTAGCCCACAATGCCTATCATCGCAGCATTGTCGGTGGTATAGCTGAACTTAGGTATGTAGATAGTCCAACCGTAGCGCTTCTCGGCATCGTAGAATGCATTGCGCAGTCCGTTGTTGGCACTCACGCCTCCGGCCACAGCCACATGCTTTATGCCGGTCTGCTTTACGGCCTTCTTCAGCTTCTTCATCAGTATGTCTACGATGGTCCACTCCAGCGATGCTGCTATGTCCTCCTTGTGCTTCTCGATGAAGTCGGGATCCTCGGCCACCCACTTCTGCATCGAGTACAGAAATGAAGTCTTAAGTCCCGAGAAACTATAGTCCAGTCCGGGTATGTTAGGCTCGGCAAACTGGTAGGCCTTAGGGTTACCCTGTCGGGCCAGTCGGTCGATGATTGGTCCACCGGGATAGCCCAGTCCCATCACCTTCGAGCACTTGTCGATAGCCTCGCCGGCAGCGTCGTCGATGGTCTGACCCAGCACCTCCATATCGTTGTAGGCATTCACCTTTACTATCTGCGAGTTTCCTCCCGATACCAGCAGGCAGAGGAATGGCAGTGGCGGCTGATGCTGGTCGTCCTCGCTCTCGCGGATAAAGTGCGCCATCACGTGTCCCTGCAGATGGTTCACGTCTATCATAGGTATGCCCAGCGAGCGGGCAAATCCCTTGGCAAAGCTCACTCCCACCAGCAGCGATCCCATCAGACCCGGACCGCGTGTAAATGCTATGGCCGTAAGCTGCTCCTTGGTTATACCAGCCTTCTTTATGGCCTGATCTACCACAGGCACCACGTTTTGCTGGTGGGCTCTCGATGCCAACTCGGGCACCACTCCACCGTAAGCCTCGTGCACAGCCTGCGATGCCGTAACGTTCGACAGCAGCACACCGTTCTTAAGCACTGCAGCCGACGTGTCGTCGCAACTCGACTCTATACCTAATATATATATATCACTCATTAGTACGTAAGTATTTCCACTCCATGTTCTGTCATCACCAGCGTGTGTTCCCACTGTGCGCTGGGCTGCTCGTCTTCTGTTATCACCTCCCATCCGTATGGATCGTCGGCATCAATAAACACCTTCCATGTACCCATGTTTATCATAGGCTCGATGGTGAACACCATGCCAGGCACCAGCAGCATGCCTGTGCCGCGATGTCCGTAGTGGTTCACGTCGGGCTCCTCGTGGAATTTCAGTCCCACGCCGTGTCCGGCCAGATCGCGCACTATGCCGTAGCCATAAGGCTTGCAGTGCTTCTCGATGGCATGACCTATGTCGCCCACAAAGCTGTAGGGTTTGGCGGCCTCCATACCTATCTCCAGACACTCCTTGGCCACGCGCACCAGTTGCTCCTTCTCGGGGCTGGTCTTGCCGATGATAAACATACGGCTGGCGTCGGCGTAATATCCGTCGAGGATTGTGGTGAAGTCTACGTTCACTATGTCGCCCTCCTCAAGCACATCCTCCTCCTTAGGTATGCCGTGGCACACCACCTCGTTTATCGATGTGCAGACGCTCATGGGGAATCCCTCATAGTTGAGGCAGGCCGGTATGGCCCCGTTTTCCTCGCACACTCGGCGACATATCTGGTCAATCTCCAGCGTATTCATGCCGGCATGTATCTCGGCAGCCACTGCGTCGAGCACAGCGGTATTTACCACACCCGCCTTGCGGATGCCTTCTATCTGTTCAGGGGTTTTAATCAATTCACGTGTTGGCACCAGTTTGCCTTTGTTCTCCCAGTACATGATGGTCTTGTCCATCTCTGTGGGCTCCTGTCCTGGCAGGCAATGCCATCTTTTTTTCTTCTTAAACGTGCTCATTTCACCTTATTATATATACGTATCGGGCTGCAAAGGTAGTGCAAATCGAGCGAAATACCAAAAAAAATATGTTTTTTTTGCATTTCCGAGATGCAGCCTACCTTCGAGCGTCAGCTCAAAGGTACTGCAATTATATCGAAACACAAAATAATTTGCGATTTTTTTGCAAAAAGGCAGGGAGCTCGCGCCCCCCGCCCGCTAAATATCAGCCCTGCACAGCTCCCATCCTCGCATCATGGCGAAGTAATCAACCGACTCTGTGCCGTTGAGCTCTGCTCGACGGTTTTCACGCTCGGCAGAGCCGATGCGAGCATCGCTCTGCTCTCGCTTAATCAAACCGTTTTCCTGAATAGCCATCGCCACGCCCACCATCATCCATCGCGCGGGCCGTTCGCTCGGTATGCCGATAGGCTCGTCGGGGCCGATGCCGGTCAGCCGACTCACGTTAGCGATGTACGCCTGGGTATTGTTCTCGATGGCCGGCGCCCACTTGGTCACGATGGCCCTGATGGTAAACAGTCGGTACTTGTGATAGTAGGTACGCGTAAGCAGCCAGAAGGCCGCGCGCCACCCCCAATCCAGCGATTCAAACTGGCAGAACTGCGCATCGCTCTGCACCGCCCTCATGCCCTTCCACTTATCCTTACTTCGTCGGATGTTCAGCGGATTGTTGTTACGAATTCCTCTTGGTATGCTCATAATTTGCTTAATGTCTTAATGTCAAATGTCAACATATAGTGTATCTTACGCCACCATACTCTTCTTGGTGTACTGACCGCCCTTGCCCGGCGCTACACGGCCGTTCTGCTTCAGTCGCGACAGCATCTTGCGACCGCTCTGCTCCTGCTCTGCAGTATAGCCATAGATGGTAGCAAACTGCTCGTAGCTGAACTCCTGAGGCAATCGCTCGAAACACATGTCATACTTAGACCTGCGCTGGCGATCCTGATAGCCACCCGACGACTGATTGTCGAAGTAGTTGCGAGCCAACTCGTAAAACCAGTAGTGCTGCGTGCGATACTGCATGTCGAGCACCAGCTGGCATAGCTTCAGGTCGGTACGGTCAAGTTTGTAAGTGCCGGTACTCTCCAGTTCCTCCTTATGGCGATCGTCGATAAACGGCACAGCCATGGCTATTCCATAATAGCAACAGCGTTTTATCAGCATCTCGTCGGCATGGTCGTCGTTAAACTTGGCTATCTCCATCCTGTCCTTAGTCCAGTTGTAAGCCTGCACTATCAGCTGTCGTATGGGCAGCTCGCCATGTCGGCGGTCCAGTCGGCGGGCAAACTCGTCGAGCACCTGCATCTGCTTGCTATTGTCGAATTGTTCGGGCATCAGCTCCACCATCTCAAAGTTTGATGGCGGTAGCGGTATCACAGCCAATCGGGTGGCCAGTCCGTCGCCAAAGTTACGCTCGTTCACCTTGCGATACAGTGCCAGCGGAGTGCCCGTAAACAGCAGATTATAGTGTATATACATCGTAACCGGCACCGAGTCTTTATTGGCATACTGCTGTCCGTCTTTCTCATTATGGAACGCCTTAAGTTCAAAGAACTTCTTGTCTATCCATCCGCCGCCACGCTGCATCGACGTGGTGTTGTCGAGCTCAGAGTCGAACGTGGTCAGGTGCAGCTGCATCTCTCGACCATCCACAATCTCCCTAGCGTTCAGGTGGTCCATGATAAACTCCGCATTCGACGTGCGCGAGTCGTGGTCGCGTTTCACCACCTTCGGGCGGGTTATGGCATCCTTCTTCTGCTCCTTGGTAGATGTAGATCGGCCCTGCTGTTGTATCTTGTAGTCGGCCAGCAGGTCGATAGCCTTCTTGTCCTCGTCGAGTATGGGTTTCATCAGTCGCTCGTAGATGTCGCCCACAAACGATTTACCGGTGGCCGGGTCGCCGATGATGTGCACATCTGAGTTCAGACGGCGCTCGCGCCATGGCTGGAAGTAGTGGTGATAGGTGCAGCGAGTCATCAGGTTTACACCGCAGTGCCCAGTGGCAAACAGCGCTGCCGGCCACTGGTGCTGATTGCTGCACAGCCCCTGGCACACAGCCTTAAGCGGTGGGTAGTATCGCCACATGGCTTTTATCTGTCGCTCCCATTCGGTATAAGGTAGGTCGCGCAGCGGGTTGCGATTCTGCTGCTGTCGGTTAAGCACCGTAGCGCTCTCCTCATTCTCGATAGTGGCCAGCGTTTCGCGCAGGTAGTCGTCTTTAGTTATTCCGCATTTTGCCAGTGCCTCCATCATGCGCTTTGGCAGCGTCTTGGTCTCGGCATACTTCAGTGCCGACTTTACTGTGCCCGCCACATTCTCATTGCGCAGCTCCACTATATCCTGCACCCATGGCTGGGCTCTGAGTATACGCTCTATCCACTCGGCATCGCAGCTGGTAATGTATCGCAGCTCGTCGGCCAGACACAGCGACGTCTTGTGGCGTTGAGTCTCCTTGGGCTGCTCGCTGCCCACCCAGGCATCTACTATCTGCTGTATGGGCACACCGCAGAACTCGCCAAGCTCCAGGTCTTCAATGTTAACTACCTTATCAGCCTTATCATCAGGTCGACTCTTACCTTTATCGCCACCAGCAGTGGCAGCAGTGTTGCCTTGGCGATACGCCTCGCCATACAGGGCCTCGTATTCAGGATTATCATAATTCAATAGTCGCTCTTCGTCGATATACTTCACTTCCTCGGCCATCGGGATGAATGCCAGGCGACTACTATCGATCGTAGATTTGTCGCTTTCCACTCCTAGTATCTCAGCCATATGTAGCTGATTACCAGCCAGATTGCCCCACTCAGGGCGGGCGATAAACACCGCTTTGGCACCATCGCCCGACGGGGTGATGAATATCATCACTATCCCCTGCTGCCGTAGCCACTCCTCGCCGCGATTAAACCATCCGTCTATCAGCTGCTGCGGATTGCCCACATGGTCCATATCGATCATACACAAACCATTAAGCACCACGTGCTCCTGCAGTCGCCATGCAGCCTTAACACCATCCTTATCCGAATCGTCGAATCGTGCAGCCTGAAACACAAATCCTGGCAACGACGATTTGCTCCATGCATCGCCTGTGCGTCGATACTTCAGTATCTTGCGCTTGGTTTCAGGGTCTCTCATAAGTGCCCACAGCAGCTCGCTAGTTACGGGCTCTGTGGCACTTTTTCTGGTTCTCTCTACACAAAACATATCACTTCAGTCGTTTTTTAAGGTTTCGCGTGTACAGAAAGTTACATGCATCGTAGCTCTCCTTCTCCATCTGTTTCCACACACACAGTCCACTCTCGTTCAGATCCATGCGCATGCTCAGGCTCACCTTCTTTTTCAGTCGGTTAAGGCTCACGCGGCCGTGTTCCAGTCGCTTCCACTCTACGCCCTCGTTGCTGCGCTTGCGGTCGGCATAAAGACGAGCATCAACCACCGTGGGCGAAACCATTCCCAGCGAGCATCTCATGCGGCAGGCGCTCTTCATTATTCGTGCATAGTCCTTGTCGGGGATAATCATTGTTAATTTCATAATTGTACGTCGTTATTTAAGTTTGCTGATATAGAAATTATTGGCGTAGTACTCTCGTCCGTCCTGAGCCTTGCGCTTGGTGGCATCCCAGTTGCCCTGCACTATGTGCTGGCGTGCAGGATCGTAGGTGGTGTTGCACTCGCGCTTAGCCTTGTTGCTTGGCATCTCGGCATAGAAGCAGTCGATGCCATCGTCTAACAGAAATCCACGCTTAGCGATAGTCTCGCCGTTATACTCATATTCGGTGTATCCGAAGTCTTGAAGTATTCTTACTTGCTTTTCCATTTTCGTAATTCTTTTAATAGTTCAACATTACGGAGCCCGGCCGGGGTTTCCGAGTGCAAAGGTAGCCATAAAGCCACACACAGGCGAACGATTAACAATCATGTGTAACACTGAAAATATGTTAATAATTTCGCTATATTGCCCGTGCCACCAGCGACTTGAGCCCACTTTCACTAATTGCCAGATTGCTGTGCGCAGGGTCCACCAGATAGCGGTAAAACGCCGATTGCGAACACTTCAGTCCACCATCGGTCGCCACCTTGCGCATAAACTGTGCTATCTCCTGATACACCCGGAACCTGTGCGTAGCCAGCGTTTCATCGCTAAAGTAGAGCCTGGCCACCAGGTATGGGCTGCCGGTGCGCTGCATGAGATAAGGCTGCAGTCTGGTTATCAACTCCACCATGTCGCCACGGTGATCTCTGTCTACCAGCTCTACTAGGCGGGTAGACTCATCATACGGGTAGCGGCGCCTGTGCTGCTGCTCCCGCTGTAGCTCTGTGCGAGCTACACGTCGAAAATTCCTCATTCTTGCTTCTCGAGTGTTTCGCGCGAAAAGAATGAGGAGAGAAAAAAAAGATGATTTTTGCCTGAAATACAGACAAAAAAAAGGCTCATCCATCATTTCAAATTATGATGCGGATGAGCCCTGTTTCGCTATGATTATTACTTTATTTCTATCGGTTCTATATAGTTGTATGGTTCTACAATACGGTTAATAACTGCTGCCGATATTTCGGCAGGATTATTATGGATATTATTATAATTTTTTAGTTTCTTCATATTCAATCTACTTTTGACGATACAAAGGTACAAAACTTTAGCGGCATAGAAAAATGAGTGTACGACATGCACACCAAATTTAACAGCAGTTAACCTTAGCCGTCACGTTTTGACTCTTGACATTTGACATTAAGACATTAAGCTTTTTGGAATCCTAAAAATATAGACATTATAATCGCTATATAATAATTATATTATAATATAATATTATATAGAGGTATTTTGTCAAAGGATTTTTGTAAAGTCAAAATCATTAATGTCAAATGTCAAAAGTCAAGTAGCGGAGATAACCGCCACTTATTTGGACGAAAATTTACGGTTATCTGATAGATAAGTTACGGCAATCCAGCGCAGTGGTAGTATCACCAAAAATATTTATATATTTTAATAAAAATATTTATCAAAATATTTGTATATATCAAGAAAAATTAGTACCTTTGCATCGTCAAACTTTAATAATTAACCCATTTAAAACATTTACAAAAGCGTATGGCAAAAATTTTCTATCTGCTCAAGCAGAACAAGGTGAAAAATTCAAAGATTAAGGGCAAGTGGTTTGCCCACGGCAAGAGTGTAGAAGTGATGAACACCCGCAA
>Ga0256407_10011525_pt1 | contig 12209 bp, 11 predicted proteins | sample RumenRJG_04DNA_FD_193489 | JGI IMG/M metagenome (GOLD analysis project Ga0256407, IMG submission 193489) | Bovine rumen microbial communities from Lethbridge, Alberta, Canada - RJG_04 | ecosystem: Host-associated > Mammals > Digestive system > Stomach > Rumen | place: Canada: Alberta... | reverse complement strand
CGCGTGGGGATCGCCTTCCAGAATGGAACGATCCATGAACGCGCCGGGGTCGCCTTCGTCGGCGTTGCAGCAGACATATTTAATGTCGGATTTTGTTGCTTTACAGAATGCCCATTTCCGGCCGGTAGGGAATCCCGCGCCGCCGCGGCCGCGCAGGCCGGAGGCCAGCATGGTATCGATGACCTGGTCCTGTGTCATCTCGGTGAGGACCTTGTGCAGGGCAAAATAGCCGTCCAGCGCAATGTACTCTTCAATATTTTCGGGATCGATCACGCCGCAGTTCTTGAGCGCGATACGCATCTGTTTGGCATAGAAATTGGTTTTGCTCAGCGGAAGGATCTCACCGTCCTCATGGACAGTCTCAGGATACAGAAGGTCCTTGCAGATGTTTCCGTTGATGATGTGCTCATCAATGATCCTCTTGGCTCCTTCCGGCGTGGTCTGGGAATAGAAGGCACCTTCAGGATAGACGATCACGATGGGTCCCAGGGCGCAAAGGCCGAAACATCCGGTCTTGACCACAAGGACATCCTCGATCCCGTTTTTCTTAATCTCTTTTTCCAGAGCATCAATGACCTTCTTACTGCCGGAGGAGGTACATCCGGTACCGCCGCAGACCAGGATCTGTTTGCGGTATGCTGTGTGCTTCGCCATTTCTTCCGCCTGCGAAGCGACCAGCTTACGGACCATGACCAGCTCCTGATTTTTTTGTTTGATTTCCGTGAGCCTGTTCAATGTCATTGTCATGGCTTACACCTCCTCGTAGTAGGAATCAATGATCTTTACCGCTGACTCCGGCGTGCACTTGCCGTACACTTCTCCATCAATGGCCATGACGGGGGCCAGGCCGCAGGCACCGAGACATCTGCAGCTCTCAATAGAGAAGAATCCGTCCTCTGTGCACTCGCCTGCCTTGATTCCGAGCCTTTCCTCCAGCGCTGCCAGGATCTTGTCCGCGCCCTTGACATAACAGGCCGTTCCAAGACATACGCTGACTGTGTGCTCGCCCTTTGGTGTCAGAGTAAACTGCGAGTAAAATGTTGCGACACCGAACACCTGTGAAAGAGGAACACCCATCTCCTCGGCAATGATCTCCTGAACCTCCCTGGGCAGATATCCGTAGATTCCCTGTGCCTCCTGGAGTACAGGCATCATTGCTCCGGGCTGATCTTTGTGTTTTTTAATAAATTTCCGAAGCTCTCTTTCCTGTTTTGGCGTTCCCCGAAAAGCTGCATTAGCCATCGATTACCATCTCCTTTCCAAAACAATTGCAAAACTACTGCAGGAAACAACTGCCGCCCGGCCACAATATACCTTTCCGGAGGGACGGATTCCTGCGCCGGGCGTTCTCCCCGACTGTAAGACTTTATTACTAGAATTATACAATAAATAGAATCGAAAAAGTTAATTTTTTGACTAAAAGATAGTTTATAAATAGGTACTATCTGAAAAAAACATGTGCATACTGGACAAATATTTAGTTTTATAAGACTAACTAATTGTTCAAAAATGACAGATTCGGTGCCCGGGTGAAGGAAGCGGAACGATATGAAAGAGAGGGCGCGGTGAAATATAAAAGGAAAAGATGCGGCCGGTATAAAAAGGAGAGGATCCGATAAAATATGTGGAAGATACGGCTGGCATAAAAGGAAAAGATGCAGCGAAATATAAAATATAAAAGGAAAAGACGCGGCCGGTATAAAAAGGAGAGGATCCGATAAAATATATGGAAGATACGGCTGGTATAAAAGGAAGGGATGCAGCGGATTGAAAAAAGAATATGGGGATGAAAAAGCTTCAGGAACCGGATCCCGGAACCTGAAGCTTTTTTATGACACGGCCCGCGCAATGTATTTTCCGCCTTGCGGCGGACGCGGGCCGGTCGGGAGGGGGTAGAGGGCGGCGTGGCCGCCTCTACCCTATTGACACGGCCCGCGTAATATATGTCCGCTATGCTGCGGACATAGACCGCATAATATATGTTCCGCTTTTACAGAAGAGACTTGATGCAGGCCTCCACTTTCGCCATGTCCGCGGTCGGCTCAAATCTGGCAGCGACATTTCCGTTTTTGTCGACAATGAACTTTGTGAAGTTCCACTTGATGTCAGGCTTTTTGTCCCAGTCAGGGTCTGCCTTTGAGAACATTTCCTCCAGCAGGGCTTTGAGCTCATGCTCGTCAAATCCCTCAAATCCCTTCTCGGACTTGAGCCATGTGTAGAGGGGAAGCTCGTTTTCTCCGTTCACATCCGACTTTTTCATCTGCGGGAAGGTTGTGTTGAAATGCAGTGTGCAGAACTCATGGATCTCATCGTCTGTTCCCGGAGCCTGTCCGCCGAACTGGTTGCAGGGAATGTCAAGAATTTCCAGCCCCTTGTCATGGTAATCCCTGTACAGCTGCTCGATCGGGGCATACTGCGGAGTGAACCCGCAGCCCGTGGCTGTATTCACGATCATGATGACCTTTCCTTTGTAATCTGCCAGATTCAGTGCTTCGCCTTTGCGGGTTGTGATTGTAAAATCGTAGATATTCATATCAAGCCTCCGTAAATATCTCTGTCCCGGAAAATTCCGGAAAGCGAATGGAACTTTTTGGAACTTTCTGTTGACAGAGGGCACCGATAGATGTAAGATAAATTACATAAAGTTCCAATCAATAGTTCCTTTAAGTTCACTTCAAGGATAACATTGACAGAGGGATGATGTCAATAGAACTTTCAGCGACAGAATCATATATGAGAGGAGAGCGCGCACATGGCTACATTTTCAGAAAAAGTAAAACATGCCAGATCCGAACTGGGACTGACGCAGGCGGAACTCGGCGAAGCGGCGGGAGTCTCGCTGAGAACGATCCTCGATTATGAAAAAGGAAAAAAAGTGCCGCGCCAGAGTACACTTCTGAAGCTTGCCGCGGCTCTGAAAGTATCTTCCAGATTTCTGAGCGATGACACCTGCGACAACCCCGTCGAAGACATCGGGAAAGACAGCTATATTATGGAGGCGCGCAGAAACTACGGCGCGAGGGGCGGCAGGGAGATCGACGCGCTGCTGAACGAAAGCGTGGCCCTCTTTGCCGGCGGAGACATCCCTCAGGAGGAGAAGGACCGGTTTTTTGAGGCTCTCATGACAGCTTATGTCAAGAGCAAAGAAGAAGCAAAAAAGATATACGGACACAGACAGGACAAATAATCCGTTCTTCAGGATTCTGTCAGCGGGGCTTCCCGGTTCCGTTACCTGACGGGAGGGATTGATCGATGAAATACGAATATATCAGCAGGGCTGTCCGGAAGCTGAAGAAGAAATACGGCACAGGGGATGTGCGGGAGCTGTGCGGAGCTCTGAAGATTGTCATTAACCCCGTGCCGATGGGAACCGGCAGGACGGCCGTCAAGGGCTTTTTCATCCGCAGCGCGAGGGTGAAGGTCATCACTATAAACAGCGACCTGCCGGAGATCGTCCGGCGCTTCATACTGGCCCATGAGCTGGGGCACGCTGTTCTTCACGGCAGCAGCGGATGCAATACCTTTCATGACGTCACGCTCTACGATGACAGCTCGGAAACAGAAAAGGAGGCGAATCTTTTTGCCGCGGAACTGCTGATGAATGACGAGGATGTGCTTGACCAGATCAACAATGACGGCACATTTTTTTCAGCTGCTTCAATGCTGGGAGTTCCCATGGAGCTCCTGGATTTCAAGTTCCGCATGATGAAGTGGAAAGGCTATAAACTGGTTGAGCCGCCGGTCGTGTCGCGAAGCGATTTTCTGAAGGAGATTCCCATACCGGAGAATCATGACGATGACTACGCGTGACCGGACACAGGCATGATGAAAGCACCGGGGAAAACAGCCGCGGGTGCAGGAGGCTGAGATGTGCGGGTCGGATCACGGCGCCGGAAAACGGCCGGACTATGCAGGACAGAGTCCGGAGCCGCAGGAGAGTATAAGCCGCAGATGCGGACCTGCGGACAATGCAGGGGACAGGCAGTTAAGCGGCAGATGCGGACCTGCGGACAATACAGGGTGCGGGCAGGCGAGAGTTTATATTGCCATTGACATGAAGTCCTTTTACGCGTCTGTCGAGTGTGTCCATCGGGGAATGGATCCCCTTAAGGCCAATCTGCTCGTGGCGGACCCGTCCCGTTCGGACCAGACGATCTGTCTTGCAGTCAGTCCGGCGCTGAAAGCCATCGGAGTTCCCAGCCGTCCCAGGCTCTTTGAGGCCAAACAGGCAATACGCAGATACGAGCGGAAGCACCGCACGAAAATCTGCTACGAGACGGCTGTTCCGCGAATGGCGGAGTATGAGCGCGTATCGGCGAAAATCTATTCGGTGTATCTGAAATATATAGCGCCGGAGGACGTTCACGTGTATTCCATAGATGAGGTATTCATCGACTGCACGCCCTATCTGCACTTTTATGCCGCCCAGGCGGAGAAGAAGTCAAAGGAGAGCGGAAAAAAAGTCCACCCGGCCCACGTAATGGCCATGACCATCATCCGGGATGTCCTCAGAACGACAGGTATTACGGCCACTGTCGGAATCGGTACGAACCTGTATCTGGCAAAGGTCGCCATGGATATAGTGGCGAAAAAAGCCCCGCCGGACAGAGACGGGGTGAGGATCGCGGAGCTGAATGAAGACTCCTACTGTTACCTTCTCTGGGACCATCAGCCACTCACCGATTTCTGGCAGATCGGACCCGGGAAAATGCGGCGCCTGCACTCTTACCATCTGTATACGATGGGAGAAATTGCGGCCAGATCGCAGTGGGATGAAGCCATGTTTTATAAGGTCTTCGGAATCGACGGAGAAATCCTGATCGACCACGCCTGGGGCATCGAACCCGTGACAATGAGGGATATCAAGAGCTACCGGACGGATGACCACAGCATCTCCAACGGACAGGTCCTGCCCAGAACCTATGAGTATGACGAAGCCCGCATCGCGTTTGCGGAGATGATAGATCTCCTCTGCGAGCAGATGTACAGAAAAAAAGTGATCTGCAGGGGAGTGACATGGTGGGTCAGTTATGACTGGAAGAGCCTGGAGCACTGCCCGGAATACAACGGAGACCTGTCGGTTGACTTCTATGGCAGGCTGCATCCGAGACATTCGGGGGGAACCCTCCGTCTGTCCGTTCCGTCCAACAGCGTCTCCACGATCCGGAAAGGTCTGCTTGACCAGTTTGACAAAAGGACAGACCACAGGCTGCTGTACAGAAGACTCGGTGTCAGCGCCATACAGGTGAAAGAAGATTCAGGGACATTCCAGATGGATCTCTTTACGGACTATGATGCCCTGGAGAGAGAACGAAGGATCCAGGGGGCCATGCTGGAAATCCGCCGGCGCTTTGGCCCCAATGCTGTCCTCAGGGGAATGAACCTGCTCGACGGCGCGATGACAAGGGAACGCAATACGCAGATCGGCGGACACAAGGCATAGTATAAAGCATAGCAAGAGATATAGTGCAAGACTTAGTCCGGGGCATAGTCTTTCGACGCGCATGCTGCGGGATTCTGAATATGAGAGGGGATGATCATGTGCTTTCCGAAGCGGTGTATGAAAGTATAGGAATAATGCCCATGCCGGTCAATTTTCGCCATGCGGAGGTCTTCCGGCGGGGAAGGCCCCGGCACGGAAAGCCGGGGAAACTGTCCACTTATGATGCTTTTTACATAAAGCATCCCCCCATGGACACGGTCCGCCGGGCCAAGCTCTTCTCATCATTTGACGCGCTGAAAGGTTTCGGGGACTGCATTGCCTCGAAGGAGGTGCTGTACGAGGAAAGGCATGAATTGACAGAGGAGGAAAAAGGGGAGCTGGACCGCCGCCTCTCGATCCTCCGGAGCCTGACCGCTTCCGGCCGCCTGGCAAGGCAGAACAAAGTGGCAGTGAAGATTACCCGTTTTGTGCCCTGTACAGATCCGGAATCGGACTCCTGCGGAACGGGGCGCGGACAGTACGAGACTGTTTCGGGAATCGTGCGCAGGGTGGACGTATACAGAAGGACGATAGTCGTGGGAGAGGAGAAGATCAGCCTTGACGCGGTGACAGAGATAACGGGAAACCCGATTCTGGAGCAGGACTCCGGCATGTGCTGACGTCCTGACGCACGGCATGGCCTGAAAGAGTAAACCGGGATGACGCACGGCATGGCCTGAAAGAGTAAACAGAGATGACGCACGGGGACAATCTCCGTGTCCTTACCAGGAATATTTATATATGAATAATGAAAATATTGCACTGAAGACCCGGGGGATGCTGATCATGCTGTCCGCGTCCGTCTGTTTTTCAATCGGAGGTCTTCTGATCAAGATGATTCCCTGGAATCCGTTCGCAATCAATGGATCCAGGAACCTGATCGCCGCCTGTGTGATCGGCCTGTATATTTACTTTACAGGTCATCGGATAAAGGTCAATTATACGGTATTGATGGGCGCCGTATGTATGGCCGGGGTCACGACACTTTTTACGGTCGCGAACAAGCTGACTACTGCCGGCAACGCGATCGTCCTTCAGTATACCGAGCCGGTCTGGGTCATCCTGCTGATGTTTGTCTTTTTCAGGAAAAAGCCCTCCGGGCTTGAGATTATCACGATTATATCAGTGCTGATCGGAATACTCTGCTTCTTTTTTGACAGCCTTTCGACAGGAAAGGTGATGGGAGACTTCATCGCGGTCTTATCCGGACTGTTCTACGCGGGAATGTTCATGCTCAATCAGTTCAAAGAGGGCGATGCCCTGTCTTCCATGGTGATCGGGCAGCTTCTGTGCGGTATTTTTCTGACGCCTATGGTCCTGTGGGAAACAGTTTTTTCCCCGCCTGTCCTGGCGGCGGTTTTCGCTCTGGGCACTGTCCAGGTCGGTCTGGCCTATATTCTGTTTTCCATAGGTACGAAACTGACAGATCCGGTCACGGCGTCGATTATCAATGCCGCGGAGCCCATTCTGAATCCCATTCTGGTCGCGGTGTTTTACGGCGAGGTGCTGGGCCGGCTGTCCCTGGCAGGGGCCGCGATCGTAATCGGCAGCATCCTTTTCTACAACATTCGTCAGTCCGGCCTATGGAAAAGTCAGACCGGATTTCAGAAGTTCAGCCGGGAGGAAAGAATCGCTTTTTATGAGCATATCTTTGACCAGCTGAGTGCGGCAGATCCGGAGACAGACCTTTCCGATGAAATGAAGAGACAATACAGGCTTCTGGAGGAGTATTACACATCCGGGGAATGGCGCGGGGATTACGAGGCGGATGAAGCGGGACTGCTTCCGCCGGATTTAAAACGAGGGGTGCTCTCACAGGACGGTGTATATAATCTGCTGGAACACTTTAAAGAAGGAAGATAAGGGCTCACCGGAGTATCCCGGGTGCCCTGCCGTAATCCTGCGTGAAGAAGGAATTCATGTCAATCCTGCGTAAAGGGGGAATTCATGTCAATCCTGCGTGAAGAGGGAATTTATTGACTCATCGGGGTACATGTGTTACTATGACCGGGTTATTTGCGGGATGCATAATAGGATGAAAATAGCAATGGATTCTAACCAGGGAGCTATGGAAAATCGATTATGCAGAATCGCGAAATTTACCGCTTTATTTTCAGGAGGACGAAATGGGAACTAATAATAAGATTGATGTTGCTGCATTACCTGCAGGACTGACAAAGCAGGATTTTATGGCTATTCCGGAGATTAAGAAAGAAACATCCTGGTTTACCTATGCGGGTATCGTGCAGATTGTGACAGGAGTCCTGAATTTTGCCACAGTAGGTCAGCTGGCGCAGATGGAGGCACAGGGCTATGCGGTCGATTCCACAGTTATTGGAATAACCGCCGCAATATCTGTTATATTTATTGTTTTGGGAATTCTGCTGCTCGTAAAGAGAACAACGACAATTGCATATATAGTTGGTGCTGTGGGAATTCTGTTTGCAATTCTGGCAGTTGCTACCGGTGGTTCTGTCGGTTTTGGTATCGTTGCTACAATACTGGCATTTGTCGGTGCCTGGAAAGTTGACAAGAGCTGGAAGGATTATCAGTCCAGTCATCCGGGTTTCTGAAGTTGATTTAGATTATCATCCAGAGCCTCAGCATCTGTTTTTATACCATTATCTGCAAGTGCTCTGAGAGCACTGAACCGAAAAACTGTCCGGATTCAATGAGGCGGCTTCGGTCAAAAAAACACAGACGATACCGTAAACTGTTTCCGCAGTTTGTTTCTGCGAAGACATGAGAATAAGATCCAAAGTAATGAAACAGCTGAAAAGCAGTAGAAAGGCAGGCTTTTCAGCTGCTTTTTATTCTTCATCGCGCAATACCTGTGACTTCATAACAATCGTGGGATACGCGCGCAAAAGGGGAATTCGCATTTCAAAGCCTTTCGTATATGTACTTTGAAATTGGCGTTTTTTCGTTAACATCAGGGGAAGTTTGTGCTCCGGCACAAACTTCGGGAGTGAAAGAAATGCTATCGAGCATTTTTTTCACTCTTTACACTTCTGATAAATCTGATAGAATAGGACGGTAATGAAAACCATTTAAATCACATCACCGTTGTGATAAGGAGAGTATTGAAAAATGGAAAAATTCTTTAAGATCCAAGAACATGGTTCAACCGTTGAACGGGAGTTGACCGCTGGATTGACGACATTTATGACTATGGCGTATATCCTTGCGGTTAATCCCGGTATTCTGAGTGCTTCAGGAATGGACGCGGGCGCTATCTTTACAGCCACTGCACTTGCATCGGCATTTGCTTCTTTCCTGATGGGATTCCTTGCTAACCTTCCTTTCGTGCTTTCGGCAGGAATGGGCCTCAACGCGTATTTCGCTTATACTGTTGTTCAGGGTATGGGATACTCATGGCAGATGGCCCTGACAGCTGTATTTGTAGAAGGTCTCATTTTCATTATCCTTTCACTCACCAATGTACGTGAGGCTATCTTTAATGCTATTCCCGAATCGCTCAAGATTGCGGTGTCCGTAGGTATCGGCCTTTTCATCACATTTATCGGCCTTCAGAATGCCCATATCGTAGTCGGAAGCTCTACACTGGTCTCGCTCTTTTCCTTTAAAGGATCTCTTGCCGCCGGTACTTTCCGCAGCGAGGGCGTCACTGTTCTGCTTGCCCTGGCAGGTATCATGATCACAGCATTTTTGATGCTGCACAATGTCAAGGGAAATATTCTTCTTGGAATTGTCATCACCTGGGTTCTGGGCATCATCTGCCAGCTCACAGGTATCTATATTCCCAATCCCGAGGCTGGATTCTACAGTGTAATCCCTTCAGGAATCGTTTCTATGCCTGCGTCACTGGCGCCCACACTTTTCAAGATCGATCCTTCAAGCATTTTTTCGATAGACTTCGTAGTCGTCATGCTTGCCTTCCTGTTTGTCGATATGTTTGATACACTGGGAACTCTGATCGGCTGTGCAGCCAAGGCTGAACTTCTTGATGAGAAGGGCCGTCTCCCCGGCATCCGCGGAGCTCTTCTTTCTGATGCGGTCGGCACAATGGTCGGAGCTCTGATGGGAACCTCCACGATCACCACTTTCGTTGAGTCTGCATCCGGTATCGCAGAAGGCGGACGCACAGGACTTACTGCGATTGCGGCAGGTTTTCTCTTCCTGGTTTCGCTCTTCTTCTCACCCCTGTTCCTCACGATTCCTTCCTTTGCCACTGCGCCTGCACTGGTTATGGTTGGTTATCTGATGATGCAGTCGGTAGGAAAAATCAGATGGAACAGCCTGCTTGAGTCCATCCCGGCCTTTATCTGCATGGCATCCATGGGATTCATGTACTCCATCTCTGAGGGCATCTGCTTCGGAATTATTTCTTACACACTCCTTCACGTCGTCGGCGGAAAGGGCAAAGAAGTGACTCCTCTTATGTATGTCCTGACAGTTGTCTTCATCTTGAAGTACTTTGTTATCTAAATCTGAATCCGGATTAAATATTACCGGACCTGAATCTGGTACTGCGTCCGGATCTAAATCTGCCGGATCTGAACCTGGTACTGCGTCCGGATCCAAATCTACCGGATCTGAACCTGGTACTGCGTCCGGATCCAAATCTGCCGGACCTGAAATAATGACGGTGCACGGTTGAAAATCTGTTGGACCTGAAATAATGACTGCGGGAGGATATTCTCTGCAGTGTCGTAACTCCCGGGCGGCTCTTTGAGCCGCCCGTTTGCTTCAGATGGGGCGGTGCGCCGCCTTAGTCTTTTTTCGGAAATCAGAATTCAACGGGACAGAATCCTGCTGCTCCGATCTGCTGCAGCCAACGATAAAGCTGACGAAAGAGTAATATAGACCTATGAAACTGGAGAAAACGATCTGCCCCTATTGCGGTGCGGGACTGAAGATAGAATACGGACAGAGAACGGTTGAGTGTCAGTATTGCAAAAGCGTGGTATTGATTCAGGATGACGGCGATAATATTGTTGAGGACAATATTGAGCATGAACCGTATCCTCCCGACACAGAAAGAAATCGTAAAGGGACTGATTCTGCGCCGGGACGAAGATTTAACCGTCTGTTTCCGCCCCCCGGATTCCGCACAAAGAATCCTTTGCACATGATAATAGCTATAATGGGATATCTCCTGATCATAGTTTCTGCCCGGGAAATGGATACTATTCTGGATACTGTGTTCTTTATAGTGATCTCTCTTTCCGCGGTTGATATTTTCACCAACTGGACGGGATTTTTCTCCGGACTTCCGGGAGTGAAAAGCCGAAACACACTGATCCGGATTTTGATGAAACTGGTTTGGAGCCTGGTCGTTTCTATTGCATGGGCTTTGGTTCTGGTCTCCATAGAGATGATTTTTGGCATGTAAGGGTTTTGTGGCAAAACCGGAGAGAATCCGGGAAAGACGATGCCTGTGCACCAAAGTGCTCCGGTAGGCTTTGCAAGACTGATAAAGGAAGTGGAAAATGGAAAAGATTCAGTTAAATAATGAACTGACACTGACATATCCGGAAGGATTTCATGTGATGGGGAAAGAGGAACTCGAAAAACACCAGTATTTCGGTGAGGCTCCCGCCTGGAGCATTTCGGATCCCGGGAGACATGTGATGATCTCTATAGCCTGGAAGAAAACCAATGGATTCGTGGCTAAGCTTCTGAACACAAAAGATATCGTCAAAAAAATGGAAGCGGGGATCAGGAACCCCATGCAGCAGTATGGATATCACCTTGAGGAATTCCTCTCCCTTGAGGCGGGCGGTAAAAATGCCGACGGATATCGCTACTCCTATACGGTACAGGAGACAGGCATGTCCGGAGAGTCTCTCTGCATCAAAAACAAAAATACCTTTTATTACATCCACTGCTATTACCGCACTGAACTGAAAGAGGAGAGCATAGAGCTCTTTGAGAAAATGATCAGAGAGATAGTCTGGGGCTGATATTGTGCAAGACAGGAACTGAGGCCGTCCAAAATATGCTGAAATCTCATTGAATAGGGTAGAGGCGGCCGCGCCGCCCCCTACCCCGACCGGCCCGCGTCCGCCGCAGGGCGGAAAATACATTACGCGGGCCGTGTAATAAGAAAAACCTCAGATGACCTGACTGGCAGGTCTTCTGAGGTTTTTGGATTTTAAAGGAAAAACATTGATATGCCAGTCTTGTATCCGCGAGGCCGGTCCCCGGCGATAAGTGGAGCTTGTATCCGCGAGGCTTGTCCTTTGTTCCCGGCGGTACGATGGTCTGATGGTCTTGAACTCAGACCAGATAACCGGACATGGTGGACTCGGCCAGCAGGCGGCTGTCTTCGTCGTGCCCGACCTCTGCGATGCTGGACAGGTGGTTGGCGATTCGGTTGATGGAATTGATGGCCTCGATAAAAGTCAGACCCTGTTCAAATGTACATTCGCCTTCGTGGACACGTTTCATGTGTCCGGCTTCCGCGATGTTTGCGTCACGCACGATGTCGGTCTCCTTGCTGCGGATATCCCGGTACATATCCTCTGTCAGGGTACGGTCCAGGAAATGGGGCATGACTTCATCCAGAAGACGGGAGCACTCGTCGGCGATGTGTATCAATTCATTAATGGCCTGTTCCGAATAGCTGATTTTAGCATCGACATTCTTCTCATTCTGCACCCAGATCTTCACGCAATGGTCACCGATCTGTTCCAGATCGTTGATGGCCTGGAAGCAGGAACCCATATAGTGGGCGACGTTATAGGGAAGACGACGGTTGTTA
>Ga0256407_10011524_pt1 | contig 12209 bp, 4 predicted proteins | sample RumenRJG_04DNA_FD_193489 | JGI IMG/M metagenome (GOLD analysis project Ga0256407, IMG submission 193489) | Bovine rumen microbial communities from Lethbridge, Alberta, Canada - RJG_04 | ecosystem: Host-associated > Mammals > Digestive system > Stomach > Rumen | place: Canada: Alberta | collected... | reverse complement strand
TAAAATATAATAATTTTAAGAAGATTGAAGTGAGCATTTAGATATATTTCTTAATATTATATTTAATTTGTTTTGATTCTTATTAATAAATTATTTTTATTGAATAATTATTAATATAATACTTTTAAAATAATTCATTAACAATAAAAAATAATTTTTAATTCTTTTATAAATTATAAAAAATTATTTCTCAAATCAAATATATAATAAGTAAATATTAATAGAAATAAAGATAAAAATTATATCATAAAAGTTATAAACAACTTAATTAAACTAAAAATAAATATGAATTTAAATATTATTCATAAAATGATTTATTCAATTTTAAGAACCTTCAAAAAATTAAAATTAAAAATAAAATAATTCCAAATATTAAATGGATTCTTCATATTTGAATAAAAATTCCATCGGCATAAATAGAGTAAAAAGTTATCAATTAGTAAAAAGAAAAATAACTAATAATGTTTCAAGAAGAATCAACAGTATAAAATCAGAATTAAAATCAATAGAGCCAATAGAAAATCATAATCCTATATCTCCTTCAAGTAATCATACAATAAAATCATATTTATCAAAAAAAAAAAGTACAACAATAAATCAAATATCACTTGATATAAAAAGTCCAATAAAATCAACTCATACAAATTTAACAAGTAATCAAGAAAAAATACATAAAAAAATATCAAAAAATCCTTTATTTCAAAAAATTCATAATCGAGTAAGAAGAAAATCAACATCACGTGCAATTAATCATAGTAGTCATAGTTTTTATAATATAAATTTAGAACATAAATTTACAAAAAAAAAAACTGATTTATTAACAAATAATGATGAACATATGTTTAGTTTTTTTGAACAACCAACTTTATTTGAAGATTTAGAAATAAAAAAAACAAATACTAATATTATAAAAAAAAAAACTTCTCAAATTATGCATAATGAAGATGAAAATATTGATGACAATGCATCAATTTATAGTAAAACTCATATGACTAATAAAAGTATTGTAAGATTAGCAGATTTACAAAATGAAATTAGAAAAAGTTTTATTGGATTTGCTCAAGTTATGAATTCAAAAATTACTTCTGCTAAAAGTTATTTAAATGAAGAAGCTGAAGATGAAAAAAGTTCTATTGGAGAAGATGAAAATATTTCTCATAATTCAACACAAGAAAGAATTGAAGAAGAGAAAGAAAAAATATTAAAAGATAGATTAAGAGTTTTTCAAAGAATGGGAGAAGTTTATGATTCTTTAGATGAGGAAGATGTTGCTATTTCTACTACTTATATTTTACCTACTTCTAAAATATTAAAAATTATTGATTTTTTTGTTTTAATTTTCTCTATTTATAATCTTATTTATATTCCTTTTTTCTTAGGATTAAATAATGTTCATTGTAGACAAGGTAAATTTTTTAATTTTGTAAATATAATTCAAATTATTATGGATATTACTTTTATAATTGATACTATTATACCATTTTTTATTGCTTATTATACTATTGATGATATTTTAAAAACAAATTTAGCTGAAATTAGTTCAAATTATTTAAATTCATATTTTATTATTGATTTATGTGCTGCAATACCTTTTAAATTAATTTTTGATATTTTTGATACTAAATGTAAGGATATTGGATATTTGAGTGCCCCTCTATATCAAAATAATGTTTATTATTGTTTATTATTATTAAAAATACCAAAAGCAATAAAAGCTTTTTATAATAATTTTATAACTCAATGGATTTCTGATACTTTAAATCAATACGAACATTTTAATCAATATTTTGGTTTATATTCAGGTACAATAATTTTTTTATCATGTTTGCATATAATAGCATGTACATTTATTTTTATAGGAAGATGTCAATACCCAGGTTGGATAATTTATTTTGGATTTGAAAATTGTAATTTTGCAAAATTATATTTAATAGCAGTTTACTATATAATAACAACATGTACTACAGTAGGTTATGGTGATTTACTTTGTATTACACTTGTAGAAAAAGTTTTTGGTCTTTTTATGGAAATTGTTGGAATTTTTGCATATTCTTTTGCAGTTTCTGCAATTAGTAATTATGTTAAAATTATGAATGATAAAAGTGAAAAATATAGAGAAAAAAGTGAAATTTTAGATGATATTAAACTTTCTCATCCTGAATTATCTGAAGATTTATATATGAGAATTCATAGACATTTAAAATTTAAATTTAAGAATAATGCTATTTTAGATAAAAAAGTTATTATCAATTCACTTCCTATTACTTTGAAAAATTCATTAGTTTATGAAATGTATAAACCTATTATTAGAAGTTTTGTATTTTTTAAAAATTTTGATAATATTGATTTTATTGTTAAAGTTATATTAAGTTTTAAACCTATTGTTGCAATAAGAAATGATGTTTTAATCAAAGATGGTGATTTTGTAGAAGATTTAATTTTTGTAAAAAGAGGAAGACTTTCATTAGATATTCCAATAAAAGTAGAAGAAAAAGATATTATGACAGTTAAAACAAGAGGAAATAATAATCAATGCAAAGGATCTAAAACTTTATATAAAGCTAAAACATTGTTTATTAATATTTTAACTAATAATAATGTTCAAGTTAATGAAGAGGAAGAAAAAGAAGAAGAAGAAGAAAAAGTTGAATATTATAAAATATTAGATATTCAAAAAAATGAACATTTTGGTGATATATTAATGTTTCTTAATAAAAGATGTCCATTAAGAGTAAAAGTAAAATCAAGAAAAGCTGAATTATTTTATTTAAATAAAAAAGATGCTATAGAAATATCACAAAGTTATTCTCAAATATGGAAAAATATAAATAAAAAATCACTTTTTAATTGGCAACAAATAAAAAGATTAATGATGAAAGTAGCAAAAATATTTTCAAAAATAAATAATGAAGATGATGAACAAAATAATAATCTTTTCTTAACAAATAGTACATCAATTGAATCACAATTAAAATCAATACCATCATTAAGTAATTTAACAGAAGAAAATATAAATGAAAATGATGAAAAAGAAAGTAAAAATGAAAATATAGAAAATTCACCACTAAAAAAAAACAAAAAAAAAAGTGTATCTCAATTAAAAACAATAAAAGAAAGTGTATCTTTTGAAATGACTCAAAGTGATGAAAGTAATAATTCAGGATCAAATAAAAATGATAATAATACAAATACAAATACATTTTATTCTCTTAATACAAAAACAATGAAAACAGTAAAAACAAGAAAAATTAATAGTTTTGAAAGTGATAGTAAAAGTTTTAAAGAAAGTAGTCATGAAAGTAATTTTGATATTAATAATAAATTAACAATTAATGAAAATGAATTATATGATAAAAAAACAATATCAATTGAAGATTCAAAAAAAAAAATGGAATTTTCTGATAATTTATCAGATTCTTTAGATAAAAATTTAATATCAATAAGATCAAATATTACTCCTTATAAACCAAATGAAATTAATAATGAAATTTATCCTGATGAAACTTTTATTGCTTATTCTAATCATATTTCAAATAAAGAAACAACAGAGAAAAGATTACAAAGTTTATTTTTAAAAAAAAATTCAGATTTATCAATTTGTTCTACCGAAATATCATTTTCTATTCAAAGTGAATATGAAAATTTAGAAGTATTAAGTGATCATAAATATATAAAAAGTCCAATTTTACAAAGAAAAGTAAGAGAAATTGTAACTGGAACTCAATATAAATATAAAAGTTCTTTAAAGGCAAAAACTTTAAAAGATGAAAATAATAGGGTTAAAAAAAAAACTTCTTTTGCTAAAATTGAAATATCAAATAATATAAAAAAACATGCTACTTTTCATAATAATAATTTTGATAAAAAAACTGAAAATGATTCTGAATCTGAAAGAGATATTAATAGTGAACATAATCGTTTATTTAATAATCCTACTATTAAAAAAGTTTCTAATAAAAAAAAAGATTTATTAAATGTTATTAATCAAAATATTGAAAGAAACTATATGAATTTAAATGATCCTGATTTGTTTTATAGTGAATTTTTCCAAAAAATTTTAGATAAAAACAATGAAGATAATAGTAATAGTAATTTTAATGATGATTTCTTTTATAATGAAGATGATGAGGAAATTTTAAAAAAGTTTCATCATTTTAATATTAAACAATATGAAAATAAAACTCCTCTGGAAATTTTTTATGCAATAAAAGAAAAAATTTAGCATTTTGTAAAAAAGTTAAAGTAATTAGAGTTATTTATAATATTGTATTTTCAACACTTTGGCTATTCATTATTATTGTAATGTAAAATATAAAATTTTTCAAAATTTATAATTTCTATTTATATGATATTGTTATAAATTTATATTTTAATATTTTTAAAATATTCATCTAATTATTTTCTTTTTTTAATGTGTTTTTTTATATTAATATAAATTTATTTATATAATTAATATATTTAAAATAAAAATTAAATTAATATTTAAATTAAATGTTTTTTAATCAATGTTAAAATAATTTAATAAATCTTAATTATTTTTTTCTTTAAGAAAATATTCATAATTATTTTCAAATTTATATTTCTTTAATCCATAAATATTTTTTAGTAAATAATTTTTTAATTTTAGAGCTTTTCTTTCTAATGAATTTTTATTAGGTGTATAATTATTATTATTATTAGTATTATTATAATTTTCAGTTTGAATTAAATATGGAAATAAATTTTCAATATCATTATCTAAACTTTGAATATTTTGACTTTGTTTATTTTGATTTTCATTATTTTGATTTTCATTTTTATCTTTTTTTCTTTTTGTGTACATAATATTCATAATATTTTTGGATGAATTAATAATATTATCAAGCATATATATTATATTTAAATAATTATATCCCTTAATTAAAAAATTTTCAAATTTTTTTATTTTTTGTTCTTTTGTTAATTTTTTAAAAGAATTAAGATAATAAATATAAATCTCTTCATTTATTTGATCAAAATACCCAAAATATTTTGTGGGAACAACTAATAATTTTAATACATTTTTTTGATTTGTATTTATCATATACTCAATAATGATATATAAATCATTTTTATCATAGTTAAATTGAATAGGTTCTACTATTTTAATGTTTTCATATATTGATTTAAATTTCATATTTCTTTTTTCTTTATATTCATTATTTAATTTTTTTGATTTACAAAATATTTCTTTTGGTAAAATAGAAGATTTTCCTAAGTATTGAAACATTAATTGATAAATTATGCTATAAACTTTAACTCCTTTTTTTTCTTTTTCTGTATTATTATTTTTTTCTTCGTCCATTTTTTATAAAATTATAAAGATTTTTTAATTAACATAAATATCATTTTTAATTTTTTTTATTTACTTTAATTTAAAAATTATTCCTATTATGTATAAATAATTATATTAAATTAATATTATTGAGTAGCATCAATAAATTTATTATCTTTCCATTTCCCATTATATTTAAATATTGTTTTAATCTCATTATTTTCTTTAATAGATTCATATAATTCTCCTTCCCCATTCTTCATACTTTCTTTAAAAGAACCTATATAATAAGTTAAATCTTTATATAAAATAATCCCTTTTCCATCTCTATAATCATCTTTAAACCCTCCTTTATAAAAATAAAAATCATTAAAAATATTTAATTTCTCCATTTCATTCTTTTTTAAAGGTTCCAAATATTTATAATCTTCATCATTATTAATATTATCTAAATCATAATATATATAACCATTATCATCATTTTTTTGATTATCTTTAAACTTTCCTTGATAAATATATCCATCTTCCCAAACATATAATCCATCCCCTTCTCTTTTATCTTTTTTCCATCCACCATAATAAAATTCTTTATTATCACTCCAAATATAAATTCCTATACCATCCATTTCTCCATTTTTAAATTCTCCAATATATTTATCATATTCATTTTCTCCTACTTTAAAATAATATTCTCCAAATGTATGAAATAAATTTTGTGCATCCCATAAACCAATGTAATAATCTCCTTCATTCCATTCATATTTTCCTACTATTCTCTTTTCTTTATTTTCTTCATCATCTAATTTAAAAGGACCTTTTGATATTATTGATAAACATTCTGGGTTAAATAAACCTAAAAATTTACCATCTTGATAAATATCTTCTTTGAATAATTTTATCTCTTTATTTTTATTTTGTGTTAATTCCTCATATTTTAAATATATATTTTCTAAATCATATTTTGTGTCTCTTCCTTTTAAATAATTTTCATATGATGATTTTGGATTTTTAGGATTAGAAATATATGGTTTTACTCTAAAGTTTTGAAATCTATCAATTGTTTTACATATATTTTCATCATAGAAATTTATCTCTTTTAAATAGTAATAATTGTCATAGATGTATTCATAAAGTTCAATTATTAATTTATTTTCATTTATGAATTTTTCTTTCCATTTTTCTTTTTCTAAAAATTCTATTATTTCATAATCTGATTGTATTAATTTTTCTGATGTGTCAAATAGTGATTTAAATTCTTCTTTTGTTTTTATTTTATCATTTTTATTTTCATTTTCCTTTTCTTTTCTATTTATGAAAAGTTGTTCAAAAGATATAATATCAAGATGTTCACATTTATTATTATTTTCATTTATATTATCATTTTTATTTTTATTATCAATTTCATTACTATTTTCATTTATATTATCATTTTTATTTTTATTATAATTTTCATTGTTGTTTTCATTTTTGTTTTTAACAATAGAAAAATCAATACATTTTTCACAAAGATTTGTTTTACAAGAATTACAAAAATACTTATATCTAAAATACTTATGTTGACTACAATTAAATTCAAATTGTTTATATTTATATAATTTTTTAGAAGGAAATTCACATTCTTTATATATTTTATGATATAATCCATCATCAATACAAAAACTTTTGTTACAATCTTTACAAAATAAACTATCACCCAAAATGCATTCACAACCAGAACATTTATGAACATAATTGATTGATTTATAAATAGATTCCATATATCTTTCTATACTAATATAACAACAATGCATTGATTCACTGTCACCTTTACAAAATGTTTCTATGAAAGTATTACTTTGTTCATCCATTGATAATCCTATTAAGGGTAATTTTGTACATAATGGACATTGTAATATTTTTTTATATTGTCCTTTGAATGTTTCTATTTCGTTTATTATAAATTCATTCATTTTTTAAGTTTTATCTTTATGAAATAATTTTTTTTTATTTTATTTTTGGAAAAAAGAAAAAGATTTATAAATAAACATTAATTTTTTTAATTATATTATTATATGAAATAGTATTATTTGTTTTCTTTTTCTCTTGTTTAAATTTAAATAAGAATTTATTTTTTGGATATTGATTCAAATTTTATATAATTCATTTCTTTTATTTGATGAAAATTATTTATTTTTATCAAAAAATTTAAATTAATTAATTAACTTGAATTATTTGATTGAGAAAATATAAATTCCTTTATTTGAATATTAAATTCTGTTTTTATTTAATTTAATTTGTTTATATATATTTTTATTCATTTACTTTTTCTAAAAATTTATATTTTAATAAAATATATTGTTTGATAAAACATTTTATAATATAAAAAATGTTTTAAAATATGAAAAAATAATTTATTTTTTAATATAATTTCAATTTATTAATAAAAAAATATATTCAATTAAAAAAATTTTTATAAAATTATTTAACATTATCCAAATGACATATATAAAACAAATCCTTCATTCTTGCAATTTGTTTATGAAAAGCATTAATAGATTTTATATATATAAATAAACAAATAAAGAGAATTGATAAATCAAAAAATAATCCTAAAAAAATATTAGTTTGATTCATTATAGTCATATATTCTTTCATTTTATTTAAAGCATTTTCATAAACAAATTTATTTTCAGCTGTTCTCAAAGGTCGATAAATTAATAAACAAAATAAACCAGATCTAAAAAAATCATTATTATTTAAAGTTTGAATAACTTGATCAATACTATTATAATCAGTTTGAATTAATCCTTTTTTAATATATGAAAATTGTTCAGTATTAATTTTATACTCATCATTATATTCCATAATTTGATTCTTATAACAAAAAGATGATAATTTTGAATAAATATTTTCACCTTTATAAAGAATATTATATCTATCAATAAGATTATCCCCAATTTTTTCATAAAAATCATTACAATCAATAGTAAAATAATTAGATAAAGGTTGATATAATTGACCTAATCCTTGTCTTTCTTTAGAAATTAAATGTAAAGCATAAATGACATCTGAAGTTTCTTGTAAAATTGAAATATTTAACCAATCTGCCATAATATTTTCAGTTATATTATTATATAATCTATTAACATAAAAAATAAAATCTCTATATCCCGTACATTCTGCAACTGAACTTTGTTGTATTAATGAAAATACTAAACTGTATTTTTTAAAGTATATTAAATATAATGTTAGTAATATTATGTAATATAATATTAATATTAATAGGATGAGCATTAATAAATTTTCATACATGGAATTTATGTCGTTTTTTTTTAAGTCTTCTTCTTTATATAATACTAATTGAAATTCATCATATGTTAGTGATGATATTGATATATGGGAATTTTTTTTTGTTTTTTCTCTTTCTTTTCTTTTGTACGATGAGTATAAATCATTTAAATTTCCTATTAAATGATTTGGATTAACTGAATAAATTTTAAGTAAAACTGATAAAATTTCTATTTTTTTTGTAAATACAATTCTAAAATCTCTACTATTTGTTCTTTTTCTCACAATATTAAAAATTTCTAAAGAAACTTTTTTATATCTTTTCAAATATAAAAATGTAATAATAAAATAAACAATATGAATAATAGAAGAAAGTGATAAAAATATATAATTTAAAGTTTTATAAGATTCTAATTTTGAATTCATAACTTCATTAAATTCATGATGAATTTTATAAAAATAATGACAAAAAGTATTAAAATTAGCAATAATAGTATAATAAGCTAATTGAAAATCTTCTAATTGAGTTTTAAAATAAATACTTGATAAAGGATTATTAGTAATATTTAATAAATAAGTTGATTTTGTAAAATAATTATCATTACCCGTTAACATTGCCATTGTATTATAAAAAATTTTAATCCCTTCTTTAAATTCAATAGTTTGATTAACTAAATAAAAATAACCTTCATTTTGTAAAATATTAATATAATCAATTTGATATTCAAAAAAATTATCAGTTCTATGATCTTTAAGTAAATAAATTTCATTAAATAAAAATGAACTTGTATTTTTAAAATTTTCAATTTTTAAAGAATTTTCTCTATAAAAATACTGAGAAAAATTTAAAACTATATTATATCTTTCTATAAATCTTAGATTATAATAATCTAAATATCTTGTACAATTATCTTCATCAATTCTAGCTAAGCACATAGTTATCATAACACCTGGAATAGAATGATAATAAAGTCTATTTAAAGTTCTAAATCTTGATAAAATAGAATAATTATCAAATAAAATATTTTTTTTTTTCTTTTTTAAAAAAAATTCAAATAAACTTATAATAATAGAAACAAAAGAAATTATCAAAAGTAATTTTTGAAAAATATAAAGAATGTATAATTCTTTATGATGTTTATTTCTTTTTAAATTTGATTTTCTCATATGATTAGCAAAATAATTTGATTCATTTGAGCTTGTTCCACTTAATAATGAACCTGCAACTGACGAAGAATCTTCTACTTTTTGATTAAATTGTTCTAAATAAGTATCATTTATATTTTTTGATGTCATTTTAAAAATTGATAAAGCATCTTTTTCTTTTGAATTTTTATTATCTTCTATATTATAAATTATGTATGTTAAACCATTTAATTGAAATGAATGAATTTTTGATAATTTAGAATTGGATATTTTATTTTCTTTTAAATAATTTTTTAATGATTGAGGATTTCTTTCTTCTTCTTCATTTTCTCCTGTGCTAATTTCTAATTTATATATTTTTTCTGAATCTCTTATATTTTTTTTATATGTAAATAAACAATTATGTTTTATATAATAATATCCATTTAAAACTATATAATTTTTAAAAGAATTATCAAATAACATTTTTAAATCTAAATACATAAAACCAAGATTACCTTTTTTGTTTGTTTTAACTATAAATTTAAATGAAATATCTTTTGAAGTTGGAGAATTTTTTAATAAATAAGATAAATTTGATTGCCTTTTATCACGTATTGATCTTCTTTTATTTGATGTTTGAACTTCATATTTAAAATCAAATATTCCATTTTTAAATAATATTATTTGATAATCTCTAAAATCTTCTGGGAATAATAAAGAAAAATCATTTTTAAAATTATCAAATAAATCTTTTCCAATTTGAATTATTCTACATTCATCTGAATTAAAATTTAATGTTAATGTTATTTTATTATTATTTTCGTATAAGAAATTAATTGAATCTTTATATTGAGATAAATTTTCTCTTATTTGAAAATTATTTTTAGTTAGTGATTTATTTAATATTTCTTCATAAAATAAACCACAAACAATTGAAAAATAAGATGATTCAGATGATTTATTTTTTAATAATCTTTTTTTATAATTTTTATTATTAATTTTATTTATTATTTTTGATAAATCTACTAATTCTGTTAAAGAAACATTAAAATTCTTATGAATAATATCGTTTATAAAAAATAAAAGTTGATGGGCATCGTCTAAAAAATTTATAAATAATTCAAGTTTATTTACTATTTCATAAGTTCTTTCTAAATTATTATGTATATTTATTAATTCAAATAATGATTTTAAATTCATTGATAATATAAAATTTTTTTCTTGATATTTATTTATAAGAAGTATTAATCTTACCATTATAATTCTATTTTTCCATAAATCATTTAATTTATTTTGTTTTATTTCTTTTAAAAATAATTGAATAAATTGAAAATATTCATTATCACATAAAAAATTATGAATAAAACTCATTGAATTTTCATCATTATTCTCATTATTTAAAAATTCATTTTTAGAATATTCATTTATTTTATGATAAAATAAAAGTTTATTTTTTTCATTTTTAAGATAGTTTGAAAAAAAATAAAAATAAGTATTTTCAATTAAATAACCAAATGATTTAAAATATATATATTCAAAAGGATTATATGTTAGCATAAATATTACAATTGTTATTATAAAAATATTAACATATATAATACTCATTCTTTTTTGTAATAATCCATCATTTGCAAAATTTAAACTGATAAAAAAAATTAAAAGTTTAAAAAAAATCATACTTACTCTAAATTTATTAATTACTATATTATTCATAAAGAAAAAAGATTTATATTTCATTATATAAATCAAATTTAGAGTTTGAAAAATATACATTGAAATAACAATATAAAAAAAATGTTTTGATATATTTGTATATTTTTTCCCTAAAGAATTTGAAAGAATTAATAACATTTTTCCTGTTAATTCAGTTGAATCAATTGAAGAAGAAAGTGAATCATAAACAAATCTAACATGTTTTAATGAATAAAAAGGCAAATGAAAATATAAAATATGAGTAAGTGAAATTAAATAATATGAAATAATAATAAAATAAGCAAGAATTAATTGTGAATTATGTAAAGAAAAAAGTGATAAAAAATAAAAAAAAGTAAATATTCTAATATGACAAATTTCATAAAAATTGATAAAAATTATTTGAAAACAATTGAAAGTAAATAAAAAATGTGAGAAAAAGTATAATAAATATACAATAATAAAAAAAAGGAATATAATAAATAAAACTGAATTTTGACTCAAATATTCATTTAAATTAAATATTTTCATTAATTTATAATGATCAGAAATATTCTTTCCATATAAAATATTAGAATTATCTAATATAAGAACAACATAAAAAAAATTTTCAATAAATAAAAAAAAAACATGTAAATATTTCATTTTTATTATCTTCTGTGACAATGAAGTATAATAAATATAACAAGATGATTTTTTCATCATTTTATATTTATTAAATTTATATATATATAATATTTTTAATTAGAAATAAATATTCTTAGAATAAATTATTCATCGAATTATTAATATTTTTATTCATATTTTATTTTAATTTTTATATAATAAA
>Ga0256407_10011523_pt1 | contig 12209 bp, 11 predicted proteins | sample RumenRJG_04DNA_FD_193489 | JGI IMG/M metagenome (GOLD analysis project Ga0256407, IMG submission 193489) | Bovine rumen microbial communities from Lethbridge, Alberta, Canada - RJG_04 | ecosystem: Host-associated > Mammals > Digestive system > Stomach > Rumen | place: Canada: Alberta... | reverse complement strand
GCTGACGGAACTCCTCGATTTTGTTGAGCGTGGCCTTGGAAACTTGGAGCTGTGCCTCCACGGGATTGGAGATGACGGCCCAAAGACTGATGCCGTGCTGCTGGGCTGCAGTCTGGATTTTTCCCAAGGTGACATTTCCGATTCCCCTTGCAGGGTAATTGAGAATCCTGCGGAAAGCCTCCTCGTCATCGGGATTGAGCACCAGCCTGAAATAAGCAATGACGTCTTTGATCTCCTTGCGCTGGTAGAAACTCAGTCCACCATAAATGCGATATGGTATTCCCTCTTTCCTTAATTGTTCCTCAAAGATTCGGCTTTGGGCATTGGTGCGATAGAGGATGGCGAAATCACCATACCCGGCATTCTCGGTGCGCATGATCCGAGCGATCTGCTTGCACACCACCACGGTTTCCTCACGGTCGCTATATAGTGGGATATAAGTCAGGGCATCGCCCACTTCGTTTTCGCTGAACACGTCCTTCCTTATCTGCCATTGGTTATGGGAGATGAGGCTATTGGCCGCCTTTACGATGAGTTGGGTCGACCTGTAGTTCTGTTCGAGTTTGAATAGTCGGGCTTCCTTATAGAGATTGTTGAATCCTAGAATATTGTCGATGTTGGCACCTCTGAACGAATAGATGCTCTGTGCATCGTCGCCCACCACACACACATGCTGCCGTTCTTTGGTGAGCAGATAAACGATTTGCTGCTGGGCGAAATTAGTGTCTTGGTACTCATCCACCAATACGAAGCCGAAGCGGTTGACATACTTTTGGCGTACGTCCTCATGATTCTGCAACAGCAAGAACGTATTGAGCAGCAGGTCGTCGAAGTCCATGGCATTCGCCTGTCGGCATCTGCGGGCATACTCGTTATAGATTTGGGCAACCTGGGGCATTTTCATGTCGCGGTCGCGCTCATACACATTTTTGTCGGTCTCGTACTGTGCGGCCGTGATAAGATGGTTTTTGGCCAACGAGATGAGATTGTGCACATTGGCCGGTTTATAGACATTCTCGTCGAGTGCCAGCTGCTTGATGATATTCTTGATGAGCGTTCTGGAGTCGCTCTCATCATAGATTGTATAATTGGAATGATAGCCAATTTGCTCGGCCTCCACCCTGAGGATTCGTGCAAAGACGCTATGGAAGGTACCCATATTGACATATTGCGCCCTGTCGCCGCCAACGAGTTTTGCCACCCGTTGTTTCATCTCGGCCGCGGCCTTGTTGGTGAAGGTAAGAGCCAGGATGTCCCATGGATTGTAGCCATTGAGCAACAGATAGGCCACCTTGTAGGTAAGCACGCGTGTTTTCCCCGACCCAGCCCCGGCAATGACAAGAGAAGGGCCGTCGATATACTCTACGGCCTTTCGCTGGTTGTCGTTGAGTTGGCTGAGCAAATTATCGCTTGATGCCATAGCTGTTAAGTGATGGTATGGTGGTCGTTGTGATGTCAGTTGTCTATGCTCTCTCCCTCTTTGGGGAAGGAACCTATATTTCTCATTTGCCGCTCAATCTGTTTTTGTCGTTTGAGCAGATATGGTGTGGGGTGCTTGGAGTTGCGCTTCAACGGATTGGGGAGTGTAGCGGCGATGAGCGCACATTCCGAGCGCGTGAGTTGCGAGGGTTCCTTTCCGAAATGCTCTTTCGCCACTGCTTTCAGGCCGTAAATGCCATCGCCCATCTCGATAGAATTGAGATACACCTCCATAATGCGCTGCTTGCTCCAGAAGAGTTCGATGAGTATGGTGAAGTAAGTTTCAAATCCCTTTCTTACCCATGTGGAGTTGGGCCATAAGAATACATTCTTTGCCGTTTGTTGCGAAATGGTACTTCCTCCCCGTCGGGCCTTGCGCTTCTTATTGTCTTTCATGGCCTGCTCGATAGCCTCCCCGTCGATGCCCTTGTGAATGAAGAACCGCTGGTCTTCGCTGGCCATGGCTGCCACAGGCATGTGGGGCGACATCTGCTCGAGTGGTGTCCAAGAATGGTGAAGGGTGATTGTTTTCCCACTCTTCGCTTGCTGCACACACCTGATAATCATCAGTGGAGTGACGGGCACCGGTACAAACCGATAGAGCACTACAGCCAGGATGGATGAGCAGAAGAAAAAGGCGAGCACCCTTTTGATGAAACTCACGATTCTTCTTACAAATGATTTCTTTGCTGATGCCATGTGGACAATGCGTTATGAAAGGGCGAAATAGTCTTTATCATGTAATTACAAAATGGGCGGATTATTCATCCGCCCTATTTTGTAGTGTTATGATTGCTCTGGATTAGTTGAGGTTGCCAGCATTGGCGGCATCAATCATAGCCTGGCTTGCGTACATGTAGACCTCTACACGGCGGTTCTGCTGACGTCCGGCAGCGGTGCTGTTGTCGGCGATAGGCTGATGTGAGCCAAAGCCCGAAACGTTCTGGAACTGCGAAGAGGGAACACCGCAAGATACGAGGTAGTTGGCCACGGCCTGAGCACGGTTGAGCGAGAGAGGATCGTTCACCTTGTCGCTACCGGTGCTGTCGGTATGTCCCTGAATATCGATGAGGAGTTGGGGCTCTGACTTCAGCATGTTGGCAAACTTGGAAAGAGCGGTCTTCGATGCGTTGTTGAGGGCGTATTTGCCAGTGGCGAAGAGGATACCCGAGTCGAAAGCCACCTTCACTGCGGTGAGACCATTCTGGTCGGTGATCTCGGTCACCTGTGCATTCTCCACAGCAGCAGCCTTTGCCTTCACCTTATCCATGTGCTTGCCGATAAGTGTACCAGCAGTAGCACCTACAGCAGTACCAACGGCAGCGCCGATAACAGTGCTCTTGGTGTTCTTACCAATGAGTTGGCCCACGATACCACCAAGCACAGCACCACCACCTGCACCCAGCAAACCGCCAGTGCCAGCGTTAGTTTGACAACCTACAACCATAAGAGCACACATCACGTATGCAATCAAATTTGATTTTTTCATAATTATGTAATTATTAGTTGTTAATAAAAATTTCGCGGGGAAGATCAAGCGAATCGTCGATTTTCCATAAAACGCATTCTGATTGCAAAGATAGTAAAAAAGCGAAAAGCACAAAAAAAATAGCCATTATTTTTCGTTTTTTTTGTATATCTACCCTGATTCGCTCATGGATTGGGTAAATTGGAAACAATATGTCAAGAGACGCTGCCCGAAGCCAGACGGTATGGCAAAGTAGAGCTTCGCTTCGGGAATAGAAACAAAAAATAGTTTTTGTTTGGTATTCCGCTCAGCTTGCACTACCTTTGCAGGCAGAAACTTAAAACCCATAGATTTACGATGGCAAAAGAATTGAAAGATTTGACCAAGAGGGCTGACAACTACAGCCAGTGGTTCAACGATTTAGTAGTTAAAGCCGACCTGGCCGAGCAGTCGGCTGTTCGCGGATGCATGGTGATCAAACCCTATGGCTACGCCATTTGGGAGAAGATGCAATCGCAGCTCGACAAGATGTTCAAGGAGACAGGTGCCCAGAACGCCTATTTCCCCCTTCTGATACCAAAGTCATTCCTCTCTCGCGAGGCCGAGCATGTGGAGGGCTTTGCCAAGGAGTGTGCCGTGGTGACCCATTACCGCCTGCGTGCCAAGGCCGACAAGAGTGGCGTGGAGGTTGACCCAGCCGCCAAATTGGAAGAGGAGCTGATTGTCCGTCCCACTTCCGAGACCATCATCTGGAACACATACAAGAATTGGATTCATTCGTGGCGCGACCTGCCCCTGATGTGCAACCAGTGGTGCAACGTGATGCGCTGGGAGATGCGCACCCGTCCTTTCCTCCGCACTTCCGAATTTTTGTGGCAAGAGGGTCACACCGCCCATGCCACCCGCGAGGAAGCCGAGGAAGAAGCCCGCAAGATGCTTACCGTCTACGCCAAGTTTGCCGAGGAGTGGATGGCCGTACCCGTGATACAAGGCGTGAAGAGCGAGACAGAGCGCTTTGCCGGCGCACTCGACACCTATACCATCGAGGCCATGATGCAGGACGGCAAGGCCTTGCAGAGTGGCACCTCCCATTTCCTGGGTCAGAACTTCGCCAAAGCGTTCGACGTGACCTATCTGAACAAAGAGAACAAGCCCGAATATGTGTGGGCCACCTCATGGGGTGTGTCGACCCGTCTGATTGGCGCCCTCATCATGACCCACTCTGACGACAATGGCCTTGTTCTTCCTCCGCGCCTCGCCCCCATCCAGGTGGTGATTGTACCTATCACGAAGGGCAACGACCAGTTGGCCGCCATCAGTGAGCGCCTCCAGCCCGTTATCGACGAACTGAGGGCTGCCGGCATCAGCGTGAAATACGACGACGCCGACAACAAGCGTCCCGGCTTCAAATTTGCCGACTACGAGTTGAAAGGCGTGCCCGTGCGCTTGGTGATGGGTGGCCGCGACTTGGAGAACGGCACCATCGAGGTGATGCGCCGCGACACCTTGGAGAAAGAGACCTATGCGCTCGACGGTATCGTGGAGCACGTGAAGCAGTTGCTCGACGAGATCCAGACAAACCTGCTTGAGAAGGCCCGCCAATGGCGCGACAGCCGCATCTACGAATGCGACAACTACGAGGAGTTCAAGGAGCGTGTGAAAGACGGCGGTTTCTTCCTCTGCCATTGGGATGGCACCGCAGAGACCGAGGCCAAGATAAAGGAAGAGACCCAGGCCACCATCCGCTGCGTGCCCTTCGGCGTGGAGCAGACAGCGGGTGTCGACATGGTGAGTGGCAAGCCTGCCGTGGCCCGCGTAATCATTGCAAGAAGTTATTAATCAAAACAATAATCAGCTATTTATGAAGAAAACTGTATTGTGCATCGTATGCATGCTGATGAGCATTGGCGTCATGGCACAAATGTCGACAAAGATATCAGCAAAATTAGCCAAAGGCAGCTTTGCCACATATCTCACCACCAGCGAGACCACTATCGGCACCCCTCTTGGTAATTCTCCCATTAAATCGACCGCTTCAACCGAAGTGAAGTATTCTGTGACCGAGGTACTCCCCGAAGGTTATACGATGGAAGCCACCGCACTCAATATTGAAGGCGATTTTCTCAATCTCTCTGGAGCAGAAACCGAAGCGAAATTTCTCAACGATTTCTTTAAGAGTTGGATTGGCAAAAAATTTATCCTCTCTACAGACAAGGACCTGAAGGTATTGGCCATCAAGAACTACGATGAGCTGAAGACCGAGTTCACCAAGACAGCCGAAGAACTGATCAAAAATCTTCCCGCCGAGGGTGGAGAAGGCAGGGCCATCACCAATGAGGCACTCAAGAAGGTTATTGACTCGCAAATGACTGAGGAAAAGATGATTTCGACCATCAACGGCAAACTCTTCGACTTTTACGGAAAGACCATCTCTACCGGCATGATGGAGGACGTAGAGATAGAAGGCATGAAAGCCAAGAACACCTATGTGGTGTCTGCTCCCAAGAACTCTGACGTATGCACGATCAACTGCACTACTGTTCTGGCTATGACAAAAGACGACCTGAAAGCCATGCTTTACAAGCAGTTGGGCGACAATTTGCCAGAAGACCAGATTGAGGCAATGAAGCCCCAAATCGACCAAATGCTTGAGAGTGGCATGGTGAAGATTGACGGCAAAGGCCAATCCACGTTCGTATTCAAGAAGAATGGATTGTTGCAGTCGATGGAATCGACCATGGCTATTGATGCCATGGGAAGCAAGACCGAAATCGTTTCGAAATCGACGCTGAAAGAGAGCAAATAACTATTCTGGCAGAATATACTTTCTATGCCCTCCCCACCTCGGGAGGGCATTTTTACATCTGGTCTGAGAGCACAAAAAAAATGACCCCCGCCAATTCCCTCGCCTCACGGCGGGGGGAATCTTTGGGTGTCACAGAATTAAAAGATCAGCATTGAAAATATTCTAATACTTAAAATTTACCCTGAAACTAACACTCAATTATCCTGTTGCATTACATTAATGAATTTATCTATGAAAAAAAATCTAAATCCTAATATCAGCTCCCTTTTCGGGGAGAAAGAGGAAATCCCACGATCCAAAGCACTGAATGCAAATGGGCAAACATCATCATGTGAATGAACATCATCCACTCATCAACACCTAAATATGGCCACCATACCTAGCTATAACGAAACAAAACGCTACGCATACGAGAATTAGGCCGCACGAATCCGACTATGGAGTATCTTTGCGATGTAAGATGATAGATTATGTATTTTCCTCAATCAATTATGTGGCAAAAATAGTATTTTTTTGCGATACTTCCAAGAATGAAGGGAGAAAATTCTATTTTTATTGAAAAAATTAGAATTTTACGGAAAAAAACGCCAATGATGCCATAGATTGGGTCATAGATGAGGGAAAAACAAACGTTATGAGAAAAATTTGGAAAAATGAATAAAAAGCCCTACTTTTGTGGTTGGAAACCATTTTTCAAGTATAATACTAATAATCACCGACAATATGAAAAGAATATTTTTAACATTTGCCATGCTTCTGCTGGTAGCCCTGTCATGGGGTAAGGGCATAGCACGCCCGAAACTTGTAGTGGGCATCATGGTAGACCAGATGCGTTGGGACTACTTGTATTATTACAATGAGAAATATGGCGACGACGGATTGAAGCGCCTACTCTCCGAAGGATTCAGTTGCGAGAACACGATGATCACCCACGTTCCCACCGTGACCGCCATTGGCCATTCGAGCGTATACACGGGTTCGGTGCCCGCTTTCACCGGCATTGCGGGCAACAATTTCTTCCTCAATGGCAAGAACGTGACCAGTGTGACCGACACCACCGTCCATGCCGTGGGCAGCGATATTTCCCACCGTGCCGGCCAATGTTCTCCACGCAACCTCATTGCCAACACCATTGGCGACCAATTGAAGATAGCCACCGACTTCAAGGCCAAGGTCATTGGTGTGGCCTTGAAAGACCGGGCCTCCATACTTCCTGCCGGCCATGCCGCCGATGCCGCCTACTGGTGGGATACCAAGGCTGGCCACTTCATCACAAGCAGCTACTACATGGACAAGTTGCCCAGCTGGATGGAAACATTCAACAAGGCCAACCACACCGCCCCCGATTTCGACATCAAGAACAATCCCGACGGCATCACCTTCACCTTCAAGCTGGCAGAGGAAGTCTTGGCAAAAGAGCAGATGGGCAAGGACGACGTGACCGACCTGCTTGCCATCAGCATCTCATCGACCGACGCCATCGGCCATGCCACCGGCACCCGTGGGAAGGAGAACTGGGCGGCCTACAAGGAGTTGGACAAATGCATTGGCAAATTCCTGCGCGTTCTTGACCAGAAGGTCGGTCATGGCAACTACCTGCTGTTCCTCACCGCCGACCATGGAGCCGTGCACAACGGCAACTTCATGAACGAGCACAAACTTCCGGGTGGCGGATGGGATTACAAGCCCACCAGCACCATGCTGGAAGAAGGCCTATCGAAGAAGTTTGGCTCAGTGGGCAAATACGTCAAGGCGATGATGGACTGCCGGATTTATCTCGACCACGACCTGATTGCGCAGAATGGTCTTGATTTTGCCGCCGTAAAACAAGAGGCCATGAACATTCTACGTAGCGACCATCAGTTTGTCTATGTGGTAGACTATGAGAACGTGAACGCCACCACTATCCCCTTCTTCCTGCGCGAGCGCATCATCAACGGCTACAACCGCGAGCGGAGCGGCGACATCATGGTGGTGCTGAAGGGCAGCCATCAGCATGGCCGGGTGAGCAAGGACTACGTAGGCACCTCGCATGGCACATGGAATCCCGACGACTCACACATCCCGTTGGTGTTCTTGGGTTGGAATGTGCGCCAGGGCAGCACCAGCACCCCCACCCGCATGGTCGACATTGCCGCCACTGTTTGCGCGATGCTGCACATCCAGATGCCCGACTGCTGCATTGGCGACGCCATTCAGGAGGTTTGGAAATAAGTTTCGTGCCATAGTTTGCATCCCTGAATAACCCTGAATTCCGCGGCACTTCAGACTTACTTTCATTATAAAATCCTGAGTAACTGTTTGTTGCTCAGGATTTTATAATGAAAGTTACTCAACTTTAGCAAGTTGAGAGGAGTTCAGAAGTTACAGGAGTTCAAGAGTTCAGACATTACTCCAATTAAACGCCATTGAACATAATGAGGTGAATTCGGGCTGTTGTCTGAACTTCTGCAACTCCTGAACTCCTGTAACTACAAAAAGTTGAGCGAATGCGAAACTTTAATGATAGATATTTCACTTACCTTAATGCTGCAATTCCGGCCCTCAGGATAGCTCATGATATTTCTCACTTCCCTATCGGGGGTAGTTGGTCGAAGTGAATATGTCGGCGGACATAATATTGCCATAGGATAGCGAACGGCGCCAATCGTCCGGCTTCTGGCGACAACCGTTGCTGCTGGATTTTCCTTCGTTCATCATCAAAAGAATGTCTCCACTTCCTAAAGTCGTGCCTTGCCTTGTAGATGGCCTTGAAATCGCCCACATTTCCGCGAAGCAACGTTTGATAAGCCGCCACATAATCAAGCAGCCATCTCCACCACATCACCTTCCGCAACTGGTTGGAAGGCAAGATTTTATAGAGCATCGTAAGGTTGTTGCGGAAATTGAGGTAAGTCTTTCTAGGATTGCCCTTGGGCAGTGTGCCGCCTCCCACATGGTAGACGTGACTCTCGGTGACGCAATACACTTTCTTTCCCAGGGTACGCAACCGCCAGCACAAATCGATTTCCTCGTTGTGAGCAAAGAAGCGCGCATCGAAGCCCCCACATCGATGGAAGTCAGACGCCCTAACCATCATACAAGCGCCTGTGGCCCACATCACTTCCTTCGTGGTATCATATTGCCCCAGGTCGTCCTCTACCGTGTCGAAAATCCTTCCACGGCAGAAAGGATAGCCCAAGGCATCGACAAATCCTCCCGCTCCACCAGCATACTCAAAAGCATGGTGGTTGGCCACAGCCAACAACTTGGGTTGGCATGCCGCGGCATCGGGATGCTGGTCCATAAAGCGGACCAACGGCGCCAACCAGTGGGGGGTGACATCAACATCTGAATTGAGCAGCACATAGTATTCGGCATTCACCAATCGCAAGGCCCGGTTGTAGCCTTCGGCAAATCCCCAGTTCCTATCCAGCTTTATCACCCTCACCTTGGGATGATTGGCCTGCAGATAAGGTACCGACCGGTCGGTAGACGCATTGTCGGCCACGACGACCGAAGCCTCCTCAGAGAGTCTGACCACTTTGGAGAGATATTGCTCCATCATGCCCACTCCATTCCAGTTGAGAATTACCACGGCCACTTTATCCATCGCATTCTCCTCCATCGATTTGTGCGATAAGCGCCGACTTGTCGTGATTGAATCCCACGAGGCGTGTCCTCACCAACTGGTTGTCGAGTTCGGGTAGGGCCTGCGAGGCAGGCAACTCCACCCTAATATAATTAGGTGTGAATCCATGCATCGCCCTACCCCTTGAGGCCTTCTCCATCAATGCCACTTGTGTAGAGCCGATATATCTCTCATAAAAGCCGATGGTTTTCTCCTCGGAGAGCGCCAGAAGCCTTGCCGACCGCTGCTTCTTGGTAGGTTCATCTACCACTGGGGTGATTTTCAGGGCAGCTGTTCCCGGCCGTTCGGAATAAGGGAACACATGGAGTTGGGTGACATCCAACGAGGCCAAGAAATTATAGGTTTGCTCGAAATACTCAGGCGTCTCACCCCTCATGCCCACAATCACGTCCACCCCAATGAAGGCATCAGGGAGGAGTTGCTTGATGAGACGGATTTTACTCTCAAACAACTGAGTGTCGTAACGTCTGTGCATGAGACGGAGCACTGCATCGCTGCCACTTTGCAATGGGATATGAAAATGGGGCATGAATGCCCTGCTCTGGGCGCAATAACGGATAAGGTCGTTGGAGATGAGATCGGGCTCAAGGCTACTGATACGGAAACGCTCTATGCCTTCCACCTGATCGAGTGCACGCACGAGATCGAGGAAAGACTCCCCGGTGTTCTTTCCGAAATCACCAATATTCACACCGGTGAGCACGATTTCCTTGCCACCTTCTGCGGCAGCATTCCTTGCCTGTTCGACGAGTGACTCAATCGAGGGCGACCGGCTGAATCCACGGGCATAGGGAATTGTGCAATAGGTGCAGAAGTAGTCGCAGCCATCCTGCACTTTCAAGAAGAACCGCGTACGATTTCCTCTCGAACAACTGGGAGCGAACGATTTGATTTCCTTGGTCTTTACCGTGAAATGACGGTGGAGCGACTCTGTTTTGGCCTCTCCCGTCCAGGCGTTGGAGAGGAAATCCACCAATGTGGCCTTCTCGTTAGACCCGAGCACCAAGTCGACCCCGTCGATAGCACTCACTCGCTCTGGTTCGAGTTGTGCGTAGCAGCCTGTCACCACAACGAATGCACCCGGATGTTTTCTTACCATCCGGTGAATGGCCTGGCGGCATTTATGATCGGCCACATCGGTCACTGAGCAGGTATTGATCAGGCACAAGTCGGCCACTTCGCCATCCTTCGCCTCAACGATACCCGTTTGGGCCAACAAGCGTGCGAAGGTAGACGTTTCCGAGAAGTTGAGCTTGCATCCCAGTGTATAGTATGCAGCCTTCTTGCCTTGAAAAGCAGAATAATCAATCATTATAATATTTGTATGGCCACCTGAGACACTTCGATTTCATCAAACAAGTCCATCAAAACAGGTGGATATGCAAAATTACGATTTATAATCGACACAGACAATATTTTGGGGGTCAGTTTTGCATTTTTGACCCGATTTTGGCGGAATTGTGTGGGAGCACAACAATATTAACCTAAATTAACAAAACATAAATAACTGATTATCAACTACTTGCAAAAAAGTTACAAAAACCTATGAAAAAAAACCAGAAAAAATATTTTTGTATCGAAAATAATATATAACTTTGCAGCGTTTTAAATAAACAACATTAGTTTTACAGATTAAAAAGCAAAGGAAATGAAGAAATTAGCATTTATGTTCGTAGCTATGGCAGCTCTGTCTTTCGCTGCTTGTACTGAGACCAAGGCTCCCGAGGCTCCCGTAGAGGAGGCTACCGAGGCTGTTGAGGAAGTTGCTGACAGCGCTGCTGCTGCTGTTGACAGCGTTGCCGCTGCTGCTACTGAGGCTGTTGATAGCGCTGCTGCTGCCGCTACTGAGGCTGTTGATAGCGCCGCTGCTGAGGCTGCTAAATAAGCATCGAACAGAATCAAAAGACAACCGTCGAGTCGTGAGGCTCGACGGTTTTTTTATGCATATCTACTTCATCAATATCATACAGTGGTCTGCTACTGTCCCAATTGCGCTTTAGCAGCAGGCAATCCCTTCTCGGCAGCCTTGCTTAGCCATTGAATGGCCGTGTTCTTGTCGGGGCTTACCCCTGTGCCATCGAGGTAGCACATTCCAAGGAAGTATTGTGCCTGAAGGTTTCCCATTTCAGCCGCCTTGGTGAAGAGCTCCACTGCCTTGACGTCATCGGCCACCCCATTTGCCCCTATTTGGTAGTTTTGTGCCACGACCACCATTGCCTGGGTGTTGCCCATATCAATGGCCTTTTGATAGAGCGCCTGGCTCTTCTCTTGGTCGGCATCTACGCCAAAGCCGAATGCATGGCACATGGCCAGGTAATAGACCGCATAGGAGTCGGTCTCGGACTCTTGTTCAAACCATTTCACTGCGCGTCCGAAATATTGTTCGGCCTTGGCCTCATTCTTAGTCACTCCAAAGCCATACTTATAGCAGAATCCCAAATAGTAAAGCGCCATCGACTGGTCTTTCTCTGCGGCAAGTTCATATTGCTCCACAGCCTTCAATCTGTCTTTCTGCACACCGAGTCCATTGAAGAAACAACGTCCCAGGTAATATTGCGAGGTGGAATGTCCGTTGGCGGCCATGGCCATCATTTGATCAATCTGCTGGCTGGAGACGGTTCCCCATGTGATGGAGTCCTCCATGGAAGCCTGTGCAAAAGAGGAAATGGCAGTCAGTGTAAGGATAGCAATAATCAATGTTTTTCGCATGGTCATCATTTTAAGTTAATCATTCTCGAATGAATGCAGAAAATCCGAAGAACGGATAACGACAGAGTGAGATGTCGAGGAAAAGGAAAAGCCCTATCACTATTGATCGTGCCGCA
>Ga0256407_10011522_pt1 | contig 12211 bp, 10 predicted proteins | sample RumenRJG_04DNA_FD_193489 | JGI IMG/M metagenome (GOLD analysis project Ga0256407, IMG submission 193489) | Bovine rumen microbial communities from Lethbridge, Alberta, Canada - RJG_04 | ecosystem: Host-associated > Mammals > Digestive system > Stomach > Rumen | place: Canada: Alberta... | reverse complement strand
TAAGATTCAAGGAGGAATACATATGATGAGTTTATTAGAGTATTTATCTATAATGTTTATGGGAATATTTTGGCTATTTAGACTTATAATTGCAGTTTCATTTTCATTGAATATTGATATTGGAATAGCTCCTTTAAATATGAATATGGAAATGATATTATTATTTTTCACATTAATTTGTATGTTACTTGTAGGTAAAAGAAAGATAATTGGAGGAATATTGTATTTAGTATCTTACGGTGCTTATTACGGAATGGATGTATATAGTGGAGTATTTTCAATTTTAAAAGGATCAGCAGGAATGATGGATTACACAAGCATATTGATATCATTCTTAGGAATAGTTTTACCTATTATTGTGCTTTTTGAGATGTTATTAGATAAAAATAGGAGGGAACATCCTGTAGATAAAAAAACTGATTGGTACTATAAAACTGATCAATATGATAGAAAGTATGATGAAAGAGCAGATAAAAATAATTATAGGACATTATAATAAATAATATATTTATATAATATGGAGATTATATTGAAAGAAGAAAAATATGGAAGTTGCAAGTATACCAATTAAAGATTTTTATAAAATAGCATTGCCAGCAGCTAGGGAAAGTGGATTTCTATGGACTATTACCATATTAGCACGAGAAGCTAATATGGAGGATTTTTATTATAATCTATTAAAATCTTGGTCATCAATAGATAGTATAACAGGTAAATATTTTTTATTTATATGCGCAGGAAAAGAAAATAAAATAAGAATAGAATATAAAAGATCAGGAGTAAAAGATCAGTTATCCAACTATTTTATAGCACATAATAAATACATTAAATTTTTAAATAGTAATGTAGATTTACACAGACCAAATGTTAAAAATAAATATTATAAGTATTTGAATGGCTTTAAAGAAAATCAGACAATGGCTGTTAATGAATTAAAAGAATATTTTTCAATTGAGGAAATGCAAATACCATGTTTAATATTTACTAAATTATATACTGAAGATTATCAAAATTTTAAAATAGTTCCTATATATGGAAATGATATATATGGATATTTTAAAAAAATTTTTAATCAAATTGATCCATTATTAATGGAATATACAAAGCAATCGGTAAAATTAAACAACACATTAAATAAAAAATATGAAATTGAATGTAAAAAGTTTATTTATAAAATAGATACAATAATTGGAGATAGTAAAATGGATGAAGATACCAAAAGAAAGGAAATAAATATAACAGCTAATGTCAATGGTCGGTATTAATCAAATAATTATTGCCAACGGAGATGTAAAAGCAAAACAATATGTTGACTGCAATACAGAAATACTTAAAGAACTAATAGAAAATGTTCAGAAAAATATATCTAGTGAAATGTCTTATAATGATATACAAGAAGTAAAAGATAAATTAAATGAAATAAAAGATGTTACTCAAAGTAACAATATAAAAGAAAAATTAAAGAAGATATCATTAAACAGTATAAAAGCAATAAAGGGAACAGCTGAATTTTCAGCTGCTGTAGTTGCATTAATTGAATTTATTAAAAATATTATTAAGTAAAAATGAATTCACATAGTGAATTATATATTATGTTATTAAATAAAGATAATAAAAATCGCAGAACGAATATTCTAGCGATTTTTATTACCTTTAAGAAATTTGCTAAAAATCACATAAACTTTTTTTATAGTAAATGACTTGAAAAATTTACTTAAATTGTTATAATATGTAATATATGAAATATTTATATTTTCTTAAGGAGGAATTATGGGCTTCTTTGACAAACTAAAACTTGGATTAACGAAAACAAAAAATTCATTTAATGAAAAAATTAATGATGTATTTACTTCATTTAGAAAAGTAGATGAGGAATTATTAGAAGAATTAGAAGAAATTTTAATTATGTCTGATTTTGGAATGGATACATCTGTAGAGATTATTTCTAAATTAAGACAAAGAATAAAGAAAGAAAATATTAAAGATGCAGAAAAAGTAAAACAAGCTTTAAGAGAAGAAATAATGCATATATTTGATTCATATGATAATTTATTAAAATTAGAGACAAAACCTTCAGTTATTTTAGTAGTAGGTGTAAATGGAGTAGGTAAGACTACATCTATTGGTAAAATAGCTAATAAGCTAAAAAATGAAGGAAAAGAAGTTGTAATAGCAGCAGCTGATACATTTCGTGCAGCAGCAGTTGAACAATTGGAAATATGGGCAAACCGTGCAAATTGTGATATTGTAAAAAAGCAAGAAGGAATTGATCCAGCTTCTGTTATTTATGATGCAATTAAAATCACCAAAGAAAAAAATGCAGATATATTAATATGTGATACTGCTGGAAGATTACATAATAAAAAATATCTAATGGATGAATTATATAAAATTCAAAAAGTATTAAAAAAAGAATTACCAGAAGCTAATCAGGAAGTATTATTAGTAATAGATGCTGGAACAGGGCAAAATGCAATTTCACAAGTAAAAGCGTTTAAAGAAACAACCCCTATAACAGGACTTATTCTTACAAAATTAGATGGAACAGCAAAAGGTGGGGTAGTTGTTGGAATTGTGAATGAAAACAAGATACCAGTAAAGTTTATAGGTATTGGAGAAGGTATTAATGATATGGAAGTATTTAATACTGATCAATTTGTAAAAGCAATTATATAAAAGGAGAAAATTTATGCGAGAAAAAAAACAAGAAGAAATAAAAAATAATGAAGTACTATCCAATAAAATAGAAAATAAAATTCAAAAGAAAAAGCACAAAAAAAGAAGAATTTTAGTATTAATAGTATTAGCAATAATATCTATTTGCTTATATATTTCATATAGAGGTAATTATTTAGAAATTGCTGAAATAAATGAAGAATATATAGGAATACTAGAAAATAATTTATTATACAGATATACTATTATGTTAACTGCTTTTTGCATTTCTTTCATTATTATTTACTATACAAATCGAGTTATAAAAAATAACATAAAAGCTTTTTTTGATGAAGAAAAAAAGGAAATACCAAAACTTCCTAATAAATCTATTGCATTTATATTATCAATTATTATAAGCATATTTACATCAAAAATATTTCTACAAACTACAATGTTATTTTTCAATGCAACTTGGTTTGGAATAAATGATCCGGTGTTTAATTCGGATATTGGATTTTATATGTTTCAAAAGCCATTTCTCGTAAATATTATAATTTCATTAATTGGTTTAGTTATTGGACTTGCTGTATACTCATTTGCATATTACATAATAGTATTCAATAAATATTTTGATGGTATTAGTGCTGAAACATTGAAGAAGAGTAATATTATAAAGCAGATAACAACAAGTATTATATTAATAGTTATTGGAATTGCGATATTTATAGTTATAAATACACAAGGTATAATAACTGATAAATTTTTACAAATAAATACAGAAGAAACTAAAACTTATATTTATGGTTCTGGTGTAACAGATTCTAGCATTAAAGTATGGGGATATAGGATATTATCTATAATTATGGTTGTATCAGTTTTTATTGCAATTCAAGCATTTAAGCAAAAAAAGACTAAAAAAGTAATTATATCTTTATTAACAGTACCTATATATTTAATAATTTTATTTATAGTTATGCTCGGATTTCAAATGCTATTTGTAGAGCCAAATGAACTAGATAAAGAGAAATCATATATAGCAGATAACATTGAATTTACTAAAAAAGCATATAATATTGAGATTGATGAAATTGATGTTAATAGTACTGGAACAATTACTTTAGAGGAATCAAAAAAATATGAAGATGTTTTATCTAATATACCAATTGTAAGTTCAGATATTACACTAAATACTTTAACTGCTTTACAGAAAAATACAGGTTACTATTCTTATAGAAAGACTAATATTAGTAATTATGAAATAAATGGAAAAGATATGTTAATGTATTTATCACCTAGAGAAATAGTAACAAATGATACTAGAAGTTACGATAACAAAACTTATGAGTATACACATGGATATGGTGCAATTGTTACTTCTGCAACAGATGTTGATAACAATGGAAATTTAATATATATTCAAAAGGATTTTAATAATAATAGTCAATCTTTACCTATTACAGAACCAAGAATTTATTTTGGATTAGAGACAAATAATACAATTGTGACAAATAGCAGTAATAAAAAAGAATTTGATTATCCAATTACGTCTACGCAAAGTGCTGAAAATGATTATAATGGTAAAGCTGGATTACAATTAGGAATTATAGATAGATTAATACTTAGTGTTAAAGAAAAAGATATAAAACTTGCTTTATCTAACAATGTAACTAAAAATAGTAAAATTTTACTAAATAGAAATATAATTCAAAGAGCTAAAAAAATTTTACCATATTTAATATATGATAAAGAACCGTATATGGTAATTACAAATAGTGGAAAGTTAGTATGGGTTTTAGATGCATATACAATTTCAAGTGAATATCCATATTCACAAAAAAGTAACATTTTTTATGAAAATTCAAAATATGAGATTAATTATATTAGAAATTCAGTAAAAGTTATTATAGATGCATATGATGGAACAACAAATTTTTATATAACTGATAAGACAGATCCTATTGTAATGGCATACAATAATATATATCCACAACTATTTAAAAATATTGAAGATGTGCAAGAGGATATAGTGGAACACTTTATATATCCAGAATTTCTATATAATATACAAGCTAATATATTGAAAATGTATCATAATGTAACTCCAGACGTACTATATCGTGGAGATGATGAATGGAGTATTGCTACATATTCATCTTCAGCGACTGTTACAACAGGAACAAAAATAAATCCTTATTATACAAAATTAAAAACAGTTGATAATGAAAATAATAGCTTAGGTTTAGTATTACCTTATACATTGGAAGGAAAACAAAACTTAATTGCATATTTAGTAGGAATTGCTAATGGAACTAAGCAATCATTAAAATTATATAAATTTTCAGAAGATAGTAATATTATTGGACCGATGCAATTAGATAAACAATTACAACAGGATGAAAATATTGCAAAACAAGTGGAAACTATAAATCTTACAGGAACTAGAATAGTAAAAAACATGTTAGTTGTACCAATCGAAAATACATTACTATATGTAGAAGGATTATATCAAATTCCATTAAATGAGTCACAAGGAGTACCAACTTTAAAAAAAGTTATCCTAGCTTCAGGGAATAAAGTAGCTATTGGAAATAATTTAATAGAAGCACTAAAAAATTTACTATCTGAATATGCTACTAATGTAGAGGTCGAAAATACAGATACTGTAAGTGGATTAGTAGAGGCTATTATAAAAGCTAATAATAATTTAGAGGAATCAAACAAAATAAATGACTGGGAGCAAATAGGAAAAGATATAAAGAAATTACAATCATTGATTTTTCAATTAGAAGAATTACAAAAAGAATTAGAAAAAAAGGAAAAAGAAAATACTAAAAATAACTTTACTAATACAAATGTATTATATGATTCAAATACTATGATTACTACTAATAAATAATAATTGTATAAAAATAAAAAAAAATACCACCCTAAATAATAGGGTGGATTTTATGTTTAATGAAAAAGAAAAATATTTACAGTTATCAAAGCAAATTGATAAATTAATATACACATTAAATAAAAGTAGAATTATAGAATTATCAGAATTAATAGGAAATTGGAAAGAAATTATAATAAAAAACTTTTTTTCAGGAATATTTAAGGGCATTGGAATAGGAATAGGTTTTACAATTATAACTGCAGTAATAATATATATTTTACAAAAGATAGTGAAACTAAATATTCCTATTATAGGTCAGTATATTTCTGATATTGTACAAATAGTTGAAATGTATCAAAAAAAATAAATACATAAAAAGTATTTATTTTTTTTTTATTTTTATATATAATATAAAATAAAAAAACTGGAGGAATAATAATGAATTTAGCAAATAAATTGACTATATTTAGAATTATACTTGTACCAATAATCGTTATAATACCTTACTTTAATTTAAATGGCAAAATATGTAATATCACTATTACATATTTAATCATAGATATAATATTTATAATTGCATCTATAACAGATAAATTAGATGGGTATATTGCAAGATCTAGAAATGAAATTACTACGTTTGGAAAGTTCTTAGATCCAATTGCTGATAAAATTCTTGTACTTGCTGCAATGTTAATTTTAGTAGAAATAAATAAAATTCCAGCATGGATTCCAATTATTGTAATTATTAGAGAATTTGTTGTATCAGGATATCGATTAGTTGCTGTTGAAAAAGGAGGAAAAGTTATATCAGCTAACATATGGGGAAAACTAAAAACAGTAACACAGATGATTTCTATTATAATTGCTTTTATAGATACTAATGAATTTTTTGGATTTCTATCAAATAATTTGCAAGGATTAGAACTTTGTATCAATATAATAACATCTGTATTAATACTTTTTTCTGTTATAGCAACTATATTTTCGGGATGGAACTATATAAAAGATGGAAAAGATCTATTAAAAGATTAATTAAGGAGCATAAGTATGAATAAAATGCAAGCAAAGGAAAGAATAGAAGAATTAAGAAATAAAACTGAATATTATGCAAAAAAATATTATGACGAAGATGAACCTGAGATTAGTGATTTTGAATATGATATGTTAATGAATGAACTTAAAAATTTAGAAAAGACCTATCCTGAATTTATTGATAAGGATTCATTAACTCAAAAAGTTGGAGGACATGTTAAGGATGGATTTAAAAAAGTAGAACATGAAATTCCTCTTCAAAGTCTTCAAGATATATTTTCCTTTGAAGAGTTATATACTTTTGATAATAAAATAAAAAAATTAGCTGATGAATATAATGAGCCACTTCAATATGTAGTAGAAACTAAAATAGACGGATTATCTGTATCATTAGAGTATGTAAATGGAAAATTCATAAGGGGAGCAACAAGGGGAAATGGACAGATAGGAGAAGATATTACTGAAAATTTAAAAACTATTAAAACGATACCTCAAGTTTTAAAAGAACCTGTTACTATAACAGTAAGAGGTGAAGTTTTTATTGGAAAATCAGATTTTGAAAAATTAAATCAAGAAAGGGAAGTATTGGAAGAACCATTATTTGCCAATGCAAGAAATGCAGCAGCAGGATCATTACGACAGCTTGACAGTTCAATAACTCAAAAAAGACCTTTAGATATTTTTATTTTTAATATGCAAAAAATAGAAAATAAGGACATAAAATCTCATTACGAATCATTAAAATACATGGAAAAATTAGGATTTCAGGTTAATCCTGTTAAAATATTGTGTAATAATATTGATGAAACCATTAAAGAAATCAAGAATATTGGAAATATGAGAGAAAAATTAGAATTTGGAATTGATGGTGCTGTAATTAAAGTAGATAATTTAAATTTTAGAAAGCAAATAGGAACAACTTTTAAAACTCCCAAATGGGCGATAGCATATAAATATCCTCCAGAACAAAAAGAGACAATATTGAAAGAAATTATATGTCAAGTAGGTAGAACAGGAGTTATAACGCCAATGGCAATTTTAGAGCCTGTTCAAGTTGCAGGATCTAAAATTTCTAAGACTACACTACATAATGAGGATTTTATTAAAGAGAAGGATTTAAAAATAGGAGATCATGTTATAATTCAAAAGGCAGGAGATGTAATTCCAGAAATAGTTGAGGTTATTAAAATAAAAAGGACAGGGAATGAAAAAGAATTTTCAATGCCAGATAGATGTCCTGTTTGTGGTAGTAAAGCTGTAAGAGAAGATCGAGAAGTAGCAATTAGATGTATTGGAATTGAATGCCCTGCAAGAAACCTAAGAAACATTGTTCATTTTGCATCTAAAGAAGGAATGAATATAGAAGGCTTAGGATATTCAATTATTGAACAATTATTAGATAAAAAGCTTATAACTAATATTGCTGATATTTATTATTTACAATTAGACGACATAGCGTCCTTGAAAAAAAATGGAAGAAAATTTGCTAGTAACTTAATAGAAGCAATTGAAAAAAGTAAAAATTCAAATTTGGATAAACTAATATGTGCTTTAGGAATTAGGCATATTGGTACAAAATCAGCAAAAACGCTATCGAAATACTTTAAAAATATTGACAATTTAATGAAAGCAGAAATTGATGAATTATCAAATATAAATGATGTTGGTAGTATTACTGCTGAAAGTATATATTATTTTTTTCGACAAGAGCAAACAACTGATTTAATAGAAAAATTAAAAGAAGCAAATGTGAATATGAGTTTTATACAAGAAAAAGAATATGATAATAGATTTGAAGGAAAAACTTTTGTACTTACTGGATCACTCCAAAGTTATACAAGGCAGGAAGCGTCTGAAATTATAGAAAATTATGGAGGAAAAACTTCTTCTACTGTTTCTAAAAAAACAGATTATGTACTTGCAGGAGAAGAAGCAGGAAGCAAACTTACAAAAGCTGAAAATTTAAATATTACTATATTATCAGAAAAAGAATTTGAAGAGATGATAAGAGGAGAGTAAAGATGGAACAATATACATTTGAACAATTTTGGTACGAATTAAACATGGGATATCAATTATATTTTACTTATTTAGAGAATAGATATTTATTAACTAAAGTTACAAATAATTGTTATTCACAACAATTAATAAGTTCATCTAATCCTAAAAGTCCACAGCCTAAAATGTCAATGCTGACATTAAAAAGAGTAAAAGAAATTTTTCCATTTATTAAGAATATAGAATATAAAATATAAAATTTTATTTACGTAAGAAGTTCAGAGTTAGTCTATACTTCTTACGTAAATTGTTTTTTGATTTGTATAAGCTACTTTTCCAGGTTTAGCTCCATTTGGCTTTTTTACATATTTAACTAAAGTATAATCAACAGGAATATTATGTGAGTGTTTTGCTTGACTATGTTTAGCAGCAATTTCTGCACATTTATATAGTGTATCATTATCAATTAATTTATTTTTATTTGTTTTTAAAATAACATGAGATCCATGTATTTCTTGTGTATGAAACCAAATATCTGTATTTGAAGATGTTTTAACTGTTATATAATCGTTTTGCATATTATTTTTTCCAACTAAAACTTTATATCCATTAACTTCATATTCAAGAGGTGAAATTTCATTTTTTTTATTTTTGATTTCCTTCTTTTTTTTATAGTTAGGCATTAAATTAAATAAATTCTCCTGAATTTCCATATAGATATCATCAATTTCCTGAATATTTTTTGCTAATTGTAATTCATATATTATACTTTCAATATATTCTAATTCTTTTTTGGTATCTTGTTTTTGTTTATTTACTACAACTAAGGTGTTTTTTAATTTATTATATTTTTTAAAATATTTTTTTGCATTATTTGAAGGAGAAATGGTTTTATCAAGAGGTATTTTTATGGTTTTATTATCATTATAATAATCTTCAAGCTCAATATAAGAAATATTGTTATTTGAAAGTTTATATAAATTGGAAACAATTAATTCTCCATATTTTTTAAAAGTTTCCATATTAGAACATTCATTTAATTTTAAATTAATATTTTCTAATCTTTTATTATATTTTTTTAATAAATTATTTATTAATTTTAAGATGTTATTTCTATAGTTTATAAATATTTCAATGTTTTCCTTATTATTATAAAAATCATCAATAAAAAAGTTAATATCTAAATTGGTTTCTTTTTTATTTTTTATAATAGTATAATCTTGTTTATTATTAGAATTAAGATATACATTACAGGAGATTTTATCGGAATCAGAAAGGTCAATTAATTCTTGTAAGTATGAAAATAACAATTTTAATGTTTCTTCTGATATTATGGATATATTTAAATATGATATTGAATATTCTATAAGATTTTGACTAATTCCAATAAATAAAGAAGATATTTTTTTTGCTATTGTATAAATATTTTCTAAATTTAATAATGTATTAAAATCAGAAAAATTTGTTTTTGATAGAGATAGTTTGTTAGAAATTGGGTATGTGTATTCATGTATTGGTAAAATATTGCGATATGTAAGATCTGATTTTTCTATGTGTCTAAGTGAGTCTAATATTATATTTTTTGAATTTGTTAAAATAATATTACTATGACGTCCCATAAGTTCTATAATAAGCTTTTTATTTATTAAATCATTAAGATCATTATAACCTTCTAGTTCAATAGTAATTACCCTTTCTAAATCATAATTTGAAATAGATTTAATTTTTGAACCTATTATATGTTTTCTTAAAAACATACAAAAATTTGGTGCAATATAAGGATTAGGCTTTGAATTAGTAGTAAGATTAATACGATAGTTACAAGAATCTATACAAATATGTAATGCATAATTTTTTCCGACATGAGTAAATACCAAGTATAATATCGTTTTTTGATGGTTCAAACACTTTGTTGATTTTACCACCTATAAGACATGAATTAAGTTCTGAAATTATTGATTTAATTACTAATCCATCAAAAGCCATTTTTTTCAACCTCCATTAGCTTATTATATTATATTTCCACATATATATCAACTATTATAAAACAATATATTGATTGAAAAAAAATATATGATATAATTATTTAAAAAAATATTTGATTGCTAAATGATTTATATATTAGTAACTTAAACTATATTAAAGGATGTGAGTTCTTATGGATCAAAAAAATTTTAAATATTTTTATAGTGTGAGTTTTAATAATAAATACTTTATTGTCTTATATAATTTAAAATATAATTTATATATTTTAGAAATAAAAGAAAATGGAGATGTAACATATCCACAGTATGAAGATTATATAGAATATTATAAAAATCATCAAAAACAAATATTAAATGTTATTTATAATTTTTCTTCAGATAATTTTAATGCTACATTTATAAGTATGCCAGACAATATTTTAAATGCAATAAATAACTTTAAGAAACGCGCAGAAAATGGCGTAAAAATAATACCAAAGTTAATACGTAATGGTAGTATTATTTTACTATCTAGTGCATTAGCTATATTAGCTGGATGTGAAAATGCAAATATTCCAAATAAAGAAACATCTGAAGATACTACAACTTTTGATGTAGAAGAAAAAACAAATGATCAGCAAATAGTATATAAGCAGTATGGAGAAATTACTATTCCGTATTTACATTCTAAATATTATGATAATATTAAGAAAAAAATAATTTACTGTGATAATATAAATCAATTTAAATCATACATTGGAATGGAAATTAAACCTACATATAATGATATTATTAAAGTATTTCAAGAAAATTCGCAAATTCCTGAAGATATCAAAGAAACAATTACAGAAGAAATAAATAGAATGGAAAAAGGATTTCCTGATTTAGATTTATCCATATTGTTTTATAATGCAAAAAGAATGAAATATATAGAAAGTAATTCAGATGAAATGAACTTAAAGGGTTCAGATAGCTGTGCTTGCTTTATTGCAGAAACAGGAGAAATATATATTAATAATGACGAACAAATTTCTAAATTTACATTAGCACATGAAATACTGGGACATGGAAGTACAGAAGCTGTTTATGAAGATGATGAAAAAATTATTTATTCTGGATTTATTGTAAAAATTTTAGAAGAATTTGATGGTAAATATAATTCAAATGATACAGGAAAGTTATTTTCAGAAGGTGTTGCAGATATTATTGCTGAATCAACATCTAACGAGCATCAAGATAGTACATATAATATGGGAAAAGAAGCATTTAGAATTATATCGGAATTAAATGGACAAACAATATCAGAAACAATAAATTCTAGAGGATTGAATTTATATGAAAATATGTATAAATTAGGGAATATAAATAATCCAGTAGAATATACAATTTACTTAGATACTTTATATAAAGACTGGATGTCTGGAAATTTAATACAAGGAGAAGAAAGACTAAATAATTTATTTAGAATACTTGTTTTTGATTCTATGGATGAACGAATTGAAAAAGAAGGAAATGCATGTATAAAAAAAGTAGTTAATATTTTAGAAACAAATACATATTTCCCAGATGGATTTGAATTATGGTATTTTGCAGATGAATCAAGAACAAAAAAAAATGTATTAGAATCATATAATCCTCACCAAATTTCAGAATCAGTTATTGAAAAAATAAGAAGTACTAT
>Ga0256407_10011521_pt1 | contig 12212 bp, 5 predicted proteins | sample RumenRJG_04DNA_FD_193489 | JGI IMG/M metagenome (GOLD analysis project Ga0256407, IMG submission 193489) | Bovine rumen microbial communities from Lethbridge, Alberta, Canada - RJG_04 | ecosystem: Host-associated > Mammals > Digestive system > Stomach > Rumen | place: Canada: Alberta | collected... | reverse complement strand
AACAAAAAAAACAAAAAAAAAAAAAAAAAATAGCCAAAACATAACAGACTACTTAAAAAGAGTATCTTTCACAGAAGTAGGAATAAACTACAACACAATATCAATAATAGGTCCTCAAAGTTCAGGAAAAAGTACAATATTAAACAAATTATTCGACACAAATTTTGAAGTAATGAATTCTTCAAAAAGAAGAGGACAAACAACAAAAGGAGTATGGATAGCAGGACATAAAGATCAAAAAGTTTTAATAATTGATTGTGAAGGTACAGACTCAGTAAGTCGAAGTGAAGAAGATAGAGGAAAATTTGAACATACTTCATCATTATTTGCTTTAGCAATGAGTGATGTTTTAATTATTAATATGTGGACTTCTGATGTTGGAAGATATACTGCTTCTAATTATGGTGTTTTAAAAATTGTTTTTGAAATGAATTTAAAATTATTTCAACAAAATTATTCAAAAAAAATTATTATTTTATTAAGAGATTTTGATCCTAGTAGAAATAAAAAAGATAAAATTGAATCAATGATTTTAAATGATATTTATAATATTTGGAATGAGATTAAAATTCCTGAGAAATATAAAGGAAAAAAACCTAATGATTTTTTTACTTTTGAATTTGTTACTTTACCTAATAAAATTTATGTTCCTAAAGAATTTGATATTGAATGTGATTTATTAAAACAAAGATTAAAACATGATAATGAAAATTATATTTTTAGTAATTTAAATGATATGAAAAATGTTCCTGCTGATGGATTACAACAATATATAAATCAATTATGGAATGATATTTTAAATGAAAAAGAATTAAATATTCCTTCTCAAAGAGAAATGTTAGCAAATTATAGATGTACTGAAATAAAACAAAATATTTTATCTTCTTTTGATAATGAAATTAAAAATTTAAATATTGAATGTTCTAAAAAAGATGTTAGTGATTTTAAAGAAAGATGTGAAGATATTAATAAAAGAATGTTAGATTCTTATGATGAAATCGCTAAAAATTATGAAGATAAAATTTATTTAAATATTAGAAATCAATTAGAAGAAAATATTTCTCAAAAATTATTTGCTTGTTTTCTTAATCAAACTAAGAGATTAATTCCTATGATACAAAAATTTATGAGATTAGATTTAGCAAAACAATTAAAAAAAAATCAAAATGATAATTATTTAGAATTTGCTGATAAAATTGGATCAAATTATATTAAAATGTTAATTAATAGATTAGAAGATAAAAAATTTTCTGATAAATGGAATATTACAGAACAAGAATTTGCAAATATTTTTGATGAAATTATTGAAAATCAAAAAATTAAATGTTTGAAAGAAAAAAGAAAAGATGTTATTGAAACTTTAGAAAAAGAATATTTAGATGCTTTTGAAACAAGTATTGAAAAAAATAAAAATGAAAATGATATTAATGAAAATAAAAATAATACTGAAATTACAAATGAAAATAATAATAATAATAATAATTTTTGGATTGAATTTAATACTTTATGTATATATTATTTTTATGTTAAAATTATTCCTTTAAAAGTTTATTTAAATCAATGTTTTAATTTAAATGAAAGTGAAATAAATGATTATTTATCAGAAATTGAAAAAGAAGTTTTTGAAAAAGCAAAAGGAGAAATTATAAAAAAAATGAAAGATTTTTCTCAATTAATTGTTGATTTATTTAGAAAAAGATTTTGGTATGAAAATCCAGAAGAAAATAAAATGAGAAATTGGAATAGATTAGATGAATCAAAAATAGATAATTTATTCTTAAAAACAAGAGCATTATATATTGATATATTTGAAGAATTTAAAACTTTTAATTTATTTAAAAATTTATTAGATTTATTTAAATTTGATGATTGTCCGACTGAAGAAGAAATAAAAATAAAAGTTATTGAAGAAATGAAAAAAAATAATGAATTTGAAGATTTAATGAAACAAGGAGAAATTATTTTAATGAAAAGAAAATTTGAAAATAAAATTACTAATATTTTAGAAGATGCAAAAAGAAGAAGAGAAGGATTACAAATTTCAAATATGCCTTATTGGTTTTATGGACTTTTATTATTTTTTGGTTATGATGATTTATTTAGAATTATTAAATCTTTTTATATTATTTATATTTTATTAATTGGAGGTGGTTATTTTACTCTTGTTAAATTAGAATTAGATTATTTTATTAGAGATCTTTATTTTGATATTGAAGAAAGAATTATGAAAATAAGAAAATTTATTAAAAATTTTGCTAAAGAAAAATTTGGTATTAGACTTTAAATAATTAATTTAAAATTAAAAAATAAACATCAAATAAATAATTTTTATTTTCTTTTTTTTTATTAATTAATTAATATTATTATCTAACTATACAATTATTTATATTTTTTATTGCAAAATATTTTATTAAAAAAAATATGACAAATATACATATTAACCAAGAAAATTAAATAATAATAACAATTTATAATAAAAAGATTTTTATTTTTTAGTATCATTTTTTTTTTTTGTTTCAAAAGCATATTCATTATCAAAATGAATAAAATTACTTTCATTTTTAATATCTTCATCACAATCAGAATCTGCATTTTCTTCATTATCTTTAGTATAATTTAACTTTAAATTATATATTATATTAGAATTACTTTTTGTAGAACAACCATTTTTTGATTTATGACAATTAGTAATATTACTTATATTATTAGAACTTTCAATATTATAATAAATTGCATAAGAAGAAATTGATTTTTTTTTTGAAATATATTCATCTTGTAAATTTAAATATAAATTTTTATTATTTTTATGTAATTTATGTGCATTTTCTAAAATATTATCTAATATAATATATTTATTATTATCTTTTAATTGATATAATAAATTACAATTTTGAGTCCCATCACCATAAGAAAGATTAAAAAAATTTTTTAAATATTCAGAAAAATCAAAAGCATCTTTTAAAGAAATTAAATCTTTATAAATACTATAAATTAAACTTATACTAAATGAAATAATAAAAAATAATCCAGTTGATAAAATATTATCCCAAAGTCTAAGATTTAAATAAGTAGGAAGACAAATTGTATATAAAGTTTGAATCCATTTTCCAATCCAAACTTCATGTGGAATATCATTATTAGAAATATATTTTTTTAAATCTGGAATTTCTTTTTCTAAAATATTATCAAAAATATAAAGATAAATTTTTAATAAGGGAAAATTATTAATAAAAAAACCTCTTATATTAAAATTACTATCAAAATTTTTACTAAAAAGTGACATTAATAAATAAAAAGTTTCTAATTCATTATAATCATTAATTTCTAATAAATAACTAGTTATAAAATTTATTCCTTGACAATAACCACATTCTTTATCAATATTTGCCATTACTTTTAATATTCTATATAATATTTTTTCTTTTTCTTTTTTTTCATTTTCACTTCTTTTTAAATCAATTATATTATTTTCATTTATTGTTCTATTTAAATCTTTTTTTATTTGATTATCTGATTTTTCATCAATTTCCATTAATAAATATTTTTTATAAATTAATTCATTTTTATTTTCTGGAATATTTAAAATTATCATCCAACTTATCCATCTTAAACTATCTGGAGGACCTTTTTTTACTCTATTTATAAAATGTAATTTATTTAATTCATAATATCTTCTTAATGACATTTCATATATATTTGAATTTTGATTTAATATATTATTATTTATTATTGATTCATCAATTTTAATATTTTCAGTTGGAGAAAATTTATTTTTATCAAATGTATTTTGAAAGGAAAATGTTTTATTTTTTATTAGTTTTGTTTTAATATAAATTTCATTTTCTGATGAGAAAATCATTTTAAACCATTTTACAAATCTTTTTAATCTTTTTTTTACTTTAATTGGATTTATTATTAATTTTGAATTTTGTAAATTTTTTATATCTTTTTTTTCATTTTCATTTGTTTGAATTGGTGTATAATTTTTTAAAAACATATATTCATCATGAATTTTTTTTTCAAATGGTGAACCATTTTTATTTAAATGGCTTTCTATTAATTCAATATCATTTTGAGAAATATTTCCCATTTTTTATTTATAATAGTTAAATATTTAATTATATTCTTCATTAGTCTCATCTTTTATCATTTAAATTTGATTTAATAAATTAGAATAATAAAAATCAACAAACAATTGAAAATAAAAATATAAAATAAAAAAATATTTAACAGGAATATTTTTAATGTTTAATATAAAAAGAGAATATAATACTAAGTTTTTTTATTTTTTTTAATTCTTTATTAAAATAACCTTTTTTTATTATTAAATTGTTTAATGTTTATTAAAATTAATTGTATCCCTAATTAATATTAATATCTTTGATTTATTCAATTAAATAATTTACAAAATTTTTATTCATATAAAAAGTTTTATATATATTAATTATATTAATATATTTTATTAAATTGTATATGAATCTTTAATTTTTAAAAATATTATTATACCTTTAATTTTTTTGGTTTTTTTTGTATGTCATTTACAAAATTTGAAAAATTTTTTTCTTTATTTTTTAAATTAAAAAAATTCAATGTTAAATTCTTTTTTATTGTATTTAAAACTCTATTATCATTAATTGAAATAGATATTATTTGTTTATTTTTTGGAATAATATCTATTGAAATAGTATTAAATATTTTTTTCATTCCTTTTAATGGTCTACACATTAAATAATTTCTATTAATTTCGATTTTTTTTTCATTTTTGTTTATTTTAAAAAATAAGGTTTTTAATATTTTTTTTGAATAATGATTATAATTACTTTTATCTTCAATTTTGAAATTTAAATTAATTGAATTATAAATTTTTATTTTCCCTTTATTTAATTTATTTTTATTATTAATTCTTTTTTTTAATTTTGAAGGTTTTAAATTATTTTTTTTTATTTCTAAATTAATAATTTCATTCGATTTTTCTTCAATATATAAATTATTAATTACTTTTTTAAGATTTATTTTATTATCTTTAATAAATAAATTTGAATAAGTAGGAAATAAATTTTTTGTTAATTGAGATACATTATTATTTTCAATTAAAGTAGATTTTTTAATTCCAGGTTTTTGTAATGAAAAATTCATTTGATTATTATCAATTATTTCATTATAATTTTGAATAAAAAAAGAATTTTGTTTAATTTTATAATGAGACATTATTAGAAAATCATTAGGATTTGATTTTGAAATAAATGAGAAATATATATCATTATAATTAAAAGGATGTATTTTGTTTTTAAATTCAATAACTGTTGAAAAATTATTCTTAAATGTAAAATGTGAAAAGTTATCATTTATAAATATCTTGTTTTTTTTATTTGGTTTATTTGGAGTTTTTTCAATATCTTTTGAAATAGATTTTTCAATACATTTATCAGTTATAATAAATTCTTTTAATTTATTGTCTTTTTTCTTATTATTTGAAATATTAAATGTAAAATTTTTATTAAATATTTCTTTATTATTTTCTAATTTTGTATTATTTAAAATTTCCTTTTGTTGAAATATTTCTTTATTTTTTCCTTCATTAAAATTTAATTTTTTTATTATTGAATTTATGTTTAAATCACTAAAATGACTTAAATAATTTTCTTTTATTTTTGTAGAGTAATATTTTTTCTTATTTTCATTATTTTTCAAAGGTGATAATTTATAAATTTGTTTATTTGAAATTTTATCATACATTTTTTTTAACCTCTTATCAATGATTATTTCTTTTTCTTCATCAATATTAGTTAATGTATTTTTTATATTTTTAATTTTTTTATTCAAATTTAATTCATATTTTTCTTTTTTATCAATATTTATATTAAGAAATTCATGAAATCTTTCATAAAATAAATTTTTTTGTTCTTTTGAATGAAACAAATTTAAAACTTTATGTATATAAAAATAAATGTCATTTTCTTTCAAAGAAAAATTTTTTTTATTAAACAAAATCAATTTCGAATCATTATTTTTTTCATTATCATTTAAATGTTTTAAAAAATTATGATATTGTTGAAATAAAAAGAAAATAAATTGAAAAATTTTTTTATTATCTTCAAAGTTATCATTTAAACTTTTATTTAAAGAAAAAGTTGATATTTCATTTTCATTCTTTTCATTTTTAAACTTAGAAATTTTTTTTTCATTAGTAGAATTTTTATCAAAAGCAGAAGAATTTTGAGTACTTACAGTTTTTCTATAATAAGGAGACTTTATTTCAATTTCTAAATTTCTAAATTCTGGAGAAATTTCTTTATTTAAATAATTATTTTCATTTGAATTTTCTTCAAAAAAAATATTTTTATTTTTTTTAATTGGAAAAATAGGAATATTAATTTTCTTTTTATTATTTAATTGTCTTTGTGTTTTACAAAAAGAATTTTCTTTTGGTTTCTTATATATAATTGACATATTATTATATGGAGAAATTGATTTATTTATTAATTGTTGTCTTAATATTTGACTTTTAGAAATAAAAATTCTTTTTTGTAATAAAGGTTTAGGAATATATTTTTTAATTTGTTTAAAATCTTTTTCTTCATTTGTAATATTTAAACTTTTTCTTTTAATAGGAATAATTTTACTCATATTTATAAATGATTTATCATTTATTTTTTTAATTGAATTATTACTTATCCAACTTAAATTAATAATTTTACTCCAATTATTTCTATTTGGTGTATTCCCAAAACTTTGATTATTATTACTATAACATGAATAAGTATGAATTGTACTATTTAAAAAGTCTTTAAATTCTTTTTGTTTTAAATATTTTTTTATATATTTTTGAAGATATTTTAATAATTTTAAATCTTGATAATGATTAATTATTATTTTCTTTGTTGAATAAAAATTTTTTGGTTTTATTATTTCTTTTACTTTATGCATTTTTTTATTTATTAAATCAATTGTTAAAGTATATATTGGTTGAAATGGTTTAATATTACTTATTTTACCATAATTTTTAGGATAATCTTTTTGTAATGTATATTTTTTTTTAAATAAATTTTTAAATTTTTTTCTAAAAAGATATCCTCTTATTAAACTTTGAATAATAATACAATTAATAACTTTTTTCTTATAATTTGGAAGAGGAATAATTTTTGTATGATAATTTATTTTATTTGTTATTTTTTTTATTCCTAAATTACTATTTCTAAATGAATTTCTTTCTCCATCAAATGATATATTTTTACCTTTATTAAATATAATTTTATTTAAAGGATTTAAAATTGAATTTTGATTTAAATTAATCTGAATTTCAATATCATTTTGATTTAAAGGAAAAATTCTATGAGAATTACAATTTTTTAAATTTGATTGTTCAGATAAAATTGGTTTTTTAGAATATAATGATTGTAAATTGTTATTTTTATATTTATTTGATAAATTAATTCTAATATCATCTCTATAAGTCAAATTAGATAAATTTTTCCCAAGTTTCCTCATTTAATCAAATTTATAAACAATTTTTGTGAATCAAATTTATTAACAATTTTTAAAATTTAAAAATATTTTTTTTATTTATGAAAAAAAATAAAATATATAATTTTGAAGTTAAATTTAAAAAATTAAAAAATATATTTGATAATATTAATTTTTAGTTCTTGAAAATTGATTTAAATAACTACTTCCTTCACTTAAAAATTTATTTCTTTTATTATATATTTTTTTTGTTTCATAAAAATTATTATTTGATTCATTATCATTACTTTTTCCATAAGAAGTTGTTCCAAATAATAAATTATTAAAATTGTCTAATTCACTTTTAAAATATTTTTTATTAAAAAAATTTTCTCTTTTAGGAATTTGAATTTCAATTCTTTCAGTATTAGAAGGATAATTTCTTGAAGTCATTTTAATTGATTTAAGAGTTAAAGGTTTAAATAAATCTACATATTCTTTTTTATTATATATCATTGGATTTTTTTTTTCTAAACTAAAAGAATAAGGTTTTTTATTAATAAAATAATTATTATTATTATTATTATTATTTTGATTATAATCACTTGATTTTATTGGTGAAATATAATTAATATTTTTAAAATTATTATTTTTATAATCAAAATTTTTATTATTGTTATTATTATTATTATTTTTATTATTATTATTATTATTATTATTAGTATTATTAATAATTTTAGAAAAAAAATTATTATTATCTTTTTTAATATCTTTTACAATTGTATTCATATTTAAATCTTCTGGAGGTTTATTTGGAATTAAACCTAATTTTCCTAAAGTATTTCCTCCTATCATAGCATAAATTTCATTAATTTTACTTTTTGATTCTGAATTATCATTTAATATTTTAAGATTTAAATTTTCTATTGTTGTAGAAAATTTCGAATTTATTTTTGGATCTTTTGATCTTTCTTGATTAATTTTTGATTTTAATTCTTGAAATTTATGTTCAAAGTCATCAAATGAATTATTTATATTTAAATTAACATCTGATTTTGTATTTAATTCATTTCTACTTATTTCAACTTTTTTTTCTCCTTCAATATTATTTTCATTTTTATTATCACTTTTATTATTTGATTGATTATTTATATTTGTTTCTTTATTAATTTCCATTTTTAATATAAATTAAATATATTTTTTTTATTATATTTTTAAATTATATTTTTTAAAAAATTAATGTTATATTTTTATTATTTTATTTATTAAAAGAAAAATTATAAGAACTTCCTAAAAAAATATTATGATATTTTGGTTTTGTTTCTAATGTATCTAAACTTGTTTTTAAAAAATTATTTTCATATGAATTTTTATTATTTAATAATAAATCATTATATTTATATGGTTTTCTTACTGACTCTGTAGTTAAAAAATTAGGAGAATAAATTTTAGAAATTGGATTTTTATAAATTGGATTATTTTGATAAAAATAATATTTATTTTTATTTCTTCCATATTCACTTCTTCTTAAATCAATTATTTTATTTAAATTATTATCATAATTTTTTTTTGTAATATATTTATCTAAACTTATTGGAGAATAATATTTATTATTAGAAAAAGATATTTTAGGTTTATAAATATCAATATTTCTTCTATTTGAATTAATTTTATTACTATTACTTATATTAAAAATATTTTTATTTTTTGTATAATTATCACTATTAAAAGTATTATAAATACTTAATTTATTATAATCATTTGAAAAAGTAGGTTTTGTATAATTTGAATAAGAAAATAAAGAAGATTGAAAAATATTATTATTTAAATTATTTTTATAATTATTCTTTCCTCTTGAAGATCTAGTAAATTCATCTATTATATAAGTATAATTTCTTTCACTTTTTCCTCTTGTTGAACGATAAGATATATTTGAATTTGGAATTGTAGATAAATAATTTGTATAAGTATCTAAATGATATTTTTTATATTTATTATGTTCTTTATTTATAATATCATCTTCTGTATTAATTTTATAATTTTTTGATAAATATTTATTTGTATATTTATAATCATTATTAAATATATCATTTATTTTTATATATTCATTTTTCTTATCATTTGAAATTAAATATTTTGTAGGTGAAATTGTATAAGGTCTTGATTTTTTTTTATTTCTTTCAAATTTAAAATTAGTTTTTGCTAATTCGTCTAAACTTTTTTTAATTTCTTGTATTTTTCTTTGATAAGATAATAAATTTTGATCTACATTTAATGAAGGTTTATTAAAAGTATAAAGATGAATTGTCTTTGATGGATTATAATTATTTGAATTAGTAATATCTATATTAATATATTGTTTAATATTTTTTTTATTTATATTTCCAGTTTTATTTTTATTATTATCATTAATATTTATATATTGAATTGTCTTTTTTTCCTTTTCTTTAATATTGTCATTTATATTTTTTATATTTTCTTCTTTATTATTATTATTATTATTATTATTATTATTATTATTATTATTATTATTATTATTATTATTATTATTATTATTATTATTATTATTATTATTATTATTAATATTTTTTTCATTATTCATCATTTTTTTTTCCATATCAGAAATAATATTATTTTCTTCATTTAATTCTTCTTTTTTACTAACTGGTATTTCAACACCAATATCATTATTATAATTACTTTCATTATTTTTATCATTATTTTCACTAATTTCAAATTGTTCATTTTCATTATTTTCCCTATTATTTTCCCTTTTATTTTTTTCAAAATCATTACTTTCATTTCCCTTTAATTCACTATTTTCCTTTTCTTCAAAATCATTATCATTTCTATTATTAATAACATAATCACTTTTTAAATTATTATATTCATCATATTCATTATTATCATTTTTATCATTTTTTTCATAATTTTCCATATTTTCATTCCTTTCATAATTTTCAATATTTTCTTTATTTTCATCATCATTAATTAATTCAGGATGTTTATATTTAAAAACATTCATTCCTTGTAAATAAAAAGGATGTCTTTTAATATCTTGAATTTTAATTCTTTTATCAGGATCATTAACAATAATTCTTTCCATTAAATTTTTAGCATCATTAGAAATTAATCCAGGATACTCAATATCACAATTAGCAATTTTTTCAAATAAAATATCATTATCACTATCTTCAAAAGGTAAATAACCATAAATCATAGCATATAAAATAATACCAGTACTCCAAACATCAATAAAAAAACCATTATAATCATTTCCAGAAACCATTTCTGGAGAAGCATAACAAGGACTTCCACAAGGAGTAGATAATAAATTTTTTCCATCGAAAAAATTAGATAAACCAAAATCAATTATTTTTAAAATATTACCTTTTCCTAATAATAAATTTTCTGGTTTTAAATCTCTATGAACTATATTTTTTGAATGAATATATTCTAAACCATTTATTAATTGATAATAAAAATATGATGCTTCTTTTTCATTTAATTTTTGCTTTTCTACTATATAATTAAATAATTCACCATTTTCACAATATTCCATTATGAAATAATGATTTTCTTCTGTTTGAAATATATCAAAAATTTTTATTATGTTTAAATTATTGAAATTTTGAAGTATTTTTATTTCTCTTTCTACTCTTTCTATGTCATCTGAGTTTATTATTTTTTTTTTTTCTAATATTTTTATTGCTACTTTTTCATTTGTTTCAAGATCTATTCCTAATTTTACTATGCTAAATGTACCGTTTCCTATTGTTTCTTTTGTTTCGTATTTAGAGTTGAATTGTTCTGTGGTTATTTTTTTGGAATCTATCATTTTTTTTTAAATTAAAATTTTTATTAATCTATCAAAATAATTAAAATTTTAAAATTAATTTTAAATGAAGATAAATATAAAAATGTTTAAATTTATTTAAATGGATAATATTATTAATTATTATTTTATATAAAAAAAAAATTGCATTTTCAAATTAAAATTGAAAATATTTAAAATATAAAATTATCTCTTTATTATTTTTAAAAATATATTTTTTATATTAAAAAAAAATCTAATATTAAATACATTATTTATTATAAATTTTGATTATGAATTTCTATATTATATTATCATATTTATTTTTCCTTATTTGATATATCTAATTCATTCCATCCAGAAACTTCATCTTTTTTTGAATTAAAAATAACATTTTTTAATTCTCCAATAACAATTTCTGCAGTAGTATAAATAATATTTCCATTATTACATAAATGACCTCCAAAACAATTTCCTTTATTATCACTTATTGAAATATGTAAATGCATTCTATTATTACAACTAATACAACCAACTAAAGAAGTAATTTCAAAATTTTCTTTTTTTATTAAAAATTCTTTTGCGTTTGCTAATCTTATATTTATTTCTTTTAAACTACCTACACATGTCATTATAAATCCTGCTTCAATTTTATTATTTTTTATATATTTTTCTATTTCTTTATATAAATCTTGTCCAGGATGAAGTCTCATTACGTAACATTCAATTTGAGATTTGTAAATTTTATTTTCCATAATTTTAAATTTTAAAATTTTAATTTTTTAAAGTAATTATTTTTTTGATAATTTTTTATATTTTAAAAAATTTATTTTCAATCTTTTTTATTTGAATTTTTTGTAAATATTCTTTATTTTTAATATATGGGGATTGGGGATTGGGGATTGGGGATTGGGGATTGGGGATTGGGGATTGGGCCCAATCCCCAATCCCCAAT
>Ga0256407_10011520_pt1 | contig 12212 bp, 7 predicted proteins | sample RumenRJG_04DNA_FD_193489 | JGI IMG/M metagenome (GOLD analysis project Ga0256407, IMG submission 193489) | Bovine rumen microbial communities from Lethbridge, Alberta, Canada - RJG_04 | ecosystem: Host-associated > Mammals > Digestive system > Stomach > Rumen | place: Canada: Alberta | collected... | reverse complement strand
GATTGGGGATTGGGGATTGGGCCCAATCCCCAATCCCCAATCCCCAATCCCCAATCCCCAATCCCCAATCCCCATTAATATTAATCAAGTATTTTTAAACATCATTTATACTTTATATTTTTTTAAATTTAGAATATTTAATATAAAAATTTATATTATAAAAACATTTTGAAAATAAATAATTTATATTAAAAATATAATCAATTCCCATTAAAAAATGAATTAATTACTCTTAACTGAAATTTCTTCAGAACTAATATTCTCATCATCATCATTATTCTCTTTCATATTTTCAAAATGATTTGTATTTATAATATCATTATTTTTATTTTCTTCTTCAATTAATTTTTTTGAACTACTATAATCAATATTACTATTTTTTTCATTATCCAAATTAGAAATTTTATAATTATTATAAAGAATATTATTGTCAAAAAGTGAACTTCTTCTTTTTTTACTCATTCTCTTTTTATATAAATCATCATAATTATCATCATCTTCATCTTCATCAGAATCATCATTTTCATTTTCTTTTTTTTTCTTATTTTTCTTTTTCATTTCATCATTTGCATAATCTAAAATAATAGAACCAATTTTTTGAGGTAATGCATAAGTAAATAATAAACTAAAGAAAATAAAGACTAAAAAATATAAAATTATATTATTTAATTCTAAAGATTCAATAAAAAAAGGAGAAAAAATTCCTCCTAATTTTCCAATTGCAATATTTAATCCTAATCCTTTACTTCTAATAACAGTTGGATAAATTTCAGTTGATAATATATAAATTATTAAAAAAGTCCCACTCCAACATAATCTAAAAAAAAATAATAAAATAAATCTTAAATTATTTTCTTTATCATTTCTTAATAATAATGTTATTGATATTAGAAATAAAGAAAATAATTGAAGTGAAAGTAAGGTGTTTTGTATACCAAAAAAATGAGAAAATAATAAATAAAGAACTATCATGAAAAATATAATATCAAAAATATTTATTGTTATATTTATTACAAATGATTCTTTGAATATTTGAAATATGTCATTTTGATAATTTATTACATCAATTGTTATTTCACTAATAATCCATAAATAAGACATTATAAAAAAATTAATTGCTTGAATTTCTTGTTTAAAAATATCAAAAAGTTTATAATCTTTTAATTTATATTTTGCTAAAAAAAATTTAATTGAAGCAACATTATCAACTTCTTCATTATTTTCAATTAATTCATCTTTATTTTCACTTTCTTCATAAGAAAAATCATTATCAAACATTAATAATGAATTATTATTATCATAAATATTTACTTTTATTGCTGTATTTCTTTTTGATTTTGAAGGATCTTTATAAGGTTCTAAAAAAGTAAAATCTTCTTCATTTAAATTAACTTTATTTTTTTTTGCAATTCTAATTAAATGTTTTTCAAAATTTTGAATATCATTATTCATAAAACAAAAAATTGGACTTCCAATAATTAAATAAAATATTAAGATATAAGTAAATATATTTATTATTATAAAAATTAATATTACTAATCTCCAATTATCAAAAAAAATATGAAAAAAAATATGATTTAAAATAGATGAAAGTGGAACTCCAGTTACAATTATTGTAACAAATATTGGAATATTCTTAAATTTTATTATTTCACAAATATAAACTGTCATTGTTAATATTATTATATATCCTACAATTCCTATAAAGAATAAATTAAGTAACATCAAATAGAAATATTTTTTAATAAAGAAAAAAATTAATAATAAAATAATATAAGATGGAATAAAATATAATAAAGTTTTTTTTCTTCCAATTCTATCTGAAAATAAATACATTGTTGTTCCTCCAATCATCATTCCAGCAAATAAAGACATTTCAATAAAAGAAATTTTACTTTTATTACAATATATTTCGTAATCAATAATAAGTGAAGATACTTTTTTATTTCTATCAATTTCAAATAATTGTTCACATAATGTATAATTTAATTTTATACTTTCATTTGTATTGTTTAAAATTATATATGGTTGATTTTGTAAATATGGTAAACCTGTATTCAAAAAATCAGAACATATAAATTGTATAAGAAATAAAATTACTATTATAAATTGATATCGATTTGCTTGTCCTGCTTTTGCTAATAATTCATCTAAATTGTTTATAATATCTTCCATATAAAAATAAAAATAATCTTTAAATATTTTATATTATTAAATTGAAATTTAAATAAATAATTATTTTATTTAAAAAAAAGAAATTTTTTAATTAAAATAATGAAACAAGATAATTAATAAGATTAAATAATGAATTATATTATATTTTTAATTTTGTACATATATAATTTATAATTTTATTTCTTCTTTTTAATTGAGAAAAATAATTTGGTCTTAAATTACTTAAATGAGGATTTAAAATATAATTTGGATCAAAATATTGTTTTATGTCAATATGCATTAAAAGATTATTATTCCCAATTTCTCTAGTTTGATCAAATCTATTAGGTATTGCAATATTTTGATTAAAAAATAAGAACCCTTTTAATTTATTTATTACTTTATTTAATTCTTTAAAGAAAATATATTGTTTTTCTATATTTTCAATATCATCAAATTCAGGAAAAGAAATTAAAAATGAATTATCACAATAACAATATTTAATTTCAGGTAAATTATATTTTTTATCAAAAATTTCATAATATTTCTTTTCAAATTTCTGAATAAAAGGTTTTATATGTTGTTGATCAATACTAATTATAATATGACGAGAATATTTTTTATTTATTTTTCTATTCATATAAACTTCATCAATTGATATATTTTCTTTTTTAACTTTTATACAATTATTAACTTCTAAAATTCCTAATAAATAATTTGAATTTTTTTTTTTAATTTGAATAAATAATTTCTCCTTTTCAAATTTTTTTTGATTATAAATTATTATAATATCATCAATTATTTTTTCTTGAAATAAATTTAACAAATTTAAATCTTTATTTTTATAAATATCAACGGAAAAATAATCATATTCTTCCTTTTCTGAAATATCAAATTCAGTTTCCATTAATAAATTTAAAATATAACTATTATTCAAAAATAAATTCGTAATATCAATATGATTTCCAGAAAAATCAGTAAAAGGATTAAATTTAACAATTTTTTGTTCTTTAGGAATAATTACTGAATAATGTCTTAAATCATTTTGTAATTTCCATCCATAAAAATTATTAAAAAAAATATCATTTATTGTTAAATTTCTTCCAGTATATTTTTCTAAATTATCAATAGTTAAATTTTTTTTATTTAAAAATTCTATTAATTTATCAATAGTAATTCCACTTTCAACTCTAATTCTTTTTTTAATAGGATTAAATTTAATAATATCATTATATTTACTCATATCTAAAATACAATGATTATATGGAAAATTAATTTTAGTATAATTAACATCTCTAATTAAAGGAATTTTATAAGTATTTGCAAATTCGAAAATTTTTTGAATTTCAAATCTATTTGAAGGATAAATTGTACCTAATGAAGTTCCATAATCTGTATTTAAAACATATTTATCTTTAAATCTTAATAACATATTTTTATTAAAAACTCTATTTCTATAATTTTTTCCAAGAATTTGAAATCTATATTTATATAAAAAATAAAATAAAATAGGAGTTGAAATAGTAATTAAATTCTTTTTTTCCATTTAAAAATTAATTATATAAAATAATAATATAAAAAAAAAAATTAATATACATAATAATAAATTTATTTACTCAAATCTAAAAAAGTTGTAATTGGAATTTCAAAACTTCCTAACCATTCATTAGTTTCATCTTCATCAAAACTAATTTCAAAATATGTAGAATTTAAATTTAAATTAACAAAAACACTATCAATTTTCATATCATTATTTGATTCAATTTTAATTCTTCTTGCTTGATAATTTAAAGTACTTACATCAAAATTCATCATATTAATAACAAATTTTTTAAAATATTCTTCTCTTTGATTGTCTTTTATAATTTGATTTGTTTTTTCTTGTTTTCCAGAAATAAAAATTTGAAAATAATCTTCTGTAGAATTAACTAAGTATTTTTCAATATCATTTATTTTAATAGAATCACTTTTATCAGTTTCAGAATATAAATTAATAATATCAATATAAATTTTATTATAATTATTTTTAAAAATTAATCTTTTATCTTCATCAGAATCAAAAGTAATAATTACTTCATTATCACATGAAATATGTAAAGAACCAAAAATATATATTAAATCAGTTTTTGTAATTGCTTTAAAAATTTTTAAATTAAATTTATGTTTAGCTTCCATTAAATAAATTTGTAAAGGAACATCATTTACATTTTTTTCTTTATCTGGTAAATTTTTAGGATAATCTAAAAAATAATCTCCAATTATTGTTTTATATAAAAAATCATGTTTAGAAATAAATTTACTTAAAGCAGAAAAATTTTCATTTGATGGGATTAAATATAATTTATAATTAAAAGGTAATTTTTTATTTATTAAATTTTCTAATTCTTGTTTTTGTAAAGTTAAATTTTGTACATTTAATCTATCTTTTTCATCTGTATTTCTATGACCTTTTTTTTTTTTTTTTTTATCTTTTTTTTTTTTACTATTATCAATTTTTCTATTATCATCTTTATCAAATCTACTTTGTTGAAATAATTTTGAATGATAAACTGGATTAATATTTTCTTTCCAATAATTTAATTTTTCAATAAAATCTAATAATTGATCTTCTTTAATAATATATTTTTGTGAATAATTATAAGCTAATTGTTTTTCTTTAATTGATACTTCACTATTATATTGTAAAACTTCTTCTTTATCTTTTGAATCAGTAAATTTATATTTATTAATATCAAAATATTGAAAATGACTAAAATATTTTTTTTTTAAATTTAAAAAATTATCTATATAATCATTAATAATTTCATCTCCAATTATATTTGATTCATTTTCTAATTGTCTTCTATATTTTTCTATTTTTTTTATATTCTCTCTTGCTAATATTAAATCTTTATCTTCAATTTCATCAACATTTTGTTCTCCTTTTTCTTTTTCTTCATCACTTTTTAATAAAACTTCATCTCTTTCATTTTCTCTTTCAAAAAATTTATAATATCTTTTTTCTTTTACATTTGATGATATTTTTTTTATTGGTTTATGATAAATTTTATGAAAAAGAAATTTTCTTAAATTTATATTTTCTCTTGGTTTACTTGTTGTTGTTTCATGAATTTCTTTTGCTTTTGAAATTAATTTATCATTAATTGTTTTTACTTCTTTTGAAAAATTAATAAAATTTGAATCTAAACCATTATCAATTAAATTAAATACATTATTAATAATATTTTTTTCACTTATATTAACTTGGAAATTTTCTTTATTTTCATCATATTTATTTTCTTTCTTTTGTTTTAATCTCTTTTCAAATAAAGCAAGAATCCCATCTAAATATTGTTCTTCTCTATCATTTTCTTTTTTATCTTCTGAATTATATAAAATATAAGCAATATAAATTACTAAAGAAGTAAAAGTTAAATTTTTATAATCTGATAATTTTGTTATTTTTTCTTCTTCATTTAAAAAATATTGAGAATAATTTGTAAAAATTTCCTCATCAAAAGATATAACTTTAATAAAATCAGTACATTCAATTTCTCCCATTTTAGGATCAATAATATCTAAAAAATAAACATTTCTTATTTCTTGTAATAAAGTAACTCCTGGTAAATATAATTCATTTATTAATAATTTAAAAAGATCCATTCCAATACTTCCAATTGGATAAGGGAAACTTTTATATTTTTTTAATAAAACAAATAATTTTTCTAATCTACTTCTTGTCATAACATAAAAAGGAAAATTTTTTAAAATAATATAAATAATAAATAAATCATAAGTTATAAATTTTTCTGCAATATATGCATAACCAATTGAATTATCTTTATACATTATATTTAATTTTTCTTCAATATCATTTTTAATTAATAATTCAATAAAACCATTTTTTAATAAAGGAGCCTTTAATCCATAATAAATTTTATCACTTTCATTTGTAATTTGTTGAATTAAAATTGTATCAAACATTTGTTTTTCTAATTCTTGAATAATAAAAAAAATTAAACCAAAAATTGAAACATTATATGAAGTTTTAATATATAAATCACCTAAAATATTACTTAAAACATTTTCTTCATTAAAAAAATCATCTTGATATATTTTTGTCTTATCATAAATATATGGATTTCCAGTTGATAAATTTTTTTTTATTTGCTCTACTAATTCTTCTTCTAAATAAAATATTGTATTTTCAGAATTTGCTTGATTATATCTTTCAAAGAAATTTTCAGATTTTTTTACTTTTGTATTTTCTGGATTTGGAGGTGATTTATCAATTGGATTAAATGATAAAAATTTATTACTATCTAATAAATCATTTTTGAAAGATTGTAATTTTTCATAAAATAGTTTCGATGGTTCATATACATTTTTTCCTTTATTATCCATTTAAAAAAAAATATATTTTTAATTTTAAAAAAATAAATTATAATTTTGTAATATACATCAATTATAAAATATATAAATATTAAAATAAAATAAAATCAAAAAATAACATCATTACAAAAAAAAATTAATCAAAAAAAAAATCACCATACCAAAAAAATATCAAAAAAATAATCTCATAAAAATTCCTAATAAAAAACATATCTAAAAAAATCAAAAAAATCATAAAAAAAAAAAAATAAATAAAAAAAAAAAAAAAAACATAAAAAAAAAAAATTAAAACCAAAAAAAAAAAATTAAAAAAAAAAAAAAAAAAAAATAAAACCAAAAAAAAAAAAAAAAAAAAAAAAAAAAAAAATGTACAAACTTCTCCTTTTCATCCTTTCCTTTCTCCACATTTCAAAATCTGAAATAGTCTTTGTCTTCGAGCAATTCCGTCACGGTGCTCGTGCATCAGTATTCATAGGAAGACACAATAAAGATTACTATAAAGTAAACTGGATAGGTGATGGTGAATTAACAGGTCCAGGTATGCGTATGCATTATTTAATAGGAACACATTCACGTGATCGTTACCAAAATTTATTATCAAAGAAAATTAACCCAAAGGAAATTATTGTATATTCAACTGATTTAAATAGAACAATACTTTCAGCTCAATCACAATTACTTGGAATGTATCCTCCTGAACCTGGTATTGAATTAAATGAGAGACAAATTCATAAAGCTCGTCCTCCTATTAAATTTATTCCTGGTATGGAAAAAGAAATTGAAAAATTAAAAAATTTATCTATACCACAAAAAATTCAAGGTATTCCTATTAATATTTTCCAACATGATAAGAAACCTTATTTACTTACTGAAACTAGTGAATGTCCAATTATGCATTATGTAAAAGAAGAAAATTTAAAAAAAAAAATTGTTCAAGATTTCCTTATAAAATTCAATAAAACATATTTTACAAAATTATCACAATATTTTAATAATACACATCCAGATTTCTTATTTAATTATTATAATATGTTAGGAATAACAGATCATTTTATAAGTGTCTACGTTCATAATAGAACATTAAAAGGTTTTCAAAATATAGGAATTAATTTAACTCAATTTTTTAAAGATTGTAAAAAATTTAAAAATATAAGTTTATTTGAAGTAGAAAGTCCATTAGAAATAGGAATAATGGCAACTTCACCTGTAATGAGTGATTTAATTAAATGGATGGATGCAAGAATAAAAATGGATATGGCAAATGATACTATTTTTAATATTAATGCTCCTAAAATGGTTATGTATAGTGGACATGATATGACTTTAGTTCCTACTGAACAATTATTATTTAAAGCTTTTGGTGTAAGAGCACATTATCCAGAATTTGCTACTAATCAATTTTTTGAATTACATAGAAGTGATTTTGTAGATAAAAATTTAGTTAATGTTAATGATTATTATGTTGAATATTATCATAATGGAATTTTACATTTGAATGTTTCTTATTTGGAATTTAAAGAAAAGGTTTTAGAATTAGTTTGGTCTATGGATAAAATTAATAATTTTTGTAAAATTAAATTTACTAGTACTTTGGATTATTTTGTTTATTCTGCTATGATTTTTGCTCTTATTTTTATTGGGATTGTTATTATTAGGAGAAGTAAAAAGAAAAAGTTTTCTAAGAAATTAAGTCAGAATATTGATGGAGTTTATGAAGAGGATGAATATGATAAAAATGAAAAGTTGATTGTGTAAAAATTTTGGGTTTTTTATATTTTTTTTTTTTTTTGAATAAAAATGATTTTAATGATATCTTTTTGATGGGTTGTTGTTATTAATTTTTATTTTTTTGGATTTTGGTTTTTTTTATTTTTTAATTTGTTTTTTGAATATTATTTATTATTTAATTACCAGAAATTTTTATTTAAATAAGGTATATATAATAAAATTAAAAAATTTTTTTTTATTTTTCATTTTTTAATTTATGAAATAGATTTGATTAAAATAATAAAACTTAATATCATAAACAAATAATTAAATTAAACATAAAAAAATCTAAATAATTGAACAACAACATTTATTTTGTTCAATATTTTTTGTTTTAAACTTTTTATTATAAATTTTTTTACTAATTTCTATAAGTATATTTTTACATTCATTACTTTCATCATTAAGTGCACTAGTTTCAAAATATTGAATTTTATGTTCATTAGCAAAAAATTTAGCATCTTTAAATAAAACTTTCCTTTCATTTTCTAAATCTTTTTTATTCCCAATTAAAATAATAGGAATTTCATTTCCTTTCATAGCTATAATTTTATTATATCTATTTTTAATAATATCAAAAGTTGAAGAATCATTAATTGCAAAAATTAATAAAAAACCATCTGAATATTGTACCCAAGTATCAAAAAAATTTTGATAATCATCTTGTCCTGCAGTATCAATTATTTCAATTTCTACTTTCTCATCATTTATTTCTGGATATATTTTATAGTGATCTTCTAATGTTGTGTCTACTTCGTCTGGATTTAATTTTCTATCTAAACATCTATATGCTATTGTTGTTTTTCCTACTGTTGTACCACCGATAAAGGCTATTTTAAATATTTTTATTAAATTTTCTTTTTTGTTATTTTCTTCTTTCATTTTTTCTAATATTTTATAGATTTTATTTTTTTAAGGTTTTTATTTAATTTTTTTTATTTATAAATTTAAATAAAAATTTTTTATTTAAAATATGAATTTGATTTATATAAGAAAATAATATTATTCTATATATTTATTAAAAATATATATTAAAACATATTTAATTTTATAAATATAACTCACAATAATATTTAAAAAACATTATTAATATTAATTAATGATTAATTTAGAAATATTTATAATTAATTATTATTACATTATTAAATCTTTTATTTTACTAATTTATATTTTCTCAATTTTATTTTTATTATCTTTATTAAATATGAAAAATCATAAAATGATTTTTTATTTTTTAATAGCAAATAATAATTTAAAAAAAGAAATAGGAGAATATATAGATGATTATTATCAAAATTTCAATACAGAAAATATATCAAAAATAAAATCAATTTCAAAAGAAATTTTATTATCAGATGACAAAAATAAGCACAAAACAAACAAAATTACATATCCAGATTATAATATATTTTATACAGTCACATCATCAGAAACATTTTATTGTGCAGCAGTAAAAAAAGAAATTAAAGAAAATTTAATATTTGAATTAATTGAAGATATTGATCATCAAGGAATAAAAAAATTAATTGATAAAAATGGAGAATTAACAAATGTAGGAAAACAAAATTTACAATTTTCAATTGAAAATTATCAAGAAACTAAAAAAAAAAATGAAAATAAATTTATAAATTCTTTTTTTGAACCAATGTTACCAAAAGATGATTATGAAAATGATATTGATGATAATAAAATAAGTTTAGTCTCAGGAGAAGTTAATATTAATCAAAAAAGTATGATTGAAAATGTAAAAAATATGATTAAGAATGTAGGAAATAAAAATGTTGAGGATAAATCAAATGGTTTAAAAGATATTAATTATACTTTTCAAAAGAATACAAATGAGATAAGGAAAACTTTAAAATGTCAGGGAATTAGGAATAAAATTATTTTCATTTTTATAATTTCTCTATTTCTTTTTTTTATTTTGTATTATTCATTATAAAAAAATAAAATGAAAAAATGATAAATAAAATAATAATATTTAATTATGAATGAATAAATTAAATAAAACTATTCAATAAAAATATCTTTTTATTTTTATTTAAATTTTGTATTTTAATATTTATTTAATACATTATTAATATTATTTAATTATTTTTTTCAATTTAAAAGTTTATTTTTATTATTATAATATGTTTTGAAAGAAAAAAATCTAATTTAATAATTAATTTACAGATACATATCATATTATCTTTTTTATGATTCATTATTATTTGAAGATATATTATTTCTTATTTTAATTTTAATGAAAATAATATATTTGATTATTTATATTATGTTCAATTTATTATATTTTATTTAAATTAAATAATTATTTATATTATTAAATTATATTTAATAATTTTTTTATTAATTTTTTTTCAAATAATTTATTTTTAAATAAATAATTATTTTTTAATAAATGAGTAATTGGGGTGAATATGATGAAGAAAATTCAAATGAAGAATTTAAATACCAAGAAGATACAAAAGAAAAAAATTTAATCAATGAAGCAATTAAATTAGTCTTCCTAAGAAAATATAATAATTTGAATTTAAAAGAAAATGAACTTTTAAAAATTTTTGAAGAATGTAATTATGATGATAAATGTATCATAGAAAAAATAAATAATTATTTAATTAATAATTCAAATAATAAAAAAATTCACTCAAAAAAAAATAATAATTACAATTCTCGATTTAAACATTATTCAAAAAAAAATAATAAACAATATAAATTCAAAAAAAATCAATATTACAAAGAAAGAAAAGTGGAAATAGAATATAATGAAGAACAAGAAATAAAAAATCCAATAGAAAATAATCAAAGAAGTATAAGTACAAGTACAACAGAAACTTCAAATAGTGAAAATTTAAATTTAAAAAGATATTATTCTTCAGAAATAAAAAATAATAATAATAATATAAATAATAATAATAATAATATTAATAATGAAAATAATATGAGAGAAATTTCTCCTAATTCAATAAATAAAGAATCATATTTACCCCAAAAAAATTCATATGCATCTTATTTACTTGGTGATTGTGATTATGATTATTATTCTAATAAAAATAATGCTCATTTAAATATTGAAAATTTTCAAAAGAAAATTTTCCCTCACATTTATTTTGATAAACCTATTGATAATAATGAGAGAATTAATTTTTTTACTAAAAATATTGATGATGATAAATACCAATATAATTGGGATAAAGTTATTGAGTTTTATAAATCTTATTCTTCTTCATTTTAAATAATATTCATTTTGGGTTTTTTTTTTTTTTTTTGGTATATTCTATCGAAAAAAAAGATAAATAAATAAATAAATTATGTGTAAATTATAAATATAAAGATTATTATTAAAAGATATTTGAGGAAATTAATTAAAAATTATTTTTTTAATAAATATTTTTTTAAAAAAATAATAATTTTGAAAATTAAATAATAATGATAAATTAGTTTATTTTTGTTATTATTTTTAAAAATTTAAAAATGGAATTTAATTCTGATATGGAAGTTTTAATTTATGTTATTCAAGATATTTTTAAAGGAAGAATTGATGAACTTGAAAAAAATAATATAAATCAGTTTAATCAATTGGATCTATTTAAAAATCAAATGAAAATAATTGATAATATAATTAATAAAGTTAATATAATCATTAATAATGATAATAATGAAAACTGTGTAAATAAATTAAATGAATATCAGAATGATAAAAACAAGGAAATAAAAATGAAATATAAAAGAGCAAATTCAGAAATTAATATTAAAAATAAAGAAAATGGGATTAAAAATAAAAAAAATAAGGGAAAAAAATTTATAAAAAAAAAAAATAAAAGTGTACCAAAGAAAATAAAAGGGATTAATAATATTGAAATATTAACTAAAAATAATGAAATAGAAATAAAAAATAATGAAGAAAAAATAGATAATAA
>Ga0256407_10011516_pt1 | contig 12214 bp, 15 predicted proteins | sample RumenRJG_04DNA_FD_193489 | JGI IMG/M metagenome (GOLD analysis project Ga0256407, IMG submission 193489) | Bovine rumen microbial communities from Lethbridge, Alberta, Canada - RJG_04 | ecosystem: Host-associated > Mammals > Digestive system > Stomach > Rumen | place: Canada: Alberta... | reverse complement strand
TTAATACACCAAAACAATAATAGGTAGCAGTTTGTTTACAATTTTTTATTTTATCCGAATAAGAAAAATCTGGATTGTCAATGGGATAATTTTCAACATGCCCCTTACTATTTACATAAAAGCCAAAGTCATCGCGTCCAACAATATTAGGCTTATCATTTCCATTGACATCACATAAAAATTCTGCATATTTTTTTTGCGAAATTGTTTTCAACCGATATCTGCACATCATGCCATTTTTTAATATCATAGTTAATCCGGCATCAAGACCAACAGAATTACCATTTAATTTTTTATATGTCACTTTATCTTTTCCCGTTGCTGCAATTTTCCAACAGTCAGTAAGAGAATTTTCTGCCGTACAAATTTTTACAATACTAAAATGTCCGTCGGTTAAAAGTTTTGACGGTTCGCCAAAATCTGTATCCATCAAATCACGGGTTTTGTGGGTAATCAGTTGGTCCTGCGCAAACTGTTCTATTTCTGCGGAAAAATTTTTAATCTGTGTCGCAAACAACCTGTTTTGAAAATTGTTTATCAAAATCGGCACAGTCAAAACCGCAAGTACACCGACAATAGTCAGTGCCATTAAAAGTTCAGTTAAAGTAAATGCCAAATGTTTTTTCATATCTTTCTCCTTTACTTTATTTAGTGATAATTCAATGTCATGTTTATATTTTAAACACAAAATTAATTGCCATACTGTATATTATACATGCACTACTATTATATTTCAATATTAAATAACAGTTATACTTGGTTATTATTTTTTGTATAAGTCATAAGATTATTAAAAGAGGTGAAAATGTACATAAAAAAAGAACTTGGCAAAAACATTCAAAAATACCGAAAACTCAATAAAATTACTCAGGAAAAACTTGCAGAAACAATAGGGGTTGAAGTTAACAGCATAAGTTCTATTGAAACGGGTAAATATTTTCCTTCACCTGAAAATTTAATGAAAATCTCTGAAGCATTAAAAATATCTCTTTCTGAATTATTCAGTTTTAAGGAATATTCATGTCAGGATTACATTAACGAAATACAAAAAAATCTCACATACATAAATAATGATAAGACAAAATTGTCTGCTATTGATGGGTTTATAAAACAAATACTTAAATAAAAAGGTTGAACTTTTAATAACAGTTCAACCTTTTTAAATTAGCAGTTGGAATTTTAGTCCGACTTACAATTTATATTATTTAGCCCTTTTTTGTCGGGATTCTCATTCCGTAGAATGAGCGTACAACAAAGATTAAGGCAATTATTAAAAATACGATTCCGACATAAGGTGCTATTTGACGGAAGTTTTCGTTAATGGCAATTTCCATCGCCAACAAACCAAACAAAGTAGTAAATTTAATAATCGGATTCATTGCAACTGAAGATGTGTCTTTGAACGGATCACCTACAGTATCACCAACAACTGTTGCTTCGTGTAACGGTGTTCCCTTTTCAGCCAAATCTACTTCAACAATTTTCTTTGCATTATCCCAGCAACCGCCTGCGTTTGCCATAAATACGGCTTGGAACAATCCAAAAATAGCAATTGCTATCAGATAACTTACAAAGAATGAAACCGCAAGTTGCGATTTTTCGCCCGGTGCCGATAAGCAAGCCAAAGCCAAAGCAAATGTAAATAATGCGATAAAGATATTTACCATACCTTTTTGAGCATATTGAGTACAAATTTTTACAACTTCTTTTGAATTTGCAACATTAGCACTCTTTTCATCTGCTTCACCGAGTTTGATATTGTCTTTAATGTATTCAACGGCTCTGTAAGCACCTGTTGTAACTGCCTGCATAGACGCTCCGCTGAACCAATAGATTACCGCACCACCCATCAACAAGCCAAGCAATGTGTATGGATTAAGTAAATTCAAAATCATTTCAGGTTTGATGCCCAAAGTATTTTGGATTACCAAAATAAGTGAGAAAATCATTGTAGTAGCACCAACAACCGCAGTACCGATTAAAACAGGCTTTGAAGTTGCTTTGAAAGTGTTACCTGCACCGTCATTTTCTTCCAAATATTTTTTAGCATTCTCAAAATCTGCATCAAAACCATACTGAGTTTTGATTTCGTCTTTAACATTAGGAATATCTTCAATTAATGATAATTCGTAAACGGATTGAGCATTATCTGTTACAGGACCGTAAGAATCGACCGCAATAGTGACAGGCCCCATTCCCAAGAACCCGAAAGCAACAAGCCCGAATGCGAATACCGAAGAATAACTCATCAGACTTGACGGAATAAATGTACTTGCAACATAAGCAAGTGCCATTAAAAATACGATAACCGACCCAATCCAAAAACCAGAGAAGTTACCCGAAACAATACCTGACAAAATTGTCAAAGATGCTCCGCCTTCTCTTGATGCCGTTACAACTTCTTCCGTATGTTTAGCCTTTGGAGAAGTAAAGATTTTGGTAAATTCAGGAATCAATGCCGCACCTAATGTCCCGCATGAAATTATTGATGCCAAAATAAACCAAATTCCGTGTCCCAAAGGATTTAATAACCAGCAACTGACACCGTAAGTCATACCGATAGAAAGAATAGATGTAATCCATACAAGTCTTGTTAAAGGTACTTCAAAATCAAATTTTTCCGCTTTTTTAGAATAAATGAATTTATCCCACAAAGCGTTTATTCCGTATGCCACAACTGATGTGACAATCATTAAAAATCTCATTACAAAAATCCAGGCTAAAAGTTGAACCTGATTTTTACCGCCCAAAACTGCGAGCAAAATAAAACTGACAAGTGCAACACCTGTTACACCGTAAGTTTCAAACCCGTCAGCCGTAGGACCGATTGAATCGCCTGCGTTGTCACCTGTGCAATCAGCAATAACACCGGGGTTACGAGGGTCATCTTCTTTGATACCGAACTGAATCTTCATCAAATCAGAACCGATATCAGCAATTTTTGTAAAAATACCACCCGCAACACGCAAAGCAGATGCGCCCAAAGATTCACCGATAGCAAACCCTATAAAGCAAGCCCCCGCAATTTTGCCGGGTACAAACAGTAAAATTATTAACATCATTATAAGTTCAACAGATACAAGTAAAACACCGATACTCATACCTGCTTTTAAAGGAATATTAAGAATATTCAAAGGATTACCTTTTAATGATGCAAATGCAGTTCTTGCGTTTGCCAAAGTGTTCATTCTGATACCAAACCAGGCAACCGCATAAGAACCTAATATACCGATTACAGACCAGCCAAGGATTGTTAATACACCGCCCCAGCCCATTTCCTGTAAATAGCCGAAATAAAACGCAATACAAGCACCGATTATAATTTCAAGTGCAAGTAAAAATTTGCCCTGCTGAACAAGATATGTTTTACAGGTTTCAAAAATAGTGTTACCTACTGCTGCCATTGCAGAGTGTACTTCGAGTTTTTTGACTTCCAAAAATTTCCATAACCCGAAACAAAGTCCGATAACAGAAATTCCAAGACCTATCAAAAGCAATGTATAACTGCTTGGTGAAAGTGTCTTGATACTCGGAACAACCAAATCCGCTTCACTTGCAAAAGCAGGAGCAACTGATGTCATAAATAGTGCCATTAAAGCAGTAATTTTTTTAATCATATATCTCTCCTTCTTTCATTTACACTTTTATATTCTAAATTATAAATTATGCCTTATTTATTAACAATTATTTTACATTTATTCATGAAACTGATAAAATTTTTTTTATGAAAACATATCAAAAAATTATATTGATTTTTACTCTGATTTTTATTTTTATTTCTGCGTGTTTTACTTTTATTCCCGTAAAAAAATACCAAAGTATTTATTTTAAATTTATAAAAGACTTCAGAAACAAACCTCAGGAACATTTTGACAAGCAAATTGAATATGCAAACTATATTGAAGAAAAAGGCGAATTCCCGCCTGATTTGAAAATTAAAAACCAACCTTTGACTATTGTTGAAAAAACTCCTCAAACAAAAGATGATAAAATGAAACCAAAATATATCAGAGATAAAAATAACCCGAATATATTACATCCTTATAAAAAGCGCAAATTTTTATTTTTTCGGTTTTATTAAAATTAATTAAAATGTTATTCTGAGGCGTTATAATTTGAGATTCTTCGCCTAAAGGCTCAGAATGACAAGCCGAAGGATCTACTGTTTTAGAAATTAAGCATGACCGAAATCTCTTTTACATCAAAAATAGTACCAATGTATTGGCAGGATTTTAATAAAATAACTTCATCATTCAGCCGTGATAATTTTGTTGATTATCCGTGGGCAATCAGTTCAAGTCGAATTGGCAAAGATGTTTTCACACAAAGAGTCTGCGACTGTACTTCCTGCCTGATTACAAACGGAGATAAAGCAGTTTTGATGCACCTTATCCCGCTTAATAAAGATAATCATATTTTTTCTAATGTTCTGAATTTTTTGAGAAATAACATTGATTTGAAAGATAAAAATTTGCAGGCTGTACTTGTCGGTTCTAAAAATTCAAAACAAAGTCAGGATATTTGGAATAAATTTGTTGATTTGCTTGATTATTTAAAAATCCCGACAACATTTTTGAAAGACGGCAAAAGCCCGACACATCTTGCATATAGAACATGCACAGATGAAGTTTTGGTTTCTAATCTTCAAATCGGCGATGCGGTATTGGCTAAAAAATCGCCTTTAGATGCACTCAACGATGGTTTCAGAGAAGTAAAAATTTCACCGTTTGATGAACTTTAAACCCTGCCATAAATATCTGAATATCTTGTAATATCATCTTCTGATATAATTTCACCCATCTGAAGTTCAATAATTTCAAGTTCTTCTTCATAAGGGTTTGCAAGAGAATGTATGGTTTTTATCGGAATATCAACACTTTGTCCGACTTCTAAAGTAAATTCCTTGTCATTTAATAAAACTTTTGCTCTGCCACAAGCAACAACCCAGTGTTCTGCCCTGTGATTATGCGACTGAACTGAAAGCCTTTGCCCGATATTGACATGAATAACTTTTGACGCATAATTTTTACCCTGCGCAATTACCCTGTAAAATCCCCAAGGTCTTGCTATATTTTCACCAATTATACTGTTTTTATCCAAAATTTTCTCCTGCGATTTTTTTGCATGAATTATTAATATTGTAACAATTTTTTTTAAAAGCGCAAAAAGTTTAAAAAAAATGTTTTAGTAAATTTACTGTGAAGTGGAAAAATGGTTTTTATGTTTCAGAAAGGTAGGTCTTATTATGTCTATGAGTGTTTCTCCTGTTAAAGCAGCAATGTCAGCGGTCAGTTCAGTTGCTCCGCAATCAAAAGTTGCAAAAGCAATTTCTTTAGGCGAAAGTATTATGCCAAGAAAAGACGAAAGGGTAAATCGTGCAAAAAATATTATTTTTACACTAATTGAAACATTTGCCGAAAAATCAAAAGCAAAACCCGATGCAGAAAGAACAGTCGTAGATTATGTTATTATCCTTGCTGATAAACTCAAAAACATAAATCCTGCAAAATATGCAGCATAAGTTATTATAAATAACTATATATCAAATATCACAAAAGTAATTAGTCATACTGAGCGGACAGCGAAGTATCGCCTGATTGAATTATTTTTGCATAGTTATATAAGGCGATTCTTCAGTCGTTTCACTCCCTCAGAATGACAAGATCTCAATAAAATTTGAATTTAATACAGACAATTTGTAAATTGAGTATAGCAGAATAAAAAAGTTGGGGTAGAAACCCCAACTTACATTTTTTTATATTAAACCAATTCTTTTACTTCAGCAGCAAAGGTTTTTGGGTCTAATTTAATCCCAGGTCCCATTGTTGTTGACAAGTAAATTGATTTAACATAAGTTCCTTTTGCTGAAGATGGTTTTGATTTCAAAATTGCATCTGCCAAAGTTGCATAGTTTTTAACCAAATCTTCTTCGCTAAATTGAACTTTACCGATAGGGCAGTGAATCATACCTTGTTTATCGGCTCTGTATTCAACTTTACCTGCTTTAGCATCACTAACCGCTTTAGCAATATCCATTGTAACAGTACCTGTTTTTGGGTTTGGCATCAAGCCTTTTGGACCTAAAACTCTACCAAGTTTACCGAGCATACCCATACAGTCCGGTGTAGCAATCAATGTGTCAAATTCAAACCAACCGTCTGAAATCTTATCAATGATTTCTTCTGCACCATAGAAATCTGCGCCTGCATCTTTTGCTTCAGATGCTTTTGCACCTTTTGCTATAACGCAAACTCTGACTGTCTTACCCAAACCTGCAGGTAATACAACTGTTGAACGAATCTGTTGATCAGCCTGACGAACATCAATACCTAATCTCATGTGACATTCAACCGTTTCATTGAATTTTGAAACTTCTTTAGAAATTTCCTGTAACTTTTTTATTGCATCAACAGCAGTTGCCGGCTGATTAAAGCCTTCAAGCATTTGTTGAGTTTTTTGTTGTTTTTTAGTTAATCTTGACATTTTATTTTTCCTTTCGTGGTGTTAACGGACAAACTGTCCTTCCATGCATTCGTCATTGCGAGAAGTATAGCCATTTGCAACCAATTATAATGGTAACCCTCACCCGAATTTCTGATTTTCGCATACTGCTCAAACCGAAATTCTACCCTCTCCCATAGGTAGAGGGATATAAATTAATCTTCCTTAACTGTTACGCCCATTGCTCTGCAAGAACCTGCAATCATTTTGACTGCTGCTTCCATTGTTGTAGCGTTTAAGTCATCCATTTTGGTTTTTGCAATTTCTTCCAATTGCGCTCTTGTGATTTCGCCTACTTTATCTTTGTTAGGAACTGATGAACCTTTTGGAAGATTTAAGGCTTTTTTAATCAACACAGGAGCAGGTGGTGATTTGATTACAAAAGTAAAACTTCTGTCTTCATATACATCAATAATTACAGGAATGATATATCCTGCTTTGTCTTGTGTTTTCGCATTGAATTGCTTACAAAAATCCATAATGTTAACACCATGCTGACCTAATGCAGGACCAACAGGTGGTGACGGATTTGCTTTTCCGGCTTCAATTTGAAGTTTGATTTTTCCTACTACTTTTTTTGCCATTTTTTTCTCCTTTTGTGGTAATAACGAGGTCAGACCTCTTCCACAGTTTGTGTGTACCTATGGTGCGAATTGACGCACTCTATTTGCCCTGTCACCCTGAACTTGTTTCAGGGTCTATCAGTTTGATAGCCTTTGATAGATGCTGAATCAAGTTCAGCATGACAATTACAATTTATTTATTTGATTATACTCAAGTTCAACCGGCGTTTCACGACCGAAGATTGAAACATTTGCACGAAGTTTTGATTTATCAGGATAAACTTCGATAATATCAGCATCAAAGTCTGCAAACGGCCCTGATACAATTCTGATTTTATCGCCGACTTTAACATCAAGTTCAACTTTTTCAACTTGTGATGATGTTCTGTGCAATATTCTTTTGATTTCGCTTTCTCTGACAGGTATTGGTTTTTTGACAGAGCCAACAAATTTTGTAACACCTGAAGTGTGTCTTACAACATACCAACTGTCCTCGTCCATAATCATTTCAACAAGAACATACCCCGGGAAAATCTTTTCTTCTTTTTCCTGTTTCTTACCGCTTTTTACCTGAACAACGGTTTTTTGAGGAACTTCAATTCTAAAGATTTTATCGCCCATATTCATATATTCAACACGCTTTTCAAGGTTAACTTTTACCTTATTTTCGTATCCAGAATAAGTGTGAACGATATACCATCTTTTTTGGTTTTTCTTTGCTTCCTGCGCTTCAACTTCTTCTTGTTCCAACGCTTTTTCTTCAGCGATGTCTTCGTTTAGTTGTTCTTCCATTGTTTTTTCTTTTTTAGTCATAAGCCACCTTTATTATAAATTTTTTGTTTATATTTTATTTACAAGACTCAAGAGTCCTTTGAAAATTAAATCCATACAATATATCGCAACGGTAAATACAAAAACAATAACTATAACCGACAATGTTTCTGCAACTATTTGTCTGCGTTCAGGCCAACTAATTCTGCCCCATTCGGCTTTTACGCCTTTAAAATAAGCCTTAATTGATTCAATTGTTTCGTTTTGTTTTTTATCTGAACCGTTCATCATATTTGAATATCCTTATATTATAAACCGCGCCCTGAAGGACTCGAACCCTCGACATCCGGTTTTGGAGACCGACGTTCTACCAACTGAACTAAGGACGCTTATTGGTGAATAGTGAGTTGTGAATAGTGAATAGTCCTTTTCAAATTTGCAAATCAAAAAATATGAAAAATAATCCTTGATAACCTCAATTCACGACTCACAATCCACAATTCACTCTTACTTAGTTTCCTTATGAGTTGTGTGTTTTTTGCACTTTGGACAATATTTGTTTAATTCCATTCTTTCTTTTAATGTTTTTTTGTTTTTTGTTGTTGTGTAGTTTCTTTCTTTGCATTCTTCACATGCAAGAACTACCATTTTGTCTAATTTTCCTTTAATACCCATTGTTTTATTTCCTTTATTTTACTTATTTTTTTGACCTTTAAAAAAGAATGTGGTTTCCTCACATTCTCTTTTAATTCGGCTTATAGTGCTATAATATACCAAACATGAAAAAAATCAAACTATTTGTTAACAAATTTGACAAACATTTTAAATATAAAATTTTATTATTTTAATCGTTTCTTACATAAAACATATTATCGGTAGTTTTTGTTCATCAAAACTACCTTGCCCCATTTCTTTGACCGCAAAGAAACGGGGCGCAAAGAAACTCCCCGACCTGAACTCCGTTCGCTAATCATTTGTACTTGCTCCACATACAGGCGGGATAACTCACTACCGTTCAAACAAATCCCTCCTTGTTGTCGTGTCGCAAACAATGATTGCTCACTGCGTAAAGGTCGGACATCTTGAAAGCGCGCGCCGTTGTCCTTAGGCGCGCTAAGTGATTTTTGCCGAAAGGCAAAAACACATATTACTGCGTTAGCAGTCTTATGCCGCCGTTAGGCGGTATTGTAATCAGCGAGTTTTTCTTTTTTGGTTCGTTTTTTCTTTTTGCTTCAAGACAAAAAGAAAAAATGAACAGGTAGAAAGTTTCAATCGCTCAATCACTACCTATAATATAGTTTATGTAAAATAAAAAGCGGTCTTTTGACCGCTTATTTAATGATTTTCCTATCCTTTTCCAAACTTTTTCTTTTCTCTTTTTCCTTATGATTATCCAACCACTTTTGAAATAAAATTCATTGTATCAAATATTGCATCTTCAACAAATTCTTTTGCCAACTTGCTTACAGGACGATTTTCTATACAATCAAAGATATAATAAATCGGATCCTGAGCATTGTTGAATCTCATTCTTCTGTCTTTATGCTGCAAATATTGAAATTCTTTAACTGCACCTTTTCTGTGTGCCATTGGTTTAATAATTGTTCCAAATTGTCCTGTAGCCATAATGCTTAATCTCTCTCTTATCTCTTACATAGATATAAAGTATATATTTTTAAAATAATTGCCTTTTTTGTTAAAATTGAGTTTACATTTCTTAATATATAAGAGTAAAAGCATTGAAAATAAAGGCTATGCGATTTCGCCATTTAGGTACCAGGTTTTGCAGCCGGTAATTTTTACATTGATAAATTTCCCTGTTAAATCTTTTTCGCATGGAATATGAACAATTTTGTTGTTTCTTGTCCTGCCTGAAATGACTTTTTTGCCTTTATGGTCTTCAAAATTTTCTATCAGGACTTCCATTGTTCTTCCGATAAATTTTTTGTTTGAAGCAAGACAGCATTTGCGGTTTTGTTCGTTTAGTCTTTCAAGTCGTTCAAATTTTGTGTCCTCATCAATAAATTTATCAGTCCATTTTGCCGCAACTGTTTTTTCTCTTGGAGAATATGCTGCGGTATTTGAATAATCAAGGCAAAGTTCTTCCATTGCAGAAAGGGTGTTTTGAAATTGTTCTTCCGTTTCCCCAGGAAAACCTGCAATAAAATCGCTTGTGATTGTTACATCAGGAACCATTTTTCTGATTTTGTTTGCTATCTCAAAGTATTTTTCTCTGTCATAGCGTCTGTTCATTGCCTTCAAAACAGTACTGTCACCAGACTGCATAGGTATATGAAAATACTCACAAACTTTATCAAGTTCAAGTGTTGTCTGTATAAGTTCGTCTGTAATATCTGTCGGGTAAGATGTCACAAAGCGAATTCTGAATTTACCCTCTATGGCGTTTACTTCACGCAGCAAATCTGCAAGTCTGTAATTTTTGTCTTTAAAATCCTTGCCGTAACTATCAACATTCTGCCCCAATAAAGTAATTTCTTTAAATCCTGAATTTAGAGCATCTTTGACTTCTTTTAAAATTGTTTCAGGCAGTCTTGAACGCTCACGACCTCTTGTGTACGGCACAATACAATATGTGCAGAAATTGTTACAGCCTTCAGTTATCGGTATCCAAGCATTAACGGATTTTACACGATTAATATTATATTTAACCGCTTCATTGTCTTCGGTTGAGTGTGTTTCTTCACATTCACAAACCTTTTCACCTTGCTCAATCTTTTTTATTATATTTGGTAAAGAATAAATTTTGTGGGTACCGAGTACAAAATCTACATAGTGCGCGCGTTTGAATATCTGTTGTGCCTTTTGTTGCGCAACACATCCGCAAAATCCGATTTTTAAATCAGGTCTTTTCTTTTTCCATTTACCCCACAAACCGATTAAACTGTATGCTTTATCTTCGCTTAATTGTCTTATTGAACAGGTGTTTACCATCAACAAATCTGCCTGTTTGGGCTCATTTGTTTCTTCATAACCAAAATTATATAACATGCCGAGCATACGCTCAGTATCAGATTTGTTCATTTGGCATCCCATTGTTTCTATATAAACTTTTTTCATAATCTTCCTCATATAGACCTCTTACCCCTCTACCTTCTGGAGAGGGAGCAGTTGTAGGGCGAAATATGAGCCGTACAAATGCGGGTGAGGGTTTGTACTCAATTTAATTTTACTATAAACATAGCCCTATTTCTTTTTATAATCTCCAAAAATACTCATTCTCGGGTTTGATTTGTAATAATCTTTTGTTTTTTGTTTTTTTTCGTGCCTTTCAAGATGTTTAAGGATTCTATACTGTGCCTTTTGTCTTTTATCCAATATATTCTCGTTTCCATTATCAAATTGCGGAATTTGCTCTTTATTCAGGTCTAATACATTGTAATATAGAGGACTAAAATCAATATTTTCTACATTCGCAATTGCTTTGATGTATATTTGACTAAACAAAATTAATATAATAAAAAAATATCTCATTAAAATAACTTCTCACAAATTTTTTACTTGTTAAATACTACAACAGGCTATTTTGTAGTAAAATTCATATATGCAGGAAATTAATTTAAGAAATTATGCGTATTTAGGCGATGCGGTATGGGAATTATTTATCCGTGAAAAGACAATTCTTGTGACGAATAACGCTAAAAAGTTGCATCAATTGACTACTTCAATAGTCAAAACTCAGTTCCAATGTGAGTTATTACATTACATAGAACCGAATTTAACAGACGAAGAACTTGAACTTGCAAAAAGAGCAAGAAATTTGCCTATCCCTGTTGGCAGAAAAAATATTCAGCACGAATACAGACAGGCAACAGCATTTGAAGCACTAATCGGCTGGTGGTATTTAAATGATAAATTAAGATATGACTTTATTTTATCCCTTGTATCAAATAAAATTAATGTTAAGTAATTGTTACGAATTGTAAACAAATTTTATTATATAAGCAATTATATACTCTTTATATACTTTATATATTTAATTAAAAGTAAAAATAAGAGGAGACATGCTTATGAGTTTAGTCGGAATGGGCAGAGCCTTTAATTTAAGATTTATGCCAAACGGTCCGTTGAGAACAAATTGTTATCACAGACCAATGCCACAGATTGGTATGTTTGGCGGTGGGAACTATTCTTATACCGAAAATGTTAATATTCAAAACGGACCATCGGGATTTTGGGGCTTTATGACAGGATTGACCCAAGGTTTATTTGGCGGCGGCATGTTTGGTATGGGTATGGGCGGCGGAATTTTTGGTTTGCTAAATTCCCGTCAGGCTACAGTTTCCCAAGGCACAGGCGACCAAAAGAATCAGGATTTAGATAATTTGAATGCCTTTTTCGGCGGAAAGGGTTATGTAATA
>Ga0256407_10011515_pt1 | contig 12215 bp, 8 predicted proteins | sample RumenRJG_04DNA_FD_193489 | JGI IMG/M metagenome (GOLD analysis project Ga0256407, IMG submission 193489) | Bovine rumen microbial communities from Lethbridge, Alberta, Canada - RJG_04 | ecosystem: Host-associated > Mammals > Digestive system > Stomach > Rumen | place: Canada: Alberta | collected... | reverse complement strand
CGGTAGAGGTGTGCTGCTTTGTGAATGTTGAAATTGAGGTTCATTACAGCGGCACCTGGATTCTGATTTTCGAGCACACGCTCAGCACCGTTGCCAAAAGGCATAATGCTAAGACCCTCGCTACCAATAGGAATTCCAGCTGCGATAGTGTCCATTGCAGAGTAACTTGTCATACCTGCGCCCACTTGCTTATTTAGCCAAGAGTTGAGGATACCTGTACCATTGATGCAGAGGAGAATACCGAGACGGTTCTTTTCGGCAGTATGGTTAACGTGTGCAAAAGTGTTGACACGCGACTGAGGATCGTATTTAACCTGCTCACTAACACCGTAAACTACGCCCGAAGTACCACCTGTAGCAGCGATTTCGCCGGGGTTGAGCACGTTGAGCGATAGAGCGTTGTTAGGTTGGTCGCCACCACGGTAAGCCACCTTGATGCCTTTAACCAAGCCAAGTTCTTTGGCAGCCTTTTCGGTAAGTTCGCCCTGAACCGAGAAAGTGGGCACAATCTCGGGAATAAGGTCTTTTGAAAAGCCGTAATAATCGAGCAAGAACTGTGCTACGCAATTGTTTTTAAAGTCCCAAAACATACCTTCAGACAAACCTCCAACGGTGGTTTGAATTTTACCGGTAAGCTTCATAGCGATATAGTCGCCGGGGAGCATTATTTTGTAAATTTTGCTGTAAAGTTCAGGTTCATTGTCTTTTACCCATTTGAGTTTCGACGCGGTGAAGTTGCCCGGAGAGTTGAGAAGGCTACCAAGGCACTTGTCTTTACCAATTTCGTTGAGTGCGGTGGCACCGATACCAGCGGCACGGCTGTCGCACCAAATGATAGCAGGACGGAGAGGATTCTGATCTTTATCCACAGCCACCAATCCGTGCATTTGATAAGAAATACCGATAGCGTCAATTTCCGAAGGATTAACGCACGACATACGCATCACCTCAGCGAGAGCGAGTTTAAGATTTTCCCACCAAAGAGTAGGTTCTTGCTCTGCCCAACCTGCTTTTATAGCGGTGATTTTCATTTCTTGTTTTGGGTGGAATGCCGATCCTTCGCACTTTCCGCTGTTGGCCTCTATCAGCGATACTTTTACTGACGAACTGCCTATGTCAAAACCTAATAGATACATACTTAAAATGTTTTATTTTGTTTAAAAAATACAATTCTGTTATATACCGCAAATGTAAGAACGTTTTTTTAAATTACGGATAAGTTTTAAGCAAAATTTTTAAAGTAAATTGTTATAAATTGTTAATCCTCTGAATACTAATCAATTATAAAGTCAAATATAATAACACGCACATAAAAAAAACGGAGTGGTGACATCGCGTCGGCACTCCATTTTTGTGAACTGTATTATTAAACTGTCATTATATAATAAAAGGTGTCATTATCTTCTCAATTCTCTTAAAACTATAAACTATCTGTTGTTTTTTTAATGACGATGCAAAGATACATCGTGTTTTTTAATTATCCAAATTTTTTAGCAAATATTTTCAAAAAAAATGATAGATTTTTTATGATTTGATTAATATATAAAAAATGATAAAGATATAACATATAATTAATAATATTTAATTATTTATTTTATTACTAAATTAAAACGAATTGTGAATTAGAGTTCTAATAATAAAAATTTTAAGTATGATAAAGAATTATGATAATAAAATGAAAATTTTGAGAGGAAAATAATTTTGTAGGTACTTGATTTTTTGCTAAAATCTCCGTAACTTGCCAACAAAAAGACAAACACTATGCAAGGCAAAAAAATAGAAAGTCTTGAAGCATTTTTGCACGAAATTGCTACCGTTTCGGAGGCACTAAAAGGCGTATCAGACGATAATATAAAGGTTTGGACCGAGGGTAAGAAACAGATAGAAAGGGCTGTTAACCAATTTTATGGCGAAAAACATTTTATAATAGTTACAGGAATGTTGAAGGCCGGAAAATCAACCCTCATCGACCTGCTTGCACGCACACGAAAGGCAAGTCTTGTGGGTTTTGGGGTGGACACTACGCTGCGTCCTGCCGTGATAAAAATGTCGGACAACGAACCCGAAGGCTGCATCAAGGTATACTATAAGCCCGACGGTATGGACGAAAAAACTGCTATGCAGCAACTTACCGATAGTTTGCGCGGTTTGAAAGAGTTTTCAAAAATTCCTATCAAATACGAACTCAACGACAACTATCTGCGCAAAATACTGTGTAGCAAAGTAGAAGAATCTGACAACTGCCTCAATGCCGAGCCGCTTTTGGTGATAGTGGAGGTGCCGCAAAACAACGAAAGCCGTTTCTTTGCCAACGATTGCATTCTCTTAGATATGCCAGGATTGGATTCTACCAACAGCGTTCAAAGTCGCGACAACGAAAAGTACAAGGCATTTTTTGATGAGTGCGATTTGCTCCTTTTTGTGCAGAGTAGCGTTGCGCCTATCAACAAAGAAGCAGGCAAGTACTTAAAATACATTGGGTTAACCCGCGACGAAAGTACTTACAGCCTTGTTCAAAATGTGATGAATGTAAAATATTGGCAGCACGAATCAGTTACCGACAAGGAACAGCAAAACCAAACTCGCGATGGTATTAAGGCTTTTAAACAATGTCTCGACAAGGATAACGCCGAAATTAAGCCCTATCGCGTAAACCTTGGAATGGCTTACGATGCAATTCTCGGTAGCGACTACGACCTAAAAACCAATAAATCAGAGTTGTTGAAAGATTCGCACTTCACCGAAATGGAAGACAATCTGATTACCGACATTGCCAACAACGGCGGATTCAGACACTTGGCACATTGCGCCGACGTGCTGCGAAACACTCTCTCCAACACCATCACCGACACCGAAAAACAAATTGAGAAGATAAAATCAAGATTATCAGAACTTTCGAATGATGAAAAATCTTTGAAGCGTAAGATATCCAAGATTAAACGTGCATACGAGAATTATCAATTCCGCCCGATGCAATTTGCTGTAAGCGAGAATCTTATCAAAGAAATTAAAGAAAACCTCTTTAAAGAATTTGACTATATAAAATCGTCGGAGAAATACAGCGGCAAAATCACTATCCAACCCGAAGACGACAACACAAAGATTAAAGCCAAGGCTACATATCTCACCGAATTTATGAACGAATGTGGTGTGTTTGCAAAAAGATATATAAGAGACTCATTTAAAGATGCTTACTTAGATAATCTTGTTAACAAAAACGATGTTAGCAAAAACGCTATCCAACTTGCACAAGAGGAATTGAAGGTGGTTTCAGAGGGGTTGAAAGATGATGACATAACGCTCAATACCGATATGATTTCTGCCAACGCCAACAAGATAGGCGAGTTAGACAGCACTTTTGCATTTGCCGACTTTGACGGCGGAAGGTTTGAACCTCAGCGCCCGTGGTATCTGTTCGGATTTCAAAAAAGGATTGAATACAATCTTAACAGAATTTACGACAAGATTTTTCAACATTACACCGCCGAACTGTCAAAACTTATTGGCAACAACAACGTTACAAAAATAATAACCACACTTTTGAAAAACGTTATCCAAGACGACCTTCAACCGCAACTCGTGGAGTGTGAAAAATCTCTTTCGCAAATGCAAGGGGTTATCGAAACACTCTGCCGCGACGAATCACTGCTTAAAGATGCCGTGGTAACACTGAAATCAATGAAGTCGCCCGATGCGGAGAGCATAAAAACAATCAATAACTGAAACTATGAAACCGATTTTTAAACACCTTATATTATTATTGATTTTGGCGGGAGTATATTTTGCCGCCGATTTTTTAGAAAAGGGCATAATACTCAACGACATAACCCCCTACCCTGTTTTGGGAATTGTGTTTTGGGTGTTGCTGCTGTACATTGTGTTTGTGGTTGTAATTCAACCTATTATACAGTTCCGCATATTAAAAAACATCAAATCGGTGGACGTTGACAAGGCGGCGAAAAAAATCCACAAACAACTTGAAAATCACAAATTTGAAGACAAGGACAAGGAGGAGCATTGGCAGTCGCGAATATGGCACAGCATCAACGACGAACTTGTAACCAAGCGCGACAACGACCCTGAACGCAAGCAACGCCTCACCGCCCTCATCGAAGAATACATCAAAACCGACAACCAGCACAACGGCAAGGCAGAAAAAGCCAAAAAAATCATCAACAAATACAGTTGGAGCGCGGCGTTGTGCGTGGTGTTCAGCCGAAACAGTTTTTTAGACGGGCTTCTGATACTGTTTGCGCAACTGAATATGACTGTGGAGATTGCGAAACTCTATGGATATAAGCCATCGCCAATGTTTAATGCGCTGTGTTTCGGATGGATAGCCACCAATTCTATCATCACGGGATTGTTTTCGCAGGCGGGAGCCGAGGCTGTGGGTGACGTGTTTGCCGATTCGCTCACCAACGGCGACATCATCGAGGGCGGACTCACAAGCACCATACTCTCCAAAACAAGCGGAATGGTGGTAGAGGGTCTTGCTGCCGCCACAACTGTTTATGTTACAGGCAATATCGTGCTACTGCATCTGCAAGGTAGTCCGCAAATAAAACTAAAAAACCTTTTCCAATTGCGGATGGAGGGACGGAAAGAATTACTTACCGATATACCAAAAGCCGCAAAAGAAAAACTCAAAGGCGTGATGCCATCGTGGTTTGCAAAGGTTCCAGCCTAACCCCTACCACCTATACCCTACCCCCACGCATCCTCCCAAAGCCATCGGGTGGGTTTTGCCAGAGATCGACGAGTTGAAAACGCCGTTGTATTTGGTGGATTCGTAGGCGGTGGAAGCCATACAGTCGGGATTGTAGAGCGGGTCTTTGGTGGATTTGTTTTGCTGGGTAAACGAATAGAGGATGTACAACCCACAGCGCAAATCAACATTGGGAGCAAGACGGATAATCAGATTAGGCTCAAAAATGCCGCCCACAACGGCTTTTGAAGATGATTTTCCGCTAAAACCGCTTTCGGTATACAAATGGTGCTGAGGATAGTCGCCATACACTTCGAGATTCTGTTCTATGTAGTAGCGGCGTGTTTCAAGGTCGCCATCGTCGGTACTGAATTTATTTTTGACGGCAAAACCGCCAAACAACCCCACCCCAAGCCACAACTCTGTGCGCCTATTGAACGCCTGACGGTATACGAACTCTACGGGAACAACCAACAGGTTTTGTTTCTGACATTCACCAAGTGAATGAAAATATGTGCGGTGTGTGTAGAGGTTGTTGTCCTCATCAACCGCCTTGTCGATGGTTTGCATATAGTTGAGCGTGGCTGTTGATTTGAAATTTACCGACATCAAACCCGTGGAAACGCCTACTTTCGGATTAAAAAAGTGCGAATAGCCGAGTTTTACCTGAAACCCGAAACCGTCTTTCTTGTTGCCATAATCACCTAACTTATAGGCTAATGCGTGATACCCGCCGCCAAAAACAAGCGACACCGAATTGATGGACTTGCTGGGAACTTGCGCCCACACGCCGCCACATATCATTAACATACAGAATGTTATAATAATCTTTCTCATAGTGTTATTCATTTACAATGATTTTAAAAGTCAACTTGGTGCTACCGCAAATTACCACACCGTGGTAAAAACCTTTTTTGAGCGAGAGAGTGTTATGCGGACTCAGATTGGAAATTTTGTCGATTTGCACACCCAACTGATTATATATCAAAATATAAGCATCGGTCAAATCGTCCATTTCCGAAAGTTCTACAACAATAGGCGCGGAAGATTTGGCAGGATTTGGATATACATTCACCGATGGTTTCAAACTCTTTTTGAGCGTAGGATTGTTTACAATGTAATTGCAAGTGCGGATTTTTTCACCGTTTTTGAGTATCAACGCCACGCTGTAACTGCCGTTAAGCATAGGTGCGTCGATGTAAAACTGTTTGTCAGCCCCTTTGATTTCCTTATTATTCTTAAACCACTGATAGCCAATGTATTCGTTTTTAGAATTATTAACACAGATAAGGTCGGAGTATTTGGTTTCGATAATGTCGGTGGGGTAAAGCACCTCAAAATCAAACGCATATTGTTTGCTGTGGCTATCCTTGGAATCCTTTACACGGATAAACGCGTGATATTTGCCCGGCTTTGCCGATTGAGGAATCTTGAATGAGGCAGGCTGTTGTTCGTACGATGCAACAGGATGAAAATCAATATTTTCAAAACCCTCTTTTTGAGCCTCGTTAGAGAATGTGAGTTCGTACTCCACAGCGTATGGATTGGTGGCAAACGTCAGATTAATCTCATCGCCGGCGCAATAGGATTCTGTTTCGGCAGATATATTACTTACAGTCAACTCTTTGTAATCTACTTTGATTTCCACCTTGCCTGTAAACACAAACTTGTATTCGTTTGTCAATACGCCGTTTACGTAAACGAACGCTGTGAACCCCGGCTTTTGTTGCACGGTGAATGTAACCTCGGTGTTTTCTGTGAGATTTTCGGGGAGAGTGATTTCCACATTGTTGTCGGTGATAATTTCGGGCTTGGTAATTTGCTGTTGTTCAACAGTATAAACTGTTTTTATCTCAACATCTTCGTCAGGCATAGTAAACTGCGATTTGTAATCAACAATTGTTAGTGCAGTGCCGTTATAGGTGGCGGAAGTCAGATTATAACCATCTCTTTTTGAAAAAGTTACAGTTATTTCATCACCCACATTTGCTTTTGTTTTGCTTGGCGTAGAATAAGCATCGGTGGTAATTGTATAACCGATTTTAGAATAAACCGCCGTAATAGTTACATCCGTTAAATAATCAGCCATATTAAACGACGTTCCCGAAATTTCAGTGTTATTTATCAACACCTTATCTAATTGGTAGCCATCGGCTGTGCGGTCGGCAATGGTAAACGACACTTGGTCGTTGAGAGTTGCTTTGGATTTATTTGCGGTAACATATTCACCGGCAGTAATATTGTATTCAATAGGTGTATAAGTGGTTACTATCGAAACATTTGCCGCAGGCATTGTAAATGTTGCTGTATTGTTGGTTATAGTCAACGCTGTGCCGTTATATGTGGCGGAGGTAAGGTTATAACCATCTCTATTTGTAAAAGTTACTGTAATTTCATCACCAACATTTGCTGTGGTTTTATTTGGCGTAGAATATTGGTCGGCAGTGATGGTGTAATCATTTTTTGTGTAAGTGGTGGCAATGGTAACATTTGCCGCAGGCATTGTAAATGATGCTGAGTTGTTGGTGATGGTCAATGCTGTGCCGTTATAAGTTGCGGAGATTAGATTATAACCATCTCTGTTTGTAAAAGTTACTGTAATATCATCACCAACATTTGCTGTGGTTTTATTTGGTGTGGAATATTGGTCGGTGGTGATGGTGTAATCGATTTTGGTGTAAGTGGTTGTTATTATTACATTTGCCGCAGGCATTGTAAATGAGGCTGTGTTGTTGGTGATGGTTAATGCTGTGCCGTTGTAAGTGGCGGAAGAAAGGCAGTAACCATCTCTATTTGCAAAAGTTACATCCACAGTTTCCCCTGCACTTGCTTCGGCAACAGCCGAAGAATACTCATCGGTAGTGATACTATATTTAATAGGTGTGTACGACACGCTGATTGTAACATCTTCGGCTGGCATCGTAAAAGTGTAATCATTACCTGATTGGGTTGTTTCAATTGGATTTGTACCTTGCACGGTAACAATAGGAATCAAACCTTCTGATGAACGGTCAAGAACAGAAAAAGACACTTCATCACCGACATCAAGACCAGTAGAATATGGAGTAGAGATAAAAGGTTTAGAGGATTCAGGAATAGTAACAGAGAAAAGATCTTCTATATATTTTACCGTCCACCCTTTGGGAATATTATCATTTCCATATCTCAATGGTAACTTTTTAGGACACACAAAAGTTCCTGTTGAAGATACATTTTTAACCCAATAAGTTGAAACATAATAAGTTTGATATTCTTTATTTAATGCTGTTGAGCCATAATACCAAGTTCTTGATTGATACCATTGAGTAAATTTAACGGAAATGTAGTTCAATTTAATACACCCTTGAAACATTCCTTTAAATGTCATTGTGCCATAATTATAATTACCATTAACTTGTTGGTCAATATCATAATCACTCTGTGTAAAAGTTAAAACTGCTTTTTGTAAATTAGTACAACCATAAAACATATTTACATAACAACCTTCCACGAGTTTAGTTGCAGGAAGAATCGGTGTTGAGATAAGACTAGTACAATTGAGAAACATATTAAGATAACAATACGGTGATAATAAAGTAGCCGGAAGTTTCGGTGCGACTACTAATTCAGAGCAATCTGAAAACATCTTAACATAACACCCCTCAGCCAATGTTAATGCTGGCAAATCTGGCGGCTGTGTTAACTTACTACACCCACTAAACATCTCACAATAACAATAATTTTTAAGTGAGAGTGCATATAGTTTCGGCGCAGTTGTAATCTTGCAATTATAAAAAAGACGATAAAAACAATAGTTATTGGGAATTTCTGTCGTTTCACCAGTTTTATCTATTAAAGTCATAACATTGCCCGAACATTTAGCAGGGGCAGAAACGACAAAACTACTATAAGCATTGCTTTTGTTTAATCCTTGTGGATTATTACCACGAAAGTAAACCTTACAATCGGTAATTGCCTTTACACCATCATTTGTCATAGTAGACCACGAAGTTTTGTCAAGTGAGTATTCCAACTTTGATGGCGCACCGAATTTAATAGTTGTTCCAGCAGTTACTTCAAAGCAAAGATAATCCGGCTCGCTATCTTGTCCGTATGCCATACTTAATATGGCAAATATTGATACTATTAATAGTGTGATTCTTTTCATAGTCGTATGATATTTAGTTGTTTATAAAAAATGTCTACTTCCTTTCAGGCGTTTCGGCTGTCTCCGTATTTATTCATTACTTTTTAGACACCATATCCTTATATGTGTACAACAAAAAAGATAGTATATCTTCCAATCCTTTTGGACATTTGGGTTGAGCATTGGTATTATAAATTTTATCTATTGTTATAGAATCATTGCTTGACAAGTCGTATGACACCACATTCTCTCCGACACATAAGTCAAGCGAAGTGTCAGTATTATCACGAAACAAAGTAACGACACCTTTATTGGAAGTAGTTCTCTTATTGTCTACTTGAAATGACAGAGAAACTTTATTCTTTTTCCCAATACCGTCCCTACAAGGTGTTATCTTCAACTTATGATTCTTATCAATGATTATAACATAATGCTTGAAATAGCCAATAGCAAAAGCATCATCAATAGTGATAGCCTCTAATTCTTTTCCAAACTTGCGTTTTAGTTCATTAACCAGAAATTTAATATTTACAGGTTGTTTATAACCACCATAATTACTCTTAATTGCATCACATACATTTTCCATTTCCGGAAACATTGTAGTTTTGTCGCAACCGCAAATTGCTAATTGTTTTAAAAGACTCGGTTTTGATTTGCCGGATATCTTAATTGAATAGATTTTAACAGAATCTTTATCAAACTGCAAATTCTTATACTCAGATTTTCCCCCATTGATACCAAAAAGGAAATATAATCCCTTTTGATTGAGGATTCGAGGATTAATCATTTTGGATTCAACACAAACTATCTTATTGAGGTCATTTTTATAATCGCTCATTTTACATTCGGGGTGCATATTGTAAAAATCAGATTTTTCGTCTTTGATTGTATGCTGCATTTTTTGCATCCACTTCACCCAATCCGCTTCTGAAAGATTTTCACTTTTTCCTTTCCCGTCAGTAAGGAAATTGTTATCCATACGCGCAATATTTGATATTAGAGTAACGCTGTCACTGTTCCAATTCTTAATATCCTTTTTCTTAACCTGAAAAATATATACCATAGCGTCGTTCTCGGGACTAGTTTCTGTCTGCCCCTTGTAATTGAAACAAGCCATAAACAATCCAGTAAAAGCCGAAGCCGTTATATCCAAAAGTCTTACAGGCAAGCCATAATGGTCGGCGTATACCATAATTTCAAAAGTGCTTGTCCCTTTTGGAAACTTGTCGGGAAATTTGGCAACAAAATCATTTAGCATCTTGTGCTCATTATCAAGCCATTCTTTTACACGGAATATCTGAGGAACGAGTGCCGTTGCGCCATAGTCCTTGGTTTCCCCTCTATAAAATAGGGTTGATTCATTGTCGGCTTCAATGCCCTTTATAAAAGAAATGAATTCTTCTAAGGTAAAGGCGGTTCCAAGATTATTTATTTCCGTTCCGAAAATCTCTTTGTTTTCTTCCTTTTTTTTCATTTTGATAGTCTCCTAATATTATTCCCCAAGGAAAAAATGACATTGGAAACTATCGTATAATAAAAAAGGTGTGTATCTAACTATTCGTACTCACGGAAGCCTGGAAGAAACCGTGCACTCATCATAGTCAGATAGACACACCACGGTGGTCTATAAAGATGAGTGCACGAAAACCCCTACGGGCATTCCGCGAATACATTAACCTTTTTCTTACTACGAGAAAAGAGTTTCCAGGCTTTTTTCTGAGTACGATTAAAGTTGTATGTTAATAATTAATTATTTCTGTTTCGTACAAAAAAAATTTTATGTTAGTACTGATTGTTTATACTGAAAGTGTGGGGAATATGTTTCAACAAAATCACAGCGAATTGACTAATAAAGTGCAGGTGTTTTAAAAAAGATTGATTATATTTTCGGAGAGAAAACAAACAACAACAGCATTTTGACAGCAGCATTAAGAACAAAACTTGACAACACTCCTATGGCTCCATACCTAAAACTTATGCGAAATATGAATCGCGAGCAGAAGTTGGCAGTATTGGCATACATAGTAGATACCTTGCAGAATGATGAAAACGAATATTCAGAGATAATAAAAATTGCTTTCCGCAGAAAGCAAATTTTATTCAAAAATGCTTTTTGCAGAAAGCAATTATTTAATTTCTGAAAAATCCTCCCCTACTTCACCACCTTATAAAACCCCGCAGGAACAGGTACTTCAAACTTCATAATCTTGCCTGTGGCAGGGTGACGGAATGCGAGGGTGGCGGCGTGGAGGCAGACGCGGTGGATGGGGTCGGTTTTGGCTCCATATTTGGCATCGCCAGCAACGGGACAGCCTATCTCGCTCATTTGCACGCGGATTTGATTTTTGCGACCGGTGTCGAGGTTGAGTTTTACAAGCGAAAACTGGTCGTTGGAATTTAGCACTTCGTAGTTGGTAACGGCAAAGTCACCGCCATTGTTGATCCACGAAGAGTGTATTTTAAGCATCTTGTCTTCGGTAAGATACGATTTTATAGTGTCGCGTTTCTTTGGCGGAATGCCTTCTACCACAGCAAAATAACTGCGCTCTACCACCATATTGTTCCAATCGTTGCGGAGCATATCGCGGGCACGGAGACTTTTGGCAAACATCATTACGCCAGAGGTTTTGCGGTCTAAGCGGTGGACAACAAAAATATGAAGTCCCCTACCCTGCCGTCTTACGTGCTGATTTATAAAGTGATAGGCTGTGTTTTCCTTATCCTTGTCGGTGCCCACAGAAAGCAGACCTTCGCGCTTGTTTACCACAATAACATCGTTGTCTTCGTAGAGGATATTGAGGTATTTGTTTGAAAAACTACCCTTTGGAAGTTTCTGTTTGGGAAGGATACGCACCTCGTCGCCGGGTTTTAGAGCATAGTCAAAAGCCGTTGTACCAATGCCCGAAACCACCACACGACCCGATTTGAGCATTTCACGCACATCGGTACGGCTGCGGTCGGCGAGTTTTTCAAACATAAATTCAAGCAATTTACCCTCTTTGTCGGATTTAAATACGATGTCTGCCATAATTATTTAGTTTACTTTGAAACTTTCGAGATAATTTTGTATTGCTTTGCGGTCGAGTTTGCGACCAATAAATACAAGTTTTGTAAAACGTTGCTCGCCGGGCTGCCAATCTTCGCCGTCTTCCACAAGGAAAAAGTTGCGAACGCTTTGGAAAATCAACCGTTTGGGTTTGCCCGCTATGCTGAGTATTCCCTTGATACGGAACACGTTAGAAGCATTATATTGCAAAACGCCTTGAATCCAATAAACAAATTTTTGTTCGTCGAGACTGCCTTCTATTGTAAATCCCTCGCTTACAATGCTGTGGCGGAATGCCTTTGCCTTGGCGGGATTTTGAGCAAACGATCCAAAAT
>Ga0256407_10011514_pt1 | contig 12215 bp, 8 predicted proteins | sample RumenRJG_04DNA_FD_193489 | JGI IMG/M metagenome (GOLD analysis project Ga0256407, IMG submission 193489) | Bovine rumen microbial communities from Lethbridge, Alberta, Canada - RJG_04 | ecosystem: Host-associated > Mammals > Digestive system > Stomach > Rumen | place: Canada: Alberta | collected... | reverse complement strand
CATCACGTTCGCTGTTTTTGGATATTCCAGTCATCGTGATGGTCACGTTTTGTGTTTTTGGATAATGCTGTCATCGTGAAAGCAAAAATGCCCGCGTGACTCGCAATTTCTAGTTTTTACCGCAAGTTTTTTCAATATCAATATTTTCGCTCGCCGAAGATAGCAGTTCCAATCCTAACGATTGTAGAACCTTCCTCAATCGCAATTTCATAGTCGCCGCTCATGCCCATTGAAAGCTCGCCCAAGTCGAGGTCCGGGAAGGAATTTTGATATTTTTCACGCAAATTTCTGAGAGTCACGAAGGATTTTCGGACAAGTTCCTTGTCATCGGTAAAGGGAGCCATAGTCATAAAGCCCTTTGGCGTGACATGCGGGAAGTTACCGTTTGCACAACGTTCTATAGCAAGTGAAAGCTCTTCTTCACTGGTGAAGCCTGCCTTGCTGTCCTCACCAGTGTGGACTTCAAAAAGAACTTCGATATTCTTATCGATTTTTGCGGCCTGTTTTTCGATTTCCTGCAGCAATTCGATTCGGTCAACGCTTTCGATGCAGCTTGCGATGCGCACGGCTTCTTTGACTTTGTTACGCTGGAGAGAGCCGATTATGTGAAGGTCTGGATTTATGCCCTTGGCACGGATTTCATCGAATTTTGCGGCGGCCTCCTGGACACGGTTCTCGCCAAAAAGATTCTGCCCTGCTTCATAAGCCTCAATTACAGCTTCTGCCGGATGGAATTTGCTCACGGCAAGGAGTTTTACGGAGTTTTCGGCACGGCCAGCCTGTTTTTCTGCTGAACGAATGTGGGTGAGGACTGTCTGTATATTCTGAGAGATGTCTGTCATAACTAAACCTTCTTTATTGCCACACGGATTCGATTTTGCTACGCAAAATCAGATGCTTATGTTTTATACTTCCTTTTCTGAGATTCCTTAGGAATCCCAGTCTGTGTGGCAATATACAAAAAAAGCCAATCCCAAAAGTGGAACTGGCTTGAAAGCTGCTTGTAGGACTTGGACCCACGACCCCGAGATTACAAATCACGTGCTCTACCAACTGAGCTAAAGCAGCAGATGTGACGGTATAATACAAATTACAGGCGATTATGTCAAGCCTTGAATATCTTATTTATCTCTTTTTTGTAGAGTTTGTTGATTTTATGACGCATCAGCTCCTGCTTGGCGTTGATTTCACGGTTAAGTTCGAAACTCTCTTTCAACAAAGCAAATTTGAAGATTCGCTCGCATGTGCGGAATCCAGTTTTTGCGTTGTCAAGAATATCAATTTCACTTCGGAAGAGATTCTGGATTTCGCTTGTCTCCAAAAGACTTTCGTAAGTGTCGTAAACGATGTTGTTTTCCTCGGCATAGGAAATTACGTTGCTCTGATCAGGCACAATGAGCGCGCCCACGTACTTCTGATCCTGACCGACCACGACAGTTCGCTCGACATAAGGACTTGCATTGATTGCCTTTTCGATGACAGCAGGCTCAATATTTTCGCCGCCCAAAAGAACGATTGTGTCTTTTGCCCGTCCAACGATTTTAAGCTCATGATCGCATGAAATCATTCCGAGATCGCCAGTGTTGAGCCATCCGTCCTTATCGATTACTGCATCTGTCAAATCCTGACGTTTGTAATAACCTTTCATAATCTGCCGGCCCTTCACAAGAACCAGTCCGCGCTTTCCAGGCTTCAAAGGCTTTCCGTCTACAATCTGGCCGTCTTTTTCGGCTACGATTTTGAGGTCAAAGCTCGGGAAAATCCAGCCGACATTGTTGTTACGGGGACGCTTTGAGTTGCGGACTGAAATTACAGGCGCAGTCTCGGTCATGCCGTAACCTTCGAGAAGTTTGAAACCAATAGCATTGAAAAAATCTTCGGTCTCAGGCTGCAAGGCTCCGCCACCAGAAATTGCCGCACGGAACTTTCCTCCGAACTTCTGCCGGATTCGGGAGAAAACAAACTGCTCGCCCAAGAAATGTGACGGCCACAAAAGAACGAACGGGAAAAATCCAGTTACATAATCGATGATTCTCGGATACCAGTGATAGCGGCATCTTAGGCCCAAAAAACGCGCCTTTGACTTGTAGTAAAGCTTTCCCAAATGAACAGAATATTTGAAAATGAAACGGTTGAGCGCGCTCTGTTTTTTGACTTCACGGTAAATTCCCTGAGCAACGGATTCCCACAATCGAGGAACGGCATTCATCCACTGAGGCTGAACGAGCTGCATGTCTGAAAGCATAACGGAAGCAATCGGCTTTGAATAGGCAAAGCCACCCTCCAGTGTGACGACCATGTAAAGGAAAGCACGCTCAAAACTGTGCCAGATTGGAAGAACCGTGAGCCACAAGTCCCCTGCCTGCATCAAGCCAAGAACGCTGCGGCAAACTTCGCACTGTGCAAGATAATTGTCGTGAGTAAGCTGAACGCCCTTTGGAAGACCAGTCGTGCCCGAAGTGAAGATAATCGTTGCGATATCATCCTTGGTAATCTGCTCCATGCCAGCTTCGATTTCCTGCCACTCTTCCTTTGTGATGGCAGTTCCTTCAGATTCAAGCATAGAATAGTAAATTACTTCGATTCCTTTTGATTTGGCATCTTCGAGAGTCTTTTGGTCTGCATGGTCAAAAAGAATAGCCTTTTTGAGAGTTGGAACTTCTTCGATATTCTCCAGAACTTTTTCAAGCTGCCTTGCATTCTCAAAGAAAGAAATTTCAGCATCAACGAAATTAAGGATAAAACGCATCTCAACACCCATCGAATCACATCCACGCGGCACATCAATCGCCCCAAGTGAAAGAAGAGCAAAGTCTGTGATAAGCCATTCGCGGCGGTTGTCACTCATGAGGCCGATTTTATCACCTTTTTTGACGCCGAGTTTTTTGAGACTGGATGCAAGCTCGATTACGTGCTGATAGACCTGAGAATAGCTGTAACGCACGAACATTCCGCTCTTATTTTTTACAGCCTGCAATGTTGTGTGCGGGCATTTATTCACTTTTGCTTTAAAAAGAAGCGGAAGATTGCTACCAAGATTTTTCTCAAACTTCGACAAGTCCATCAAAAATTCCTTTAGGGCAAAAAAATGCCATATTTTTTTAAGATAATTTCATTATGACATTTTCCGTCTTTTTGTCAAGATGAATATTATCTACAAATTATCGGTGCATTTCTTTCTACAATTTCAAAAACCAATACATCAGGCTTATAATTTAAAACTTTTTCTTTATTTTCCTCAGAAAACTGCTCCCATATATAATCAGTCTCTGCAAAAAGTGGGGAAAAAAACGGCTCTATACCATTAAAAAAAGAATCCCTAAAAACCATAGCTCTAGGAAGTTTTTTATCAGTTCCTAACGTATGAACTCCATTAACACCATCATTCTTTAGATAGGCATAAAAGTCAGAGTTTTTAACACCAACAGGAACCAGATCCACTTGTGTACTCTTACATTCTTTTATATTAAGCATAGGAAGCAAATCACCAGCAGTCATACTATAACTAACTTCTGTTTTGTAATTGATATTAGGAAAATTCACATCCGGAAAAATTTCTTGAATTTTTCTTTTTAACTGCTCAAAAGCTATATACGCGCCAAGCGGATTCCAATGCGTATCTGTTTCATAATATAAAGGAAAAGAGAAATCTTTTTTCTTTTCAATAAGTAAATCACGTGGAAAAAGATAGTTCACACCAAGTTCTTGAAATATCTCGCAAAACTGATCCGACCTTGTAATTCCTTCCGGCCGTTTAAAAGGATAATACTCTGGATAAACAGAATGCTTGTTCGGACAAATCATAAAAACATAAGGAATATTCTGCGTCTTACACCATTCAACAGTTTTTTGTACTCTTTGCCGAAAATCACTCAATTCACTTTCTGCATAAAGATTTGTCTTGAAAAAATCATCTAAATTCCTATTTCCCAAAAAATACAACCATTCAGATTTACTTTTTATTGCAAGTTCGGTAAAAGAATAGGAGTTAAAAGTAAAAAATTCATTAATTTTACGATTCACAAAAATAAAAAAATTTCTTCCACCAAATCTGTCGTTAAAATAAGAATCACAATCCGAAAAAAAATTTTTATTAATTTGCTGTTCTGTTAAAAGCGCAGGTTTTTTGGCAAGATTTCGGTTTTCTTGAACCGATACAACATCTTTTTTGTTAAAAAACAAAATCGGCAAAACAAAAATTGCAAGACAAACTATGATAAAAGTAAATTGTATAGATTTTTTCATATCAGAACCTAAAATAAATAAATGGATTATATGAATTGCCTGCGAGATTCGCATAGCATAGAAGCAAAAGTATGCAAAGCACAAGATATTTTACAGACAGTAATACCGAAGCAACAATTTTGTTTTTTGAATAAAGAAATGAAATTTTTCGCCACCATGGAAAGGAAAATAAAATTCCCAACAAAGATAGAACATAGAATTTCATATCAACATATAAAGACAACACCTCATCCTGATGAATTGGGAAAAATTTTCCCATAAAAGTAGAATAATTGATACCAAGCATTTTTAGCAGGATTTTGAAAGACTCTATGGTATCATTTCTAAACAGAACCCACAGAAACAAAACAAAAACAAGAGTCAAAACACGCCTGATAAAAGAAAAAACAAAAGATTTTTTTGCTGTAAATGCACGATCAGCAGTCATTAAAGCACCATGCGCAAGGCCCCACAGAATAAAACTAGAAGCAGCCCCATGCCATAAACCTGTTGTAAAAAACACGATAAATCGATTCAAAACTGTTCTGTTTTTTCCTTTTCGGTTACCACCTAATGGAATATAAACATAATCTCGGAAAAAACTTGTAAGGGAAATATGCCATCTTTTCCAGAAATCGGTAATTGATGAAGCTGCATAAGGATAATTGAAGTTTTCAAGCAAATCAAAACCAAACATTTTCGCAAGACCGATTGCCATATCAGAATATCCAGAAAAATCATAATAGATTTGAAGCGCATACGCAAAAGCCGCGATCCATGCAAATTTCGTTCCATAAGAAGTGAAGCCAGCTCCATATATTTTATCACAAACCAAAGCGAAAGCATTTGCTAGAAGAATTTTTTTACTCAAACCAACGATAAATCTTTCCAGACCATAGACAAAATTCGGAATAGTCTCGGTCCTGTTTTCAATCTGCTTATTTATATCATGATAACGAACAATAGGGCCTGCTATAAGTTGAGGGAAAAATGAAATATACAAACCTAAATTCAGCAAATTTTTCTGTGCAAGGCGAGGATCTCTATACACATCGACCAAATAAGAAATTTCCTGAAAAGTATAAAAAGAAATTCCTATGGGCATTACAAGATTTATCACAGTTATAGGTTTAAAATGAAGAGATGCCAAAAAGAAATCTATAATCTTACATGAAAAACCAAGATATTTAAAAATAAACAATACAGAAATATTAGCAAGAATTCCAATTATAAGAAGAATCCTCTTTCTTGAAAAAGAATTGTCTCCAAGTTTTAATCCAATAAAATAATTCACGACAACCGAAACAAGCATAAGGAAAATAAACAGAGGTTCACCCCATGCATAAAAAAGCAAGCTTGCAAAAAGTAAAATTGAATTTTTATAGATTCTGTTTGGAATCACATAATAAAATAACAAAACAACTGGAAGAAAAAAAACAAGGAAAGTAATAGATGAAAAAAGCATAAAAAACCTATGACAATCTATAAATTATCAGAAATTATATCATCATAGGTATTTTTAGTCTACCAAGCTTATAAACAAAACGAAGCTTAACAAGATTTCCAAAATCTGAGAAATTACAGCTTACACCTCATACAACTTGATTTCGCGTTTTTCGAATGCCTCACGAACCAAGTCGTCAACTTCAAGTTCTTTGTAAATCTTCTGGGCTTCTTCTACCGTTGAGCGCAGTACCGGATGACGCGGGCTGAAAAGAACACAGCAGTCTTCATAAGGCAGGATTGAAGTCTCGTAAGTGCCGATTTCCTTGGCAATCTCAACGATTTCTTCTTTATCAGTGCCGACGAGCGGACGCAAAAGCGGGTATTCTGCCATGCTTTCGGTGCAGCTCATGTTCTCGATTGTCTGGCTTGCAACCTGGCCAAGGCTTTCGCCCGTGATAAGACAGCTGGCTCCGATTCGCTCGGCAAGCATATTTGCGGCTTTCATCATGCACAAACGGAGCATGAGAGTCGTATATGCTTCCGGTGACTTCTTTTTAATCTGCATCTGAACTTCAGTAAAAGGAATTGTGTTGATGTGAATTCTGAGCCCGTAGCCACTCAAGATTTCTGCCAGATGCTCAACCTTTTCACGCGCTTCATCGCTTGTGTATGGATATGCGTGGAAGTAAACGCAGTCAATCGTCATTCCACGGCGGAGCATTCTGTATCCTGCGACCGGGGAATCCAGTCCGCCTGAAAGAAGCAAAAGCCCCTTCCCGCTCACGCCAACCGGAAGCCCGCGGCGGCCTTTGGTGCGGTTTGAGTAAACGAAGCAGCGGTCCCTCACTTCGACCATAATCACCACGTCAGGATTTTTGACATCGACATCAAGGATTTTCTGATTGTAGGCAAGGCTCGCACCCTCTGAGCAGATTCCGTAATGGTCATAAGGGAAAGACTTGTCGCTTCGGCGTGACTCAAGCTTGAAAGTTTTTGCGCCTTCATCGCGGGCCTTGATTGCCTCTCTCAAAACTTCCTGCTTGATTGCCTCGATGTTTTTTTCGACAATAACAGCCTGTGCCCAGCCGGTGATTCCAATCAGGTGTGAAAGAGCAAACTCAACCCGCTCCTGTGCCTCGTCATCACATTCAACATAAAGACGGCCTGCCTGCAAAGAAACCTTTGCGTTCACATTTTTGAGATAAGCCTTTGTATTTCTGACAAGCTGTGTCTCAAAAGTCTTGATATTAGAGCCTTTAAGAATAAGCTCACCGATTTTTCCGATATAAAATTTTGTGTATTCCATAAATTTTTCCTTGTTTATATTTTATCCACAGATTTGCACTGATTTCCACAGATTATTATTAAACCACAGATGTCACAGATTTCACAGATTAAATTTCTCACAGAGCTTTGGAGCTCACAGAGAGCGTGATAACTAAGAAAGTCTTTCCCACTTCTGAAATCTCTCTGTGCCCTCTTATCCTCTGTGAGGGACTTTTAATAACTGTATTTCATCGAAACTGAAATATAATTGTTCACGCTGTCGTAGAGTTGTTTTGTCCAATTTTCCCGGGCTTCCTTGACGGCATTCTGCACATAGTCGGATGATTTGAAATCATCCCAAGTGTATTTTTTTGTGCCGTAAGTCGATTCTGATTCCGCATAGTAGGTCTTTCCGTCATCCTCTTCTTTTGAATAATAAGCCAATCCGCCCTTATAAATATGATTGTTCACGCCGTTGTTCCTGATGTACTCGAACGTGTATCCCGCGCACAGGCTGAACCGGCCGTATTTTGTGCGGGCAAAAGTGTATTCCGCATTTGCACCGAACTGAGCCACGTACATTTTGTGCTCACTTGTCATGAATCCCAGTTTTTCCCAGGCTGAATCCACATGACCACCGTTGTCTTCGTCTGGGCGAGAAAACATCTGGCTCATGTAAAGGGTACCGTTCGTGGCATAAGTTCCCGGCTGAGCAAGCATGTATTCAGCTGCCTCGTCGTCAGAAAAATCTTCCGCACCGTTGGCATGACGGATGAAGTTTCCGAAAAGATTGACCGAAAGATTTCTGGCAGGCTTAAACGTTGCGTTCAAAGAAATTTTGTCGGAATTCGGGTCGAGGCTAGAACCGATATTGATTCCTGAGTTCGTGTAATTCTGACGGTTCCATGTTTTGCCTGTAAATCCACCAGAATTTGCGTCATCATACTGCCAGTGAGCATAAACATAAGGCATTACAGCCGTGTAATTGAAAGAAACTTTTGAACAGACAGAATCTTGTGGAGCATAAATCAATCCAGTCTGGAAACCGAAGCGAAGTTTTGTGTCAAAATTGAATTTCAGGACTTCGTTCAGCTCAATATCATCAGCAAAAAAATCTGTCGCCCAGTTGAGGCCTTTAACAGGCTTAATCTCAAAAAGCAAGCCCATCTGAAGGTTATCATTCGCTCCGCCAATGTTCTGGACTGCGTAGTAAGGAGCCGGAGAAATATAAGAAAGATTGTTGTAAGGTCCAAAAATGATGTTTTCATAATAAGTGAGGTTGAATTTATCAAAAGCGTGCCATTTGAGCGCATGGAAAGCAAGATATTTGCCAGATTCAAGCCAGTTGTTTCCGTCTGTTGCTTCTTTTCCCATGTTGCGGGTAACGCCTATAGTTTCATAGGCTGAAGCATAGCTCCATTTTTCAGTTGTGGCATTGAAAGTGATGTTTGCAGAATGGTAGCCGGCATCGCTCAAAGCAAGTCCGTCACCGTGGAAAACGCCGAAACCAAGCCTGTTCATGCCGCCAGTTCCGTAAACTGATTCATTTCCGACGGCAAGATTCATATTCCAGTTGAGATAAGCCGTAAGAGGGCCTGCATCAACAGGATCAAAAATCGAATCTTCTTCCATTATTGTGTAAAGCGGAGAATGCTCAGAGAAATCATTTTTTTGACCGTAAATGCCGAATTTGTAGCCGACGGAAGCAAGCTCATGGAGAACAAGGTCGCCGCCAATTCCCACTTCTGTGTGAAAATCTTTGTTCACCTTGCTTTCTGATTCAGAATCAAATTTGTTGTTGCTGAGTTTTGCACCGCCAGTCGCCTTAAAATACGGAGACCAGGGCTTTTCAAAAATACGCTCGTATTCAGCTTTTGCAACTTCCGAATCTTTTTCGGAGCCGTTCTCAATTACATCGTTCAGAATGCGTTTGATTACGTTGACAGGATATGGTCTTAGCTGTGGCAAAGTGCCTGTCAATCCGCGAAGTTCCCAGACTTGTGCCTGATTATAAAAAGAATCGTTAATTTCAACGCTAGCCTGAGAAAAAACAAGTGATGAAAGAAATAGAACTCCAAAAACAGATGCAATAAATTTTTTCATATAAAAACATCCTTAATTTTACATTACTAATTGCTAATAAACTTAACGTTCACTGCCGCCGCTACCTCAAAACCATGTGCATTCTCGCCCTGCTGGTTGTGACGATTCATAATCACAACATAACTTGGCTGCAAAACAAAGGTTAGATAATCCTTTGGCTTTACGGTTCCACGCAAAGAAAGACGGTTCACATATTCTGGCGTTCCACTCGGAGAAGCAAGAGACTGCAATGTTTTTCGATAGTCCTGATATTCTTTTCCGGGATAAGAATCAGGGAAAGGCCAGCCTGCATTTTTTGAACATTCAGAGCCGTCGTCAGGCCGCTTTGAACCGCCCCATACGCTCGGATTGAATATAGAGCTACCAGAATATTCACCGCGAGCCATGTAAAGATAAATAAAATCAACTGACCATTTTGACGGAACTTCGTAGCCCATCTTCAACTCGGCAGAAATCGTATCAGGACCGAACGGAGAGCCAATCCACTCGTAAAATACAGAGTAATCACCAATATTTTCGCTGTAAGTACGAACCATTGACCAGTTCGGGCTTTCCTTGATGTAAAGATATGGATCAGCCCAGCTTCCTTCAACAGAAAAACGGAATCTTCCGCCAGCGGCAGGAATGAAGAAATCAGTGCCGCCCTGAAGCCCAAGACCGTTCGGTGTCGCGTCATCTTCAAAATTGCCAGTCTCAAACGGAGTCTGGAACTGAGTCATCGCAAAAAGTCCGTAGAGCCGGAGATTTCGGACAGGCGTGAACTGGAATTTTACGCCAAAATAATCACATGTATTCGATTCTGTATCATCCGCAGAAGAATCATAATCTCGCCAGGCCGCAAATCCATGGAATATTGTCCACGGATTCATGAAACGAAGCTCCATCGGCGCATAGACCAAAAGCCCTTCAAGGAAACTAATCTGCAATTTTTTGAAAAGCCGCACGTCAATCTGATGCGCATACATGTACTTGTCTACATTGAACTGAGAAATCGAGCCTGTATATTTGAAAACTGGATTGTAAAATTCCATCTGGGCATAGGCGACGCCTGTAAGATAGTCAGACCAGATCATCGAGCCTGTGAGCGTTTTTCCGACTGAGCGGGAGCCGCTTCCAAGCTGAAAGCCGAAACCTGTTTTTTCAGTGAGCATTTTGCCAGTCGAAAAATAACCTGTGTCCGGGAATTCGATATCAATCTGATCGGCACCAAGCGGAACGTTCGTATGATTGAAATTATGAAGGCTCATTCCGCGGTTCTGCCCAAAGTAAGTGTCCATGCTGAGAGTAGCATAATCACCGGCTGTAATTGTGGAAGGAACGTCCAAAAGTGGCTTCCTAGAATATCGGTCAAAAACCCAATCGACATCCGTTGAAGACTTAGTGAATTCCGAAATATTCAGGCTCGGCTCCAGAGAGATTGAAAGGATGTCATAACCAAGCGAAACCTTTGGCTCTTCTTCAAAATACTCGAAGATTTTATCGTATTCAGTTTTTGAAGCCTCGCTCAAAGAATCATAATCAATTTCAGAAAGGTAAACTTTGAGCTCCTGTATTGAATACGGAGCACAGTCAGCGAAATTCACGATTCCTGCATCAAGTGAAATCGCAAGAATCGAATCATAAATCCAGTGCCCACAAGGAACAAGCTCCTGCGCCCCACGCGCAAAAATCGAAAACTGAATTTCCAAAACAGAAAGCAAAACCAACAAAATTTTTTTCATAATTATTAAATCCTCAATATTAATCCTAATTTTTATTCTTTGCCTTGCGAATCAGCACTGCCCTCTCATAGCATTCGACAAGTTTTGGCGTAAGCGTTGAAATCTTCCATTTTTTGCCCCATTCCAATGCTTCCTGAGACTTTTTCTTGCGAAGCTGCTGATTTTTGAGCAGCTCCAGAACCTTTTCCGAAAATTCCGCAACATCTTCTTTGACCATGAATCCGCCGTGGTCGCCCTGCATAACGTCCGCCGTGCCAAGCTCCCCGATTGCGACAACAGGAAGCCCCGAAAGCATTGCCTCAACAGTGACAATTCCCTGTGTCTCCGTTTTGCTCGGGAAGACAAAGACCTGGGCAAGCTTATAAAAATAAGGCAAATCCGAAGAAGGAATATAGCCCGCAAAAGCCACGGACTTTGATAACTTACGCTCGTGTGCAAGTTCCTTAAGCTCTTCAAGATATGGTCCTCCGCCAACAAAAAGCAGAGCTGTCTTAGGGAATTTTTTTTGCACCGATTCAAGAACGTCAAGCAAAAACGAAATATTTTTTTCTTTTACGATGCGCCCGACGAAAAGCAGGATTTTTTTGCCTTTTATCTGCGGACATTTTTTAGAAAGCTGCAATCCCACCGCCGTCTGACGGATAAGGGAGTATTTTTCACGGCTTTCAGGAATTCCGGTCGGAAGGATTTCTGCCTGCTTTGGAATTCCATAATCATGAACGACCGAAGCAATTCTTTCAGTCGGAGCTATAATCAGGTCAGCACGCTTTAGATAAAACTTTACGACTGACCGACCAATCCGGCGCAGGCTGCTATCGGGAAGAAAGTTTACATAATTGACGAGATATTCTTCCCACATCGTATGAAACGTGAAGACGAAAGGAATTTTGTAATGATGGGCATACATCGCACCAAAATAGCCGATAACCCATTCTGAATTGATATGAATTACATCGGGTTCAAAAGCCTTCATCGCCTTTTTGACACGCCGCCATTTGTCGAAACGCGCGACACGGTCTTCTTTTGAAAGCACGCCTGCAGACCAAGAAGGAATCCGCACGATTTTGAACGGAGACTTTTCATCGCTGTCTTTTTCATCAAAAAACGCACTCTTCTGCTGCTCTTCAGAATATTCCATACAAACAATACAAACTTTATGGCCAAGTTTTGTAAGTTCAGAAGCATAAGAGTGGACTGAAACTGTGACACCATTAATGCGCGGATAATACGCATCGGTAAACATCGCGATTCTCATAGAGATAATAATTTTACCTAAAGCAGCGATACAGGGTCAACATCATATTCAATATAGACTTCGCCCGGAGCCTTGTAATTCTGGGCGAAGGTATGAGCCATGTATTGAAGCAGGGAGATTGAAGGACCACGAAGAATTATTTGCTGGCGGTAATTTGCCGCGATTTTTGAAAGAGGACACTCAGCCGGTCCTAAGATTTC
>Ga0256407_10011510_pt1 | contig 12218 bp, 5 predicted proteins | sample RumenRJG_04DNA_FD_193489 | JGI IMG/M metagenome (GOLD analysis project Ga0256407, IMG submission 193489) | Bovine rumen microbial communities from Lethbridge, Alberta, Canada - RJG_04 | ecosystem: Host-associated > Mammals > Digestive system > Stomach > Rumen | place: Canada: Alberta | collected... | reverse complement strand
TTGAAAAAGAAAAAAAAAAAAAAGAATAGAAGATAAAAAAAATAAAAAAGATAAAAACAATTCAGAAACAAATAACAAGAGTAAACTAATAGGAAAATTTTCAAATAATAATAATATTAACAATTTATCAAATAATAATAATAATAATATCAATTTATCCTATAATAATAATAAAAATTTAGAAGTTAATAATAAAAATTTATTAAATAATAATAAATATTTATCAGATAATAATATTAATAAAAATATATAATATAAAAGTAATATTAGTATTAAAAAAGAAAATTCAACAGATATAAAATCAAAACAAAAATAAATATAAAAAATTAAACAAATAATTCAATTATAAGTTTTATGATGGAAATTGTTAAAGAAAAACTTGAAAGAAATTGATGAAATAATATCTTAAATAGAAAAATTATTAAATCAAATTATTAATGAAAATAGTGAATCTAAAGATAATAGACTAACTTTTTTTGATGATACTAATAATTTTTTTATTAAATAAATAAAGTTTTATAATTAAAAATCAATTATCATTTTAAAATATTCTTTAATTCAACAAAAAATATTTTATCATTTTTAATGATTTTTGAAGAGCAAATTTTTCAGGTACATATTTAAAAAATGTTTCAGAAATATCAGTCACAACATTCATTGATTCTTTCTTCTATATAAAACAAATACTATTTTTATCATAATCATCAAAATAATTTTTGCTACTTCTCCTATAAAATTTTCATCTCCTTTTTTTTAATATTTAAAACATTAATTATTTAAGAAATATGGAAACAAATAAATTAAAATAATTTTAGACTAAACTATATGTATTTATGAATTTGAAAAAACAATATTTTAGAATTATGTGATGATTAAAACATAACATTAATCATTTAATAAAAAGATTTTTTTTATACTCAATTGAATATTAAAACATAGTTCTAATAATTTGAAAAAAATAAATTAAATAAATACTTTACTATTATTTTAAAAAAATAATTTTAATAATTTTTCATTTTAAATTTTAAATTTAAATAACAAATAACACATAATTAAATTTTTTCATAAATAAAGCTAAAAAAATACCTCAAAAAACTAAAAAAAAACCAAAAATAAAAAACCTTATATCAAAAAATTTATTAATTATGATGATACAACATTTCCAAATATTCAACCAACTCCCCAGGTTCAGTAATATAATAATTAGCAACAGAAGGTTTTTTTCCCATAGTAACAGTAAAAATTTTAATATTTTCATTTACTCTATATTGTTCCCTATTAACATAATTTAAAAACTTAAACATTTCTTCATCACTAGTATCATCACCAATAGAGAAAATAAAATCAGGACAATCATTATTTTCTAAATTTTTTAATAAAATTTGACTAATAAAAAATCCTTTATTAATATTTTTAGGTTTAATTTCAACATAATCTTTCCCAGTAACAACATCTAATTTAGTTTCACCAAAAAAATTTAATAAATGAACACTAACTTCATTTGCTTGAATATGACCAAAATAACTATCTGAATTTTTATAAGACCAACTAATTGAACTTTCTTTTAAAGTTAATTTACTTCCTTCTGTTTTTTCAGTAAATTCTTTTAAAATATTTAATGCTGCATCTTTCCATGACCAATCTTTTACATTTATTAATTGACAAAAACCATCTTCGTCATAATTATTATTATTATTTTTTTTTGATTCTGGTTGTTTATAAAAAAATCCATATTCTGCTCCAAGACCTAAATTTTTTATATTACCAAACCAACTTTTTAAAAATTTTTTTTTTCTTCCTGTTATAATGTAAATTTCATTTTTTAAATCTGAACATAAATTTTGTAATACTGAAATTATTCTCTCATTTGGAGAATGAGTTTCTAAAATTACTTTATCTGATAAATCTATTTTAGTAGTATCCATTTCTTCAAAAGTTTGTAAAGTTTCTTCATAATCAATAAAAAATAATCTTTTTTTACTTTTTTTATATAAAGCTGTTAAATTATTTAAATTTAAATGTTTAAAATCTCTACTTAATTTCATTAATCTAAAATCAAATCCAATTCCTAATTCAACTCTTTCAAATTTTTCATTATCAATTGTTACTCTTTTTAAATCTGAAAAAAATGCTTTAATCCAAGAAAAAGTTGTATTTCGTTTTATATAATACATATCTTTTTCATAATAATCATTTTTTATATCATCAGGTCTATTTAAAATTTTTTCTATTGCTGAAACTAATTCATTTTTATTAAAAGGATTAACTCTAATTGGACTTTTTACAGTTAAAGAAACTCCAATTGATTCACTTATAATTAAACCAAATTTTTTTTCTGCATTTTTACATAATAAAAATTGATTTACTGAAGTACAAATTCCTCTCCATTTTTGTAATATTAATAATATTTCACATAAAGTATATAAAGCAATTTCTTCTTTTATATTTATACTATTTTCTTTTTGGTCATATTTTTGAAATGATATTGAATCTTCACCAAATTTTTCTTTTATATGTGATACATATTTTTCTATATATGATATATTATTTTTATCAAAATCTGTAAGTTTTAATATTTGAATTAATATTGATTTTCCTTTATATTCCTCATGTGTATCTAAAAATTTTTCATAAGCATCAAATTTTATTTTTAATTCAGATAATTCAACAGAATTATCAATACTTAAAAATGATATTTTATCACCAATAATTCTTTTATATTTATCAATATAATTATTATATTCATTACTACTTGTAATTTTTTTAATAGAATCCATGTCAATTCCAGCATGCATAATATGTAAAATAATATATTTTCCTAAATAATTTAAAGTAATAAAACCATTATGTTTGATTTCATAATAAATTCCAAAATCTCTATTTAAAACAGTTAAGAAATTTCTTGCATAATTAAAAACATGAAAACCAATAACATCACATAATAAAACACTTTTAATTAAAGCACCAGATTTTGGTAAAGCTTTAAATACATCAGAAGAAGGAAAAGACATATGAAAATAAATACCAACTCTTGAATATAATTTTTTTTGCATTAAAGAATTTGGAATTAAACATAATCCAATATCATTTATCATTAATAAATCTTTAATTTGAATAAAATTTTGAATCATATTAGCAAATTTTTTATTTATTGTTTGAAATGCAGAAAAATAGTCTTCATAAGCTAAAAAATATTCATTTGATAAATCAATTGTACTATCAATAAAAACAGGAGTAATAATTTTTGACATATACATTTGATAATCATTAAATTCTTTATCAGTGACAGTTACTAAATAAATATTTTTTTCTAATAAAAATTCTGCAATTTCTTCAATTTCAATTTCATCAAATTCATTATAATTTTTTAACATACCAACCCAGAAAACATCACAAAAATGTTTTTCTTTCATATCAAATAAAATTTGATAAATTAAATTTTCATCACCTAAATTGATTTTATATTTATTATCTTCATTTCCAGTTTTTACAATTTCAAAAGGTAAAAAAATACTGGCAATAATAATTCTATCTTCGGAATTTAATTTTTGATTTTCACTAAAAATAAAAGTATCATATAATTCATTATTAATATTACTAATTTCATTTGGATCATAACTAAATAAATCTTTCTTACTAAAATTTTCAGTTAAATCAGCTTTTAATTCCATAATTGATTTACTTCTTTTAGTAATTTCTTCTTTTTTAATAACATTATTTTCAATAATTCCTTCTTCATCATTTATAATAAATTTTCCTTGTGAAGATACTGTAATTTTCCTATTTTCATTATTAGGTAAATTTTCCCATATAATATTCCCATCATCACTTTTTAATATATATTTATATATTATTTCCATTCCAACTGGACAAATTATTTCTGTTGTACTTTTCCAAATTGGATAAATTGAAGGATCTGTTACTAAAAGAAGAGAATTTTCAGGGTTCCAGGAACCTAATTCTTCTATGTTTCCTACTAAACGAAGAGATTGACCAAATGATGTGTTGTATTTGCAATGGAATGATACTGAAGCTATTTCATTTTTAAAGTAACTCATGCTAGCACTTTCTTTTAATTTCATTTTTTTTTATAATGTTGATTTGTATTTTTATTATTTTTTTATTTTTTTTGAAAAATGTATTTTGAAAAATCTTTTATTTTTTTTTAATTGTTTAATAATATAGATTTAATTTAATAAAAAAATATACTTATTTACTTAATAAGGGATTTTTTATATAACTTATAATTTTTAATATTTAATACTTATTAACAATCTTTTTTTTTACCTTAAAAAATACATTAATAATAATTACGCTTTTACCTATATTTAATAAAGTTATTCATTTATAAAAATTATCTTTTATAATTTATAAATTGATTTATAAATAAAACATACAAATTTATTGTTTTGAGTCATCACTACTTTCACTTACAGACTTTATTTCAACACATTCATTAATAATATCATCAACTTTAACTAAAAAATCAGTAAAAATTTTATTTTCATTTTCAATATATTCAACAAAATGTTTATTTCTTTTTTTTTGATTTATCAATTTTAAGCTTTCAACTGAAGCTCTTCTACTTACATTTTTATTATTATTCACATTATTTTTTATATGTGATCTTATTGGATTTTTATTATCTTTAATTAATTTTTTTGAAAAAAAAAGATTTTTTTCATTTGTAGAACTTGAATTTAAATTTTTATTATTGTTATTAATATTAAAACATACATTTTCTTTTTCTTTTTCATTTAATACTAAATTATTTATATTTATTGAATTAGTACTTAAATCTTTTTGATTTATACATAAACAAATAGTTGAAAAAAAATTGTCAAACATTTATATTGAATTCTTTTTTTATAATAGGATTTTAATTATTTTGGTCGAAATTTTAATTTATTAATTAAATTGAAACTTAAAATATTATAATTAAAAATTAATTTTTTTCTTCATTTATTTTGATAATATAAAATTATTAAAAAGAATCGATTATTTCAAAATTAATTTTATATTAATTTACATATACATAAATAAAATAAATATATAAAAGCAAAGGAAAATTAAAAAAAATAATGAATGAAAATTAATGAATTAAATATTAAAATTTAAATAATAATAAATTTTTCCTAATTAAAATTCTCCATTTCATTCCTAGAACTTAATTTAAGAATAATAACAGTATTAGGTAAAATAGAATGAAAATCAATAATAGTATTTCCATTTTCAAAAGAAACATTAGAAATAGAACTCAAAAAATTAGAATCTTTAGAATAATAAACATTTCCTTTAACTCCACTTAAAACAGAATCACTTAAAAAATTATTTAATTCAAAATCTTCAACATTCATATAACAACCACAAATAAAATCAGAAATTTCTCCTGGTAAAATAATTCTACTATTAATTGATTCACCATGATCTTTATCATATCCTGGTCTACAAATTACTGCATATCCTTCATATATTATTTGATCAATGTATTCTGTATAATTTTTTTTTTGATTTTGTTTGTTTTGTTGTTTTAAAAAATTTGGTTGAGTTTGATAATTTTGAAGAAGATTTATTGGATTATGTGGATTGTTACTTTGAGATATTTTATTTGATGAACTTGTACGAGAATTTATTGATTGATTTATTTGATTAAAATTATTCATATTATTATTATTCATATTGTTATTATTTATATTATTATTTATATTATTATTCATATTATTATTTATATTATTATTCATATTATTATTCATATTATTCATGTTGTTTATGAATTGATTGCTGTTTTGATTAAATTGATTTGGAATATTGTTCATTTGATTTTGTTGATTTGGTGATATTATAAATCTATTATATGAATTTCCTAAATTAAAACCTGGGAATTGCTGATTTATATTATTCATGTTTGGATTTCCCATAAAATTATTATTAAAGTTATTATTATTGAAGTTATTGCCATTAAAATTATTATTATTAAAATTATTATTGAAATTATTACTAAAACTGTTATTAAAATTATTATTATTGAAATTGTTATTATTGAAGTTATTATTATTTACATAATTTTGATTGAAATTATTATTTAAATTATTATTACTTCCAAAATTTTGATTGAAATTATTATTTCCAAAATTATTATTATTTCCATAATTATTATTAAAATTATTTAAATTATTATTACTTCCAAAATTACTATTAAAATTATTATTGATATTGTTATTTAAATTATTATTACTTCCAAAATTACTATTAAAATTATTATTGATATTATTATTCAAATTATTATTACTTCCAAAATTACTATTAAAATTATTATTGATATTATTATTCAAATTATTATTACTTCCAAAATTACTATTAAAATTATTATTGATATTATTATTCAAATTATTATTACTTCCAAAATTACCATTAATATTTTTATTAATATTTCCTCCAATAAACATTTTATTATTATTTTTAGAAATACTAGAACTAACACTTTGATTATCATCATCATAAATCTTTTCTCCATTATCATAAATACCAAGTCCACCACTTTCTTCAATACTCATTCTAACTTTTTTTCCATCACAAATCATTCTAATAATACAAATTAAATCTTGATCAGTATGAACATAAACTTCACTTTTAACATTTTTTAATTTTTGTCTAATAATATTAATATCTCTTCTTAATAATTTAATATCACTAACAATTAATTTAGTATCATCACATAAATCTAAAACATTATTAATTTGTTTTTTAATATCAAATTCCATAGGTTGAGAAGCATCATAGGTCCAAATATTACCATCTAAAACATATTTATAATGATATTTCCCTTTTGGTAATCTTAATTTAACAGTAAATAAATTATCATTTATTCTTGTTAAATTTATATCTGGTCTCCAATTATGAGAACTTAATGCTAATTTTACATGTTTTGTATTTGGATTTTCTGAATTTCTAGGATGAAATTCAAAAAAAATTTCTTTTGTTTGTTCTTTACTTTGCATATTTTTTTTTATTTCACTAATTAAATCTTCAAAATGATTATCATAAATATAATTTCTATTTTCTTTTACTACACTTGGTTGAAATGGAAATAATTGATCATAACCACGTGTTGATCCTACTGCACAATCTAATAAACCAATACATGCCATCATTGATAAATTCATACTTAAATTATTATATTGTTCAAAATAACTTTGATTATCTAATATTAAATCAAATAAAATAGAATTTGGTCTTTGACTTTTTAAATCTTTAAATTTTGAATTATTTTCATTATTTTTATTTTTAAATTTATCTTTATTAAATTTTAATTTTATTTTTTCTCTACCATGACCATATTCACATATATTATTTGATATATCTTTTGGTGTTGTACACCAAATCATTTCTTTTGCAAATAAATTTATACCTAAATTATTAACATAAGATATTTCTTTTTCTAAATTATTTTCTGGTAATTCTGTTATTAATAATAAATTATAATTTATTTCTCTTGCTTTATTTAATAAATATTTTAAAGCATGATTTGGAATTGATATAATATTATCAATATAAAAACCATCAAAAATTTTTGCCATATCATTTAAATAATTTGACATATATTCTAATAAAAATTTAGGAGTATTTTCAATTGAATTACCATAATTTAATTTTAATGAATCATTCCATACAACAACTTTTCTTTTAAATAAATAATAAGTTCCATATTTTGTTATATCTGGAAATGGATTTTTTTCATCTTCACTTTGCATAATAAAACCATTACATAAAAATATTTTTTTTTTATCATTTGGATCAATTACATGAAAATAATTATCAATTAATTTTCTTCTAACTCCAGTTCTTCTTAATTGAATAAATTCATATCTTATAAATTCTTTTACATTTAAAATTGCAATTTGTAACATTTCTTTTGTTCTTAAAGTCCATTCATCATTTATTTTATTAATATATTGTTTAACTTCTTTTAAAAAATTAAACTCATTAATGTAAGTATTTGTTTTTTTATCTCTTGTAGTTTCCAAAATTAACATTGAAACAAATTCAATTTCAATTTTAACACCAAATTTTTTTTCTCCAAAATTATTACATGAATGAGATATTAAATCATATAAATTATCTTCATTTAAAATTAATCTTCCTTTAGAATTTATTTTAATACCAAAATTATTTTCTAATTCATTAAATAAATAAGATCTTTTCATAGCATAAGATTGATCTTTTTCTAAATTTCTATAAAAATCTTGAAATTTAGTAATACAATCTTCAATATTAACTAAAAAAAATTCTTCTAAATTTTCTCTATATATTTTTTTTTTTATTTCTTCAATTGCATCTTCTAAATCATTTTCATTATTTATATAAGGAGCACATTGACAACCAACTTTTTTTTCATAAAATAAATTTGAATAATTATTTAATAATTTATCTAATTCATATGCTGCAGTTAACCAAGGATAATTATCTAATGTTACTCCACATTCTGGATGTTCATATATAAATTTACTTTCTATTGATGTTTGATTTAAAATAATATCAATACAACTTCCAATATTATAATTTTTTCTTAGGTTTTCCATTTTTTTTTTAAATAAATTTACTTTTTGAATTTGAGTTAAATTTTTTTCATCAAAATATGAATTTGATATTTGATTATGATCTTTTATCGAAAATAAATTATCTGATGATGATAATTCTTGAATTGATGTAAAATGTATAAAATTATATCTTAATAATTTTACTTCATGAAAATAATTTTCAAAATTATTTAATTTTCCTAAATTTTTTGTTAAAACACTTTGTAATTGAATTTTATTTACTGATATTTTTATATCTTCTTTTTTTTTTTCATCTTTTCCTAAATTAAAAATTGGATTTACTAAAATTTTAAATGGATATGTTAATTTATATTTTCTTGTATCTTTTTCTCTATATAATAAATAAAAAGTATAAATTCCACTTTTAATAAATTGAACTTTAAAATAAATCATGATATTAATTTTATCTGGTTCAATTATATAATCATTTATTTTATTTAAAGGAAGTTCATTTTCATCTTCATTTATAATATCTATATTTTTTTTTTCTATTTTAATATATTGTTTTAATTCATCTTCAAAGTTTAAATTTGGAAATTCTTTATAACAATTTGATATTAAATTTAATTCATTTGAAATTTTTATATTATTCATTATTTTAATATTTAGTTCTGAATTATTATCAATTACAAATATTGAATTTTCATTTAAGTTTGGATTTCCATTATCATCAAGTAAAAGATCATATGTTTGATCTGGAATAAATAAATTATTAACATAATTTTTATTTGAATCTATTTCTGAAATTTTTTTTATTTCATTTAAATCATTTTTTTTTGAAGTTGAAATTTCTTCTTTATCATCATTTTCATTTAATTCAATTTTTGTTTTTTTTTCAATTTTTATATCTTCTTTATTTTCTTTAATTTTTTCTGATATATTTTCTTCTATTTTTGTTTTTTCAATATTTTCTATTTTATTATCTTCTATTTTTATTTCTTCTTCTTTTATTTCTTCTTCTTTTTTTTCTTCTTCTGTTGTTAATTGAGTCTCTTTTGGTGAATCATTTTCATCTTCCAACATTTTTAAATCTATAAATAAAAAAAATAATTTTTTTTAAATAATAATTTAATTTATCATTTAAAATAATTAAATATTAATATTTAAAAAAATTATTATTTATAATTAATCATTTATAATATAATAAAATAAATAAAAAATAAAAAGTAAATCATCTTTTTTTATATAATGATATAGGATAAAATAAATTTTAACTTAACATTAGTTTATTTAAATTAAATAATTGAAAATTAAAAATAATATATTATTATATCCTTAATATTTAAAAAATAAAAATAATTTTGTTTATTGATAATAGTTATTATTTTTTTTTCTGTTCGTCTTAATAATCCCATAACATTATATATATTTAGTAAGTATTTCTTATTTATATTGTTTAATATCTTAACTACTAAGGGAATATCGATAAAGACTGCTATTCCATAGAGCAGTCTGCTTTCCTGGAATTGCTGATGAAGCAGTTTTATGGATTTTAAGGAGAAGAAACTTTTCAATAATAGTCTGTTCTTATCAAGATAATCTTTTACTTTAAGATTTATATTCTTCAAGTGTTTTAATGGAAGAATTTTTATTTTCTATTGTTACTCCAAAATATCTGTAGCTATCTACTATTGGTATATTATTATATTTACTTGATATTAATTTATTATTATTCCCTTCTTTTATATTTTCATGTTCATTTTCTAATTAACCATATTTAAATCATTACTAAAATTAAATACATTTGTTTCATCAATATTTAAATTTTTGTGATTATTATTTTTGATTAAGTTAATTAAATAACCTTTTAATATCATAATAACAGATTTATTGTAATTTAGTTACATTTTATAATAAAATAAAAAGATTAAATAATAATAAGTGAATAATATAAATATTTATTATAATTATAGATTATTGACATATAATCTGCATATACATAATAAACTGATTTATGATTTGTAAATAATAAAGAATAAAATATTAAAGTATTATTTTTAATATAAAATTTTAATTTTAAAAAATATGAAATAATATATTTAAAATATAAAAAATAAAATTATTGAAAGAAATTTTAAAATAATGAATAAAAAATTAAAGTATTATTTGTAATATGAAATTTTAATTTTAAAAAATATGAAATAATATATTTAAAATATAAAAAATAAAAACTTAGTAATAAAATAAAATATAAATAAACTAAATAATAGCTTAAATTCTAAATCTAAAAATCTTTATTAAAGATAAAAATTTATTTTTTTTATTTAAATAGAATGAACATTAGATATGAATTATCAAAAAAAAAAATATTTTATAATTTTAAAAATAAAAGTTTAATTCAATTAAAAAAACATATTTTTAAGCTTGTAAGGCATCATGAGCTTTTTCTAAAATTTTATAATTCATAGAATATTCAGTTGGACTCATTTTAGTTCTTTTATTACTTTCTTTTAATTTTTTATCTTCAATTAATTTTTTCAGAATTTTTAAATGATTTTTATTCATTCTATCAATTTTAGCTTCAATTTCTCTTTCTCTTTGATGATATAAATCATGATCAATTTTAAAAATTCTTCCTTGTTCTTCATCAAGAATTTTATCAAATTGATCATTTTTTTTTTTTTCTTCAATTTGAATTTCTAACATTTTAGCTAATTCTTTTTTAGCTTCTTCTCTTTTTTTTTTTTCTAATTCATCTTTTTCTTGATCTTTTTTTAATTTTTCTCTCATATAATATTTATATTTCCATCTTTCTTCATCTTCTTCTCTTTTCATTTTTTCAAGTTCTTGTTTTGCAATTCCACTTAAAAAAGTATTTGCTCTATTTTCTATTCTTTTAAAATATAATTTTCTTTCTGCTTCTTTTTTATCTTCAACTAATTTTTGTTCTAACATCATTTGAGCATCATTTTCTTTTTGTTGTTTTAATTTTTCAATTAATTTTTTTTGTCTTTCTTCACTTTCTTTCATTGCTTCTTTTATTGCTTTTTCTTTTTTTTTTTGTTGTTCTTTTTCAAATTCTTTTAATTCTTCATCTTCTTTTTTAAATCTTTCTAATTGTAATCTTTCCCATTTTTTTTCTCTTAATTCTTCTAATTTTTTCCTTTTTCTATCATCTTCCATTTGAGCCAAACGACATTGTTGAATTTTATTTTTTTGTTCTTCATATGCTCTTTCTTTTTCTTTTTCAATTTCTATTAATTTTCTATTATGTTTTTTTAATATTTTTGCATATTCTTTATCTAATTTTTTTTCTTCTTCTATTTTTTTTTCTCTTTCTTCAATTTGTTTTCCTAAAGCTTCATGTAAGAAAACTTTATCTTCTTTTTCTTTTAAAGCTTCTTCTTTTCTTTGTTGATCAAATAATATTTTATTATAAATATTTATAGCATTCCATTCATCACCATATTTTGTAAAATCTATTTTTTTTATTTTTGGTTGTACTGCTGATTCTTCTGCTTCTAATGCTGCTAATTCTTCATATATATTTGAATATTTTTTTTTTTTTTTTGTATTTTCATTTAAATTTAAATTTTGGGTATTAAATTCTGTTATTGTTTTATTTGGAATATGTTTTAAATTTTCATTTTGAAAATTTTCATTTTTTAAATTTTGACCACT
>Ga0256407_10011509_pt1 | contig 12219 bp, 6 predicted proteins | sample RumenRJG_04DNA_FD_193489 | JGI IMG/M metagenome (GOLD analysis project Ga0256407, IMG submission 193489) | Bovine rumen microbial communities from Lethbridge, Alberta, Canada - RJG_04 | ecosystem: Host-associated > Mammals > Digestive system > Stomach > Rumen | place: Canada: Alberta | collected... | reverse complement strand
CTTTGTGCAACAGACACCCGGTCGTCCCAGGATTGTCTACCACACGGGCGACAACGGCGGCTTCACCATCTATGCCGGCAAGGTGCCCGAGCGCGACATCACTTTCATGTTCTTCTCGACCCGCGATGACATCGACCGCATGGCCATCGTCAACCGCGTCTGGGACATCATTTTCTCGTTCATTTAAGTTGCCGGTTCTCTGTATTCAGCGTTCAGAAAGTACTGAAAACTGAAAACCGAAAACTGAAAACCGAAAAGATTCACTACTATAAAGTTAACCACCCTATGAAGACTTCCTTTTTCCGCATTCTGATTTTGATTTGCATCGTGGCGTGGTCATTGGGGTCACAGGCGCAGCGGTCTATTGACTTGATCAGCGGCACCGACCGCGCACAATTGGACGAGGCCGTATCACTCATGGACAACGGCAAAGCCAAAGATGCTGTTAAGATTCTTGACAAACTGTGCAAGAAATATTCTAACAACTACACCCTCGAATATGAGCGACTTTATGCTCGTTATAGGGCTGGCGACTACAAGCGCATTGTCAAGGATGGTCCTAAACTCTTTGAGCATCCCGAGGTTGAGCCCATGTGCTATCAACTTGTGGGCAATGCGCAAGACGTGCTTGGCAATCCTGAAGCGGCACTCAGTATTTATGACGAGGGCCTCAAGCGATTCCCCAACTCGGGTTATCTCTATCTCGAGAAGGGTAATATACACACGATGCACAAGCGATACAACGAGGCGGTGCAATGCTACCTTCGTGGTGTGGAGGTACAGCCTGATTTTGCTAGCAACTACTATCGTTTGGCAAGACTCTATGCAAATTCTACCGAGCCACTATGGGCTATTGTATATGCCGAGGTTGTGTGTAATCTACAGCCCAACTCGGAACGCTGTTCCGAGTTGGGTAAACTCATCTATGACCTTTATACAGAGAATGTTAAGATTGAAGAGGAAGGCAAAGTCCATGTGTCTTTGACCAAATATAATACCGTCTACATGTCCAGTGATTCTTCCGACATTCAAGTGCCATTTCCCTTGCTGTATGAGATGGGTACGCTGAAATCGCATGCTGCTATCGAGTTATTGCAGACCAAGAAACTCACCGTGGCCATGATTGCCGACCTGCGTAAGTCGGCTTTGGAACACATTGACACGGTCGCACCAGGTTATTACAATCTGTCGCTGCTTGACTATCATCGGAAACTCATCAAGAGCGGTCACTGGATGGCCTATAATATGTGGCTGATGTCGCCTGGTGCCAACGACGAGACAATCCAATGGTTTGATACCAAAGAGGGGGAGGAGCAGTTTGAGAAATTTGCCAGTTGGTTTGCCGATAACAGGTTTGTCCCAACCAAAGATGAGCCTACTGTGATGACCATGATATACAAGAAACACGCTCTTAACATCCCAAGCATCGAGGAAATTTCAACTGCTGAGGGATGTCGTGAGCACCGCAACGATGCCCTGCGGCTAGCCAAGTGGTATCTGGAGCAACCGATTAATCCAAATGATGTCACCCAGAAAGAAGCAAAGAGATTCTTGATGATGTGGATGACTAATACAGATGAGTTCACATTTACCATTAGTGCAAATGCGGCAATGACCCATGTAGAACTAATGGCTGCCTACATGGCAGCAATGACCGAGCACGCCATTGAGTTCAATGTGTCCAAAACTGATGAGGCAATGTACTGTGAGGTGATGCTTCAAGTCATCGACTACTATAAGCGCAATAAAGATGCACTTGGCACCATTGAATCGATGGAAAAACTCTTAAAAATGGATGGTCCTACCCTGCGTAGCACTCTAGCCAACGAGTACAAAGAATCACAAAATCCTTGATGCAAGATGCTGGCTGAGCACAAGTGGCAATTGCAACTCATCATTTGGGCGCTGACCATGGCGCTGCTGTGCTGGTTGGTGGTCAGGCAATGTGGCCGTTCGCCAGGCGAGCCGTGCAGCCCTGCCATGACCGACAGCCTGCAGCAGTTGGTGCTAGATTCGTGTCAGCGCGTCGACTACCGGGGTTTCACGGTCTACTTTGATGCCCAAGCCAGGGTGCCGCGATGTGTCATCTATGAGCTCACCGCTGCCGAGACGCTGGGCAATGAACCGCGTGGCAAGGGCTTTGCCGATGACCCTTCGGTCAGCGGATGCCCCAACCCAAAAGACTATGCCGGATGTGGCATGGATCGCGGCCACATGGCTCCTGCCGGTGACATGAAGTGGAGTGCACAGGCCATGAGCGAGTCGTTCTTGATGACCAACGTCTGCCCCCAGGACAAGTCGCTCAACGAGGGTGGGTGGAATCGGCTGGAAGAGAAGGCTCGTGAGTGGGCGCGGCGCGACAGTGCCCTCATCATTGCTGCTGGTCCCATCATTGAACACGACTTGCCGCGTACTCAGGGTGGGGTAGTGGTGCCGCGGCGTTTTTACAAGGTGATTCTGGCTCACCACGCTCGACCACCACGCGCCATTGCCTTCATTTATCCCAATGCATCTAGCAATGGCACGCTGCGCCAATATGCCGTCAGTGTCGACTCGGTCGAACATCTCACGGGCATCGACTTCTTTGCAGCCCTGCCCGACGAGATTGAGCAACGGATGGAGTGTACCTGCAACTTGGCATCATTCTTGCAGATGAAGTGGTGACTCAATGGTACATACGTGCCGTCCATGTACTCTGAGGCTCTGCCTCAGAAAAAATGTTACTCTATGAAACGACTGATAACTATCATGTTGCTGGCGGTTTTGGGCCTCAGCCCCGCCCTGCAGTTGACCACGAGCCTGACTGGTGGCACCGAGTGGTGTGCCACAGCCAGTGCCAAGAGCAAGAAAAAGAAAACCCGGAAGCCCAAAAACAAGAGGCAAAAGTCAAAAGTCAAGAAACAAAAAACATTGCTCGCCACGGTGCCGCACATCTCATCGCTCGTGGGCTCCACCGCCAGGGCCGACAAGTCGCTGCTCACCGTCACTGTGCCACAAGGCAATAAGCGCATCGACTACAAGGCTATCACTGTCTACTTCAATCGTTCGCTGCGCATACCGTCGTGTGTGGCTTATGAATTGACTAACACGATGGTAGCCATGGCCGATGCTCCCGATGCCGAGAAGCGCCGCAACTACAAGTTCAATGGCGACCCCAACGTGCCGGGCAGCCCCGACTGGGGTGACTACCGCAAGAGTGGCTACACGCGTGGTCACATGGCACCTGCCATGGACATGCGATGGGATCGCCAGGCCATGGCCGAGTGTTTCTTGATGACCAACATGTGTCCGCAGATTGAACAACTCAACAATGGCCCGTGGAGGACACTTGAGGAGAGCGTGCATCGTTGGGCCAAGCGTGATGGCTCCATCTGGATATACACAGGCCCTATCATGGCAGGCAACACGCGCCACATCGGTCCCAGGGCCGACATTGCCGTGCCAGCCGCATTCTACAAGGTGCTCTATGCTCCGCGCAAGCAGCGTGCCATCGCTTTCGTCTACGACAACGCCGCCGGTGAGGGTGGCATGGCGCGCCACGCTACCACCATTGCTGAAGTCGAGCGACGCACTGGCATCACTTTCTTCCCCAGCATGTCTTCAGCCACCGCCCGCGCCCTCAAGCGTCAGTGCGACCTGTCCCAGTGGCGCTGATTGGCGGATTGGGGACGGTTCTTTTTCGCCAAAAATACAAAATCAAGACCGCCTGGCTCAAAATCAGCCAGGCGGTCAATTGTTAACGATGCAGTGTCAACTGTCAGTTAGAACACGACCTTGGTCGAGGTGGTGGTACCGTCGGTGCGGGTCATGACCTTGACGTTCACGCCCTTGAAGGGCTTGTCGCTGGTCTGGCCATTGAGATTGACATACTTCACACTGGCCACAGCAGTCTCGTTGATGCCAGTGATGCCCGTCAGCACGTCCTCGAAGGCGAACGTGGCCTTGGGTAAGAATCCTGTGGTACCCTCGTTACCATCAACGAAGTAATAACCGGGGTAGTACTCCTCGGTACCGTCACCAAAGAAGTAGGTTTGTCCCCAAGTGCCGGGCGTGATGATCTTGACCTCAACAAGCAGGTTGCCACCCTTGTACTCAAAGGGCTGATCCAGGCTGAAAGTCATCATGTAGTCGCCCATGGTGGGAGTGACTGTTGCCACGGGAGTCACGCCCTCAACAGCAGCGACATCCGTGAAGCCCTCTTGTTCCACCTCGAGCAGCGACAGTTGCAGTGTTGCGTTCTCAAAGTTGATGTAGTCGGTGGCATCAGTGCTTTCCTGACCTTGAGAGATGTAGTAGTCGGCCAGGGTGTAGAAAGTCAAGTCGGTGATTTGCTTGCCCGACATCTCGGCGAGCAGGGCTGCCGGATAGATGGTCTGGGTCATCGTGCCCTCGGTGTCGGCATACAATCCGCAGATGGGCTGAGCATTCGAGTAATTCAGTCCCTCGCAAACGGTGAGGGTGTTTTGTGCATGGGCACCCAGTGCCATGGCAGCTACAGCAAGAAGAGTAAACAATTTTTTCATAAGCGTCAAAAATTAGATGTTAGTAGATAAAATGAATTATTATTAAAGAATGGGTTGTAATTCAGTGCAAATTTACGGAAATATGTGTATACAGGAGTGCCTTGTTGGAAAAAAATGAGCAAAGTGTTTAAATAATTAACATTAGTTAACTCTTGTATAATAAGTGAGATTCTTTTTTTTGTCCTAAAAGTTAAAATATAGTGGTGGATGGCTTGTGAATGGAAATAATGTTGTATCTTTGTGGTCTCAAACGTAATGTGGTGGCCGTGACGGGCATCCGTACCGCACGGCTGAAAAGGGAATCAGGTGAGAATCCTGAACAGAACCCGCTGCTGTAAGTTCCAACGGTCGGTTGGCAAAGCAAGCCACTGTGGCATCTGTTGTCATGGGAAGGCGGCCAACCGAGGGGACAAGTCAGAAGACCTGCCATGTTATGCTTAAATTTCGCGCTCTCGTGGAATTAGAGCCGGAACACACATCGTATTCTTACACCTTATATTATTTAAGGCGACCCGACATTGGCACCAGGTTATGCCATGTTGAGTGGTGACGTGTTACTGGCTCAATGCACGACAGCATTGCTCGTAACTCGTAACTCGTAGCTCGTAACTTGTAGCTCGTAACTTGTAACTCGTAACTCGTAACTTGTAACTCGTAACTAAACTTAAAAATATGAGGTATCTAAAAACTTGTTTTCTCCTTGTGGTGATGTTCATGAGTATCACCATCGAGGCTTCGGCTAGCGTTCAGGGACCCACAGTGGTCAGTAGCGGCTCGACGGTCTATCTGCCGTCGTCTGACGGGGTATGCTCGCTCTATACAGTCGATGGAACGGTTACCTTCAAGGCTGTAGAGAGCGGAACGATTCCTAATTACAAGGACTTCGGTGTCGCCTTCCAACCGGCCAACGAAGGTGAGCAGATTGTGATTACGGTCAATGCCATTGACATTTCGGGCGGCACACGCCTGATTATGTACGATGGTGATGTTGATTACTCCAAGATTGGCACAAGTGGTGCCGGTGGAGCATCTCCCTTTACCTATTTCCCTGCCGGATGGGTAAAAGAAATCACTGCAAGTGACGTGAACTACACTTTCACATCAACTACCGATAACGGCATGGTTGCATTCGGTTGCACGACGCGTGGAACCACAGGAATGACTGGTTGGGACATCACCGTCACCAGTGTCAGTCCCAAGGACATGGAGTATGTGAGCACCAGTGCCGTCACGGGTCTGCCCAGCACCTGGCGCGGAGCCAAGAATCAGGAAATCTTTGGTGTGGACATTGTTACCGATGGTGGCGGCAACCCGCTCATTCTCAACGAGCTAGTCATTGATGCCAGCACTCTCGCCGGCTCAACCCAGGTCACCAATGTGCGTCTGGTGACTGGTTCTACAGTGCTTGCAACGGCTGCCACTGTGGGCGATGTGCTCACAGCCACTGATGTGACACTCAAGAGCGGTCACAACCGCATGATGGTCGTGGCCGACGTTCTGCCCGATGCTTCTGGCACCATCCCCTCGCTCACCATCCAGAGCGTGAAGGTTGCCGATGAGGCACGCACGGCCACCGGCGCCACCGGCGATGCCGTGACCATCGAGAATACGATCTTGATGGGTAGCGAGGCAACGACTTACACCATCGGTGACAACGTGGCCTTCTACGATGATGGCGGCAAGGATGCCACCATCACTCAGGGCTTTGAGGGTCAAGTGACCTTTGTGCCCGCGACACCTGGACAGGCCATCAAGGTCGACTTCACCAAACTGGAGTTGTTCAACACCTCATCGGTGGGCTACAACGATGTTTTCAAGTTCTACAATGGTCGTGAGGTCAATGAGGAGAATCTCATCACCACTTTGCTCGATGAGGCCGAGTTAGTCAAGTCGACCGCTGAGGATGGTTCGATGACCGTCTATCTGAAGAGTACTGCCGGTTATCCCAAGGCTGGCTGGGAGGCTACTGTGAGCCAGTTCTTGCCCGGCGACATGACATTCAATGCCGTCACTGGCGAGGCTGCCTCGACTGCCACTGTCGCCGCTGGCGACCATGACGTGCAGATGCTGGTGGTTGATGTGATGACCGACAACACCAGCAATGCGCTGCACCTGACAGGCATCAACCTGAATCTGGTCGATGCCAAGAATGTGGCCAAAGCACGTGCCTACTATCTGGGCAAGAAAAACACCTTCGTCACAACCGATCAGTTCGGTGAGGTCGATGTGACTGGTACTGCCATCGCACTGACGGGTGACAAGGAACTGGTCGAGGGACACAACTATGTGGCCATTGTTCTCGACCTCAACGAGGCTGCACAGAATGGCGAGCAGGTGATTCTGTCGCTGCAAGACGTGACCGTGGGCGGCACAGCGCAGACTCCTGCCGAGGCCGTCAGTGCAACCCGCACGGTAGACAACATCTGTCATGCCACCAAGGGCAGCCACAGCCACAACATCAGTGGAGAGTGGAAGTTTACCCACACCGAGGGCTACGGCGGCAAGTATGAGACTGCCGATGCCGACTATATCGTGACCTTCACCCCAACCATCGAGAACACTGTAGCCGAGATTGACTTCTCGCAGTTTGATGTCTATTACTCCAGCTCGAGCTACGGCACCAAGGCCGTGTTTGAAATCTACAGCGGCACCAGTGTCAATGGCGATAACTTGTTGTGGAGCTTGAGCGATGCCAGCGATGCTAACGTCGGTCCGGGCAAGAAGATTCGTTCGACCAGTGCCGACGGCTCGCTGACCATTCGCTTCAATCCCAAGACCACCAGCAGCTACAATGCCGGCACCGGCTGGATGGCTACGGTTCGTCCGTTCCTCAACCATGACATGGCCATCAACGAGGTCACCGTCAACCAGACCAGCAGCGCCATCCTCGCAGTCGGCTCGACCGATGCCGCTCTGATTGACTTCAATGTTGAGACCGAGGGCACATTGACCACCAAGACTCTGACCGGTGTTAAACTGAACCTGACCGGTGTCGAGGCTATCGACAAAGTGAAAGTTTTGTACAGTGGTGCAGAGTCGACGCTAGATAACGCTGTTGAGTTTGGCAGTGCTCAACCCACAGGCGATGCACTCGTCATCACAGGCGAGAAGGCTCTGGCCGAGGGTGTCAACCACTTCTGGGTGCTAGTCGATGTTAAGCAGGATGCCGATGCCGAGGTTGCCATCGATGCCTCGCTGGTCGAGTTGCAGTTTGCCGATGGTAGCCAAGCCGTTGCTAACGGCAACCCCGATGGCAATCGCGTGACCAAGGCTATGCTCATTATGCAGCCTGGAGTCAATGTGGTGACCATCACCAAGCCCATCCGTTTCTATGATGACGGTGGACCCGATGAGAACTTCAGTGCAGGCTTTGACGGTACCATCACGTTTGTGCCTGGTGTTGAAAACTGTGGCATCGAGATCAACGCCATACAGTTCGGCACTGGTTCATCATCCTACAACAAGTTCAACGTCTATAATGGCCGCGAGGTCAACGATGCTGCACTGGTCACCACCAACGGCTCGTCGTCGCCCTACTATGCCACCTATGGCCCCGACCATTTGATTTCGCGTGCCGAGGACGGCACCATGACCATCCACTTCACCACCAGCAACTCGAGTTACGCTTCTCAGACCTCGGGTTGGGAGATTGAAGTCTATCTGCACGAATACAAGGCGCTTACCCTCGACTCCATCAAGGCCGGTGCAGCCACCGACGAGCAGGTGGTGCGTGGTTCGCACGACGCAGTCATCAGTCGTGTTGCCCTGGTCGTAGCACATGACAACGACAAGGTCAGCATCAACGATATCAAGTTTAACGCCACCGGCATCGACAATATCGCAGCCGCCAAGTTGTACTATACAGGCAAAGCCGATGGCTTCGCCACCAATGATTTGTTTGCCACCGCCGATGTGGCCGATGAAATGATGTTCACGGCTCAGAACCCCATCGAGATGAACGAGAGTGGTACCTATTATTTGTGGCTTGCCTACGACCTGAAGGACGAGGCTGTGCCTGGCGAGAAAGTGGGCGCAAACTTCGTTTCGCTTTCGGGCGGTGTCGACACCACCGTGGTCGAGGCATCAATGGCTGAACGTGAAATCTGTGCAGGCTTCCATGGAACATACACCATCGGTGCCAGCGATGAAGCCGATTATCCGACATTTGCCGCTGCCATCCAGGCGATGAGCGTGGGTGTTGACGGCCCTGTGCGCTTTGAGGTCGAGGACGGCACCTATGCCGAAAACCTCACCATTGAGAACGTTGCCGGAACCAGCGCCGAGCACAACATTGTGTTCACGGCCAAGAACGGCAATCGTGACAACGTGGTCATCAAGGGTACTGGTGTTGTCGAGTCGGTTCCTGGATCGTCCTACTACAAGAAGGGTATGGTCTATGTGGTCAACACCGCACACCTCACCCTCGAGAACATGAGTTTCATTCCCTCGAACCAGAGTTATCCCAATGCTATCCAGGCCAGCGACCGTTGCCACTACTTCACGGTGCGTGGCTGCTATATCAAGGCCGAGCCCGCAACTTCGGGCATCAGTCTGATTCGCACCGAGTCGGGCAGCGAGAACAACCAGGGCAATGACTATGTCACCATCGAGGACAACACGATGGATGGCGGCAATATCGCCATGTATATCTACGGCCCAAGCAAGGTGGCCTATAACGACCAACGTGGTCTCGTCATCCGCAATAATGTGGTGAGCGAGGCTGGCAGCAAAGGTGTCTATGTTACCGACACTGAGGATGCTGTGATTGATGGTAATGTTATCACACAGACTGCAACCACCAAGAATGGCTACCAGGGCATGGATCTCTATCGCCTGACTGGTGCCTTTGTGGTGAGCAACAATGTGGTGGTCAACAGCCAGAGTGCCTACAGCACGGGTATCTACTTCCGCGAGAAAGGCGGAAGCACCGACCCGCAGAATCCCGCACTGGTCTATAACAATGCGATCGCTATTACCAATGCGCCCAACAACAATGCAGCAGGTCTGCAAATCAATAGCCAGTTGAGCAATGTCCATGTCTATTACAACACTGTGGCCGTGAACGGTAGCGCTGGATACTGCTACTACAATGGTGGCAATGATGCAAACTACAGCGGCGTGAAGTTGCAGAACAACCTGTTCCAAAACTTCACCACAGGCGGTCTGGGTGTGGCACTGTTCTTCAGCGAGGACAATGTCAAGAAGACCCAGATGCTGAACAATGTGTTCTATAATGCCTCGAGTGATGTCATGGTCAAGGATTATGCAGCCGACATCACCGCGCTCAACACACTGGTGGGTAGCGAGACCAACACTGTCGAGCAGGCTCAATTCCTGAGCAACGATGACCTGCACCTGCGCGCACAGGGCAACCTGTGCAGTGCACTGCCTGTCGACTTCATCACCGTCGATGCCGATGGCATGGAGCGCAATGCCGAGACTCCGACCGTTGGAGCATACGAGTATGTAGAACTCAGCGAGGAGACTCCTGAAATAGTCGAGGGCTATCCTCAGGTGGCCAATATCACCGAGGCGGGTGCCAGCGTTAAGACGATGTGGACTGTCAGTGGCAAACTCTACAGCCAGGTGGTCAAGGCCACTGAGCCCGAGCAGGGTAATGCCGCTCCACGCAAGGCTCCGAGTGCCGAGGACTTGAAAGCAGGCACACCGCAGTCGGTAATGGCTGGCAAGGAGGCTACGACCACATTCGATGGCCTTGACGAGAATACCAACTATGAGGCATACTTCCTTAACGTGAGTGCGTTGGGCAACGAGAGCGAGGTCGTCAAGGCCGAGTTCACAACAGCCCGTCATATCGAGCCGTTGACCGCAACCTTGGAGGGTGTGACCATCGATGGCGGTGATGAGGCGACACTCACTCCCACCATTGCTGGTGGCGATGAGCCTTACACCTACGAGTGGACCGATCAGATGAATAACAATCTGGGCAATGGTGCCACACTCACTGTCCAGCCCGATTACACCTGGGGCTACAAGGTCAAGGTCACAAGTGCCGACGGACAGACTGCCACCGCCAAAGCCGGTGTCATCGTCCGTGGCGAGCTGGTAGTCGCAACGATGGACGACAACTATCTGGCCGAGAACTCGCACGATGAGGCATTTGACCTCGAGAACGATGTCTACTTCAGCGGCTCGTTCGCCTTCAACCAGGGTGCTATGCCCAGTTATAAATACTGGTATGGCTATGCATTAAGCAGTGAGACTTCGACCGAGTTTAATAACTATGGTCAGGACGACTGGCGCAATGTCGTCGGTGCAGCCCACAGCGGCTCGAACTATACTGTTGCTTATCCCGAGGGCTTGACCGTCGAGGTCACTAACGATGCTCAGGGCGACTCGGTCATGGGCATGTATGTGACCAACACCCCGGTCGCCTACAAGAGCATGGTCACTGGCGATGGATTCTCCGAGCCCTTCAAGGCTGGTTCTTACTTCACCTTGACTGTTACCGGCACCGCTGCCGATGGCTCAAGTAAGAGCGTGGACTTCAATCTGGGCGACTATCGTGCAGCCGAGGCCAACCGCTATGTGCTCGACACCTGGGAGTGGGTTGACCTGCGCCCGCTGGGCAAGGTGACCCGACTCATGTTCACCTTCAGTGGCAGCGAGTCTAATAACTATGGTCTAGTGACACCCAAGTACTTCGCTATGGACGACCTGGGCTGTATGCCCGATGTCACTGTGGCAACGGTCGATGTGCCTCTGGGTGAGTTTAGTGTCGACTTGTCAGGATATTTTGCTCATGCCGACAATGGTGCCCGTGAGCGTTATTACCTCGATGAAGAGGTTGACAACGATATCGTGGCAGTGACCAAGGATGGTGATGACAATATGCTGTCAATCAATGGCAAACAGCAAGGTGAACACACTGTGCTGGTGCGCATGACCGCCAAGGGGCACACTCAGTGGCTGCAACTCACCATCAATGTCAATCCGGCGACAGCCGTCAGTGGCATCGATGCTGGTCGCGAGATACAAAGTGTGCACTATGTCAACGCTATGGGTCAGGTGAGTGACCGTCCGTTCGATGGAGTCAATATCGTTGTCACCCGCTACACCGATGGTGCCATCACCACAGCCAAGATAATGAAGAATTAATAAAAAGAAAAGTATATAGTAACTTGCTCTCGCTGATGCCGCATGTGCTCTCTCCAAGCCATGCGGCATCTTTTTTGGTTTTCTTAACGTGTTTTGATGAAACTTTTTGGTGGTTATTTGCGTCTATTATGCGAAACTGACACTAAATAATAGACAAAAAACTATGAGAAAAGTTCTACTACTCATTCTCTGCACCATTGCGGCGCTGGCCGTCAAAGCCCAAGATACAGGTGGCTTCACACAGGCCGAGATTGACTCTATCCTTAACGACACCACATTCAAGCACCTGAGCGAGGTTGAGGTCAAGGCCATCCGTCCGCTGGTCAAGGCCGAGATCGACCGGTTGGCCTACGATGTGCAGGCCGATGCCGACGCCAAGACCAGCACCGTCATTGAGATGCTGCGCAAGGTGCCACTGGTCACCGTCGATGCCGAGGACAACATCCGCGTCAAGGGAGCAACAAACTTCAAGATCTACAAGAACGGTCACCCTGACCCTAGCATTTCGAGCAACCCTAAGGAGGTGCTCAAGGCTATCCCGGCCAGCATGATCAAGCGCATCGAGGTAATCACCGAG
>Ga0256407_10011507_pt1 | contig 12220 bp, 9 predicted proteins | sample RumenRJG_04DNA_FD_193489 | JGI IMG/M metagenome (GOLD analysis project Ga0256407, IMG submission 193489) | Bovine rumen microbial communities from Lethbridge, Alberta, Canada - RJG_04 | ecosystem: Host-associated > Mammals > Digestive system > Stomach > Rumen | place: Canada: Alberta | collected... | reverse complement strand
AAGTCAAAGGCTGATGGTGCAAAATGGAGTGTTGACGAGTGGAAGGATGCCTACAAGACCGCTATGGTTGCCGTAGCTCCCACAATGAAGGAGATTGGTGCCATCATGGAGCAGTTCAAGCCAAAAGAGGGTGAGGACATCGACACCACCAAGTTGGCTGAAGCTATGACTAAGATGAAGGATCTTGAGGAGAAGTTTGCTCCTGTTCAGGAACTTCTGAACCAGTTCGACAGCATTTCTAAGAGCTATCCTAACGGTAAGGCCGTTAGCGAGGACAAGGAATTCGAGCAGCAGTGTATGAAGGAATTCGGTATCCCCGATCTCTAAACACTAACTCCTGAAAATAATACGAAGGTGTGTCACGTTAAATGACACACCTTCTTTTCTTTTATTTATCACTACCGCCCCACTTTTTCAAAACTGTATTCTGTATTCTGTATCACACGATGGCGGTTCATCCACGTCCGAATCATTCTTATGGCTTGATATCCTTCGTTCGACAGTCCCTGTTGCTGACGTATCCGCTTGGCATCGTCTAACGTAAACTTGTCGGGCAGGTCTTCAAGCAGGCTTCTCGGACCGCGTTTCGATGTCTGCGTGTCACCGTTTGCGTTACGAATCAGGTCGCCAAACAGCTTCATTTTCAGATACATGTCGTAGAAGAGGCTCCAGCGGCAAAACGCTTCGATAGATTTCTCCCACTTCATGCCGTTAGCCACATACAGCAGACAAGCCTTGCGGAATGCCATCACCAGCGCACGGTGTGTCAGGTTGTCGAAGACGTCGTCAGCCGACAGGCAGGCAAATTCGGCACACTCGTCCTTCAGTTTCCGCGCCAACCGTTTGGCCTGCGGACAGTCTATCACGCCTGTTGCCGCCTTCAGGTTGTCAATATACGGCTTCAAAGTCTCGTCGTACGCCTCGTCGTAGTCGCCAAATACGGGGATGTCGGCGCCCGTCTCTTCTTCGGGTACGGTGGCCAGCGTCAGTCGTGACACGGGACCGTCGGTAAGCACGTGGCGGAAGTATCTCATCAGCTTCGGTACGGTCGTGTTGGCGTTCCAGTTCAGGTGCAGGCACCCGTCGCCCGTCACGCTCTGCGTCGAGGCTCGGTCGCTACCGAAGTCGTTACCCTCGTCGTCACACAGCTTCAGCGTCGTAAACTGGTTGCTACGCCCCGAACTGCCCTCAATCTTGTCCCACTGCTCCAGCTCGTTAATCCTCACGTAGAGCGGTGCCCCGTTGGCCTCCTCGGTACGCTGTACCAGCGCGGCCTTGGTGATGTCCGACTTGATGTTCTGTATCACCAGATCGTCCGGTCGTTGCGGTTTCTGCTTGTTGCCGGCCTTGCTGTTATACTCGTCGTTGAACTTCTTCAGGCGCTCACGGTTCACGCGGTCGCGAGCCTTCATGTCGGCAATTATGTGCGTCAGCGGCTGTCGCGTACACGAGTCCTTGCCCGACCCCGTTTCGGCCACTATCAGGCAGTTGATGCGCAACTCCCTCACCTGATTATCGATATACCGGAAGCTGAGTCCTTTCGGGTATGCCCCCAACGCCGGGAACATGGCCTGCGCCACCGTAGCCTTATATTTCTGCGGTGTATTGCGCGTTACGGCCTTCACCAATTTCGGCAGCACGTCAGGCAGTTCCGGTGGACGCTTGCTGTTGAACAGCTGCGACAACTTGCAATGACTCAAAGGTGTCTCGGCTAAAGACTCCAGTGTGGCATCGCCGTCTTTTTGTGCGACTTCCTGTTGCGCCTTGGCGTTGATTTCACGCAGGCTGGCATTCATAAATCCCTTGTCGGCATCATACTTCTCGTAGAAGTAGTCAATGAGCTTGCGGCAGTCCTCGGTATCCGAGTAGTTCGGCAACCGCTGGGCTACGACGGCGTGCAGCTGTCCACGGTTCATCAGCTTGCCCACACCCACCGACAATACCGCCATCAGGTTCGAGTGCCAGTTGTGCTCACCCCACACATCCATCGCGTCTGGGTTCAGCCCCGCCTGTTTCGCGCAGAGGTCAAAAGCTACAAGGTTTCTGGAATCTAACGTCGATGCTTCAGGACTGACATCATCCATCTTACCTCTTCCTTCTTCCTTCTTACATCTTCCATCATCCTTCTTACATCTTCCCTCTTCCTTCTTCATCCTTCTTCCGTCCACATCCAGTCCCCGTTGCAGATACGCCTCACGACGCTCTTCCAGCTCCTCGTCGCTCAGTGGCTCCAACCAGTGCGGCGACCGATAGACCTCCTCGTCCTTACCTGTCACATAGATAAAACGCTCGGGCGTGATGCAATTCTCGTCGTAAGGTATATCCACCTCTGCACAAAACGCCTGCTGTGCTTCCTCGATGGTCATACCCTTTGGAATGCGGATGTAGATATGCACCTTTTTACGTGCCGAATACTCTATACGCAGCACCTGATCCTGCCAGTCCGAATACGCATCCTCGTTCAGTTCCATGGCCCGACGGATGGCTTTGTCTACCAACTCCTTGTCGTCCACATCGACACACGTCATGTAGGTGAATGCTTCGGGCATGATGTCCTTCTGCGCCCGATGGTTGTTCTTGAACGCCGCGTAGTGCGGACAGATGTACGGCAGTTGGTCTTTCTGCTTCTCGTCACCCGCACGGATGTCGGCCACCATCTGTTTCAGCCAGCCTTCGGAGAGCAGCTGGTCAAGCTGCTCCGAAGTCCAACTCTCTGCATATCCGCGGTTTCGTCGCCCGCCATGCTGTGTGTTTCCTGCTATCTGCTGTTTCATACGCGCTTTTTCTTGCTTGTTATCATTTCCTCCAGATAGACCAACAACTTCGCCACATCCTTCTGCAGCAGTCGGGGCATGTCCGCACGCAGTTCGCTCGGTGTTATAAACGATACGCGGTCCAGTCCGTCGTTGCCGTACGACAAGCTCAGGTAGTCGCCCTTGTATTCCGGCTTTCTGCGTATGCGTTGCCGCTGCACGAAGTCGAAGGTTCCGTTCGACAGCATCTGCGCCCTACCGTTGGCCACAAAGGGCACTACCGTTCCTACTCGCGGGTCGTCAGGCATCACCTGCACATACCTCATCCCGTTCTCCATCTGACTTACTGCCACCTCTGCCGACAGCGTCACCATCTCATGTCTTTTACTCATTTTCTTTTCTCCATACTCGAAAATTTATTAAATTAAATATGAAACATTAAAAATTAAATTCACCGCTTTGCGGTTCAGGACTTTAATCTTCTCTGAAATTTAATGTTTAATCTTTAATGTTTAATGTTATTCAAAAAATCTCTTCGCTTCCCATTCGCGACGCTTCACCAGTCCAGGCAACTTCTTGCCGCCAGCAAAGACCCACCGCTTGAACTCCTTCTTGATCTGCTGCATCGAACCCCCATTGCGAATCACCTTCAGCAATGTCGACGTCTTCAACCTGTCAATACCCAAGTTAAAGACAAACGACACCAGCGCGTCCAGCTGTCCCTCCGTCTTGGCCACATGCAGCTCCTTCACCAGCCATTCAGCCTCCTCAATGTCCTCACGCAACATCTCCTTGGCCCAATACTCGCTGATTCTGTCACCCATACGGACGTTCTTCGTGTGTCCGTACCCGATGGTCGGCACGCCTGCTGCGTCCTCATACGCCTCCAGTCGCAGACCCTCCATCTCCATCAATTTCTGTAATAAAATCTCCGTTGTTGTCATAATTCACTTTTCACTATTCATTATTCACTAGGGCGAAGCCCGCTGTTTAACTCATCAGCATCATCTGATGTACAATCACCGATACAAACCGTCCCGACTTACCATCCTTGTCGTACTTGCGGGCATTGATCGTGAAGCGCACCGCATACCAATGCCCCTCTATCAACCTCAGTTTGTCCTCACCGTCCTTGACTATCTGCTTGGTCAGCGGACCGCTTGTCTCACCGTGAATGGTGTCGATGCCGTCGGTCAGCGTCACCTCGTAATAGTCTACCGTTTCCTTCGTGCCGTCCTGTCGCGTCCAATCACGCTGCTTCTTGAAACTGCACTCTACCAATTGTAATGTCTTCTCCATAATTGTAAAAATAAATCGAAAATTAAAAAATATAATGTAAAAACTATTCGCTTTTTAAAGAACAGCCGTGCTGTCGCAGCAGGGCTGGTTGTGCAGCAACGCTTTGCCGCTATGAACAAACATTCAAACTCACAAACAAATGAAACACGTACAAGTGAAATATTATATGAATGATCTCTTCTCCAGCCTTCTGGAGGTTCGTTTGTTGCAGTGTTTTAAAGAGCGATTTTGTCTTTCGACGATGCAAAAGTAGACACAAAAAACAATGAGCGTAAACTATCACACAAGATGATACTATCATTTTTCTATCATCCTGAAAAACAATATATTAACAAAAAAGTGATAGTTAGCGGGAACCAACTATCACTTAACTATCACCCTAAATATCAGCGGTATTTTACACCTTGGGCACCAGCCTCTCCATCTCTTGCTCAACAAACGACTTGACACGCACACTCAGCGACTGGTCCAACTCCATCAGTCCGTTGTTCAGATACTTGCGCATGCCGTTATTTTCACCTTCCAGCAACTTGGTCAGTTCCAACACCGTTACTTCCTCCTCATACACACCTTTCGTCTTCAGATGTCCAATAATACAATATAGCGTTTTCTTGCTAAATTCCTTGAACTTCTCGCGAGACCCCGCCCTGCTTATTTCGCTGCGGAAGTTAACATAGATGTGTTTCCAAAGCGTAGGCAGATGCTGGTTCCATTTTTCTGTCACTAGATGCTGAATCTTGGCCGTCAGACTGCTCACCTTTTGCTCCAGATCGTCCACTACGGGCGCTGCCTCAGTCTTCTCCGCAGGCTTCTTCTTTGGCTGCAGGTCACTTTGCATTTGTCGCCACGTTTCAACCATATTGAATAATGTCAGAAGCTCTTGGCTGAACATGGGGCGAGGGTCTATATGCGACACACCGAAGCGGTCGGCATGCGTAAACAGAAATCGCGACAACCCGTCGTAGTCTATCGTTTTCTGCTCAGCATCGTAGACTTGTTCAAACTCGTCGTCATTAAGAAAGATACTTCTGAAATCCTCCAGTTCCTTCTTCATGCGCGCCTGCAGGCGATTCTTCAATGTACGCGACGAGAAACCTATCTTCCACTTGTTGTAGGCAGCCCTGCACTTGCGCTGGTAGTGCTTCTTATAGCAGGCCAGCCATTTCTCATACGACTGCGCAATCTGCTCCTCAGTAGGCGAATTCAGAAACTCGGATATCTCCATCAGCACTTCGTTCAACTCGCGCAGTGCACACATCACAATATCAGCCACATCCCTGCCATTCAGCTGTTGCAAAGGCAGCAGCGAGTCGTCAACCGGACCTACAGCCTCCTGTTTCTCCTTGAAGTCCAGATAACTCTCAGCATGATATTCATAGATGTTCAGAGGAACGTTATTCAGGCTGTAGGCATACCTCACCTTCTGCATCATCTCCCATACCTTATTACCCCAAACCGAGAAATTCACATCATAGGCATCGCCCAGCGGCAGACACGTCTGCCATTGCTCCAACAACAGTTCAAAATATTTCGAGACCCTACAGGCATCCACAGCCAGACTCATGCTCATGGCGTTCAGCGAGAGCAGACACGAAGAGTGGCTCATCACCTCCGTTTTCTGCTCAATATTAGCCAGTAAAATATATTCATTTGTATTATTCTCCATGCTGATTATCTGTCTTTCATATCCCCCCCAACCGTTAGGGGGAAAACGGCTGCAAAGGTAACAAAAAAAGAGCACTGAACCAAATAATTCAGCACCCTATTTTTGGCATTAATATTCCTTAGCAGACTAATAATTTACACCCCATTTTCGCATCTTCATGATACTCAACGGCAATACCATTTCCGCCATTACCATTTTTATACAACAGGGGGCAAATCAACCTATTTTATAGAGCTCATCGCCGGCTCTGACGATCTAAGCATTTTGTATTTTATACAGATAATACTGGAAATCCTTGAATACTTTTCGCGCCACAGGTGCACCACCAAGCGCGCTGATGCCCTCAGGCACCGAACCGAACTTCAGCGACAACAGCGTCTGGAGTTTATTCATTCTCAGTTCATCGACACCCGACTTGATATAAGCATTCACGATGTATTCCACAAACTGCTTCTGGGCATCAGAAAGATGCTGATAGTAATCATTAATCCGCTCTGCCCTCACCCTACGCTCTATGGGCGTAGTGGCGTATGCTATGTATTCCAGCACGTCCAGCAGGTCGCACTTTTCGGCATCAATAATCTTTCGGATATCTTTCAGCACATCCTCACCATAACCTGCGTCTTCCAGTTTCTCCAGCAAGGCATCGCGCGTATCGGGGTCTGACCATATCGTGTGAAGGTCTTCGCTCGACGAGAAGAAATCGGGCAACCTGCCAAACATTTCCTCAATGAACCTCTGCGTACTAATGGGAATGCCGTCAGCTCCCCAGAACATGACGTCGTTGACAAACTTGATTCTGCGCGCCCTACCGTCAGACAGCACAATCTCCAGCGTCTCTTTCTGTGGCACAGTATTTTCATCATCCCCATCGTCGTGGGCTGCCCAACCTCTTTCCTCCTCATCATACTTCGGATAAGGCTTTGACGGTCTGGTCGCACAAACGCATGGATTACTACCGCATTTAGGACATACAGGCTCGCCGTCCCAATCAGGCTGCGAATACTTTCTAAAGGCTTGTACAAAGTCCCAGATGGTGAAGAAGAACTTGCCGTCATAGATGCGTGTTCCGCGTCCGATGATCTGCTTGAATTCTATCATCGAGTTTACTGGGCGCATCAGTACGATATGCCTGACGTTCTTGGCATCCACACCCGTCGACAGCTTTTCTGAGGTTGTTAGGATGGTGGGTATTGTCTTCTCGTTGTTCTTGAATTCCTCCAGGAATGTTTCGCCCGCTTCCCCGTCGTTGGCTGTCACGCGTTCACAATAGCCCCTTTTGCGTCTGTAGGCGTTTATCATGTCGCGTACCTCAGCAGCATGGGCTTGGGTGGCACAGAACACGATACCTTTCTCCGTTTCGCCCATGCCTTCCAAGAACTCCTTCACGCGGGCTTCGTCTCTCTGACGTATCTTGATATTGCCCTTGTAGAAATCCTCTTCCGTATAGGTCTTTCCCAATTGCACCTCGCCGCTCACCACCTCATCGTCGGGCGAATAGATATAATCGTCGATGTTCGACTTCATGTTGATATGACGGAACGGTGTCAGAAAACCATCCTCGATGCCTTGTTTCAAAGAATACTCGTAGGCGTGATACTTAAAGTAAGTATAAGTATTCACGTTCTGGTCAACGCGTGGCGTTGCCGTCAGACCCAGTTGTACGGCAGGCTCGAAATACTCCAATATGCCGCGCCAGTTGCTTTCGTCTTTGGCTCCACCACGATGACACTCGTCGATAATCACAAGGTCAAAGAAATCCTTCGGATATTGGCCGAAATAGGGCGAATCGTCAGGACCGCACATAAACGTCTGGAAAATGGTAAAGAAGATGCTGCCGTTCGTAGGCACCTCACCGTTCTTGGCCACACTGCCCGGTTTTATCCTCACCATTGCGTCGCTCTTGAAACCACCAAAGTCTATCATGGCCTGATTGGCAAGCACATTCCTGTCGGCAAGGAACAGAATCCTCGGACGTGTACCCGTCTTTTTCAGGTTCCATCGCGTCTGGAACAGTTTCCATGCTATCTGGAAGGCAATAAACGTCTTACCCGTTCCTGTGGCCAATGTCAGCAGAATGCGCCGTTCACCTTTGGCTATTCCCTCCAGCACCTTTCTGACGGCCGTTTCCTGATAATAGCGGGGCTGCTTGACGCCATCACTATAGAAAGGCTGCTCGTTCAGCTTGTCGCGCCATTCATTGGTCTGACCATAGACACGCTGCCACAATTCATCGGGCGACGGGTACGACGTGACGAAATGCTCTTCGTACGTCTGACGATCCATTTCGTAGATGTCGTTGCCATTGGTGGCGTAGGTGTATCGGATATTCAGCATGTCGGCATACTCCTTCGCCTGAGCCACACCCTCAGCATAGCTCAGTTCGTCGCTCTTGGCTTCTACAATTGCTAGTTTCACGCCTTTGTAGATTAGCACGTAGTCAGCCTTCTTCTGAACGCCTTTCTGCGAACGACTGATTTTCCCTCGCGTAAAGGTGTATTCGGTCGTGATGCGACTGCCTTCTGTCACACCCCAACCAGCAGCCTTCAGCTTCGGGTCTATCTTATGTAACCTGGTATCCGATTCGTTCATATTTCGTTATTCAAATACTTTTCGTAATAATGCCTGTTTCAGTGCGTCGCATTCGGCGATGGTCTTTTGCGTTACCTCCTCCAACTCACGAATATGAGCGGAAAGAGAATCCAAACGAGAGACAATGCGCTGCTGCTCGGAGAGAGGAGGAACAGGAATAATTAATTCCTGTAAGATTCTCTGATTTAAATTACTAATGTTTGCTCCATTTCCGAACAATTTCTTACGCGTTTCTTCACTCTTCAAAAATGAAACAAGGAACCTTTCATTTATTATGCTTGTATTTTTTCTGTACCTGATGCAAAAACCACTGAAAGTGACTGGTGTTCCATTTGGATAGACAATAACGCTTCTACCAACTAAATGTTTGTTTCCATTTGAACGTACAAAAACAATGTCACCATCTTCTAGCATATATTCATCTGACGGCTTTTGATTAAGAGAAATCATTGACAATTGCTCAACATTGTCTATTGAAAAACGGTTTCCAAAATCGCCTACCCCCAAAAGAAACATGTCATAGCCTTTCTCATTGTGAGCAAAATTCATTCCATTCTTTAACTCTCCTAATTCACCTAGTTTTTTCTCTTCCCATCCTTCTTTTGGCTCCATAGCCTTAGTGAGTGCTTTTTGGAAGAGGGCGCGAGCATCGTTTAATTGTTTCTCGGCATTGGCTTTCAGTTCGTCGATATGAGCAAAGGCAGAATCAAGGCGAGAGACGATGCGTTGCTGCTCGGGGAGAGGAGGAAAAAAAATTCCTAGTGGGGCAAGAGTTTGCCTTGTAATTTGGGGCTGTGCTGCACCTGTAATTATATCCTTTTTTTCTACGAAGGATAATGAATAAACTAAGAATGACTTATCAATCAAGGATTCATCTTTTATATGAATGACCATTGCATTCCCGTTTATCCATGACTTTGGAGTAGAAAGGTTAATATTTCCACACGTAGCTCCACGACATGTCATTAAAATTTCGGAGTGCTCATGGTTATATTTATTATATTTACCAATCACACCATTAGCTCCAAATACGTCATATTTTCCATCTGCTACCATTTCCTTCATAGAAATAGTTTTAGGCTGATATAACTCACAGACTTCCCCTAACTTCTTATATGTCCAGCCTTCTTTCATGCCTCGTCCTCCTTTACTTTGTTATTACAAATCTCAATAGCCATCAAGTTCAGTTGCTGGCATTGGTAGGCGGTGATGGCGCGTTTCTCGTTGTGATGTTCCCACGGAGCAAGCAACAGTAGCCGCCCTTCGGCGCAGGCATCAAACTGCTCGCCCTTCGGTTTGGTCAGCGGCGTAAAACCGTTCTCCACCAGTACGATGGTGGATAGTCCTGCATCAAAGGCAGCTCTCATGATCTGCTTCTCGCCAGGCGAGATGGCAGGCGAGACAAGCACAGTCCCCTGTCTTGCCATATCGAGATAACGGGCTTTTTCCATTTCTATCTGATGGCTGTCCAAGCGCCTCGATACGCGAACGGCTATACGGCGTGGTGAACGCAGCAATGCCTGATTGCCGAGACTGCTATAAGCGGTTGTTCCAACCTTCAAACCAAAAAAAGGACGCAGCCATTCAGGGTGGGCTCGCTTCATCATAAGGCGGCGCGGGTTGTCGCGCAGGTAGTTCTGCCAGGTTGGCAACTCGTCGTAAGAGCGAAGTATCAGGTCGTTGTAGCCTTTAGCGAAAAGAGGGCGATAGACTTTTTGTGACGACAAAGCCGTCGCCTGCAGAGAAACTGGGGCTCCTTTTTCCGTTCTGTGCGTTTCTTTCTCGGTAGGTTGCGGCTCTGCCGCTGCTGCCTCCAGTGCTTTCTGCGCCTTCCGACAGCCCGCCTTAAAACCAGAGATAACCTGGCCTAAGTGCACAGGGAGGGGTGCCGTTACAAAGAGGATGCCATGCATGTGGTCGGGCATCATTTGTACTGCCTTTACCTCTATCTGCGGGTAATAGCCATGTATGCCCATCCATTCGCTTTCAACGGCTTTTCCGAGTTCTGTCAGTTCGATGCGAGGCTCGTCGTTGCTCTCTCGTTCAGCAAAAGGACTGCCCACAAGGCGACCGAAGACCGGTCTTCGACCTTCCACTTCCAGCGTAATCATATACATACGCCGCTCGGTGTAGTCGTGATGGTCATCGCGCCGTTTCATCGAGATGCGTTTCTCGCCAGCATACTGCTTCTTACGTGCAATCTGTTCTTCATTCATGCCTCGTCGTCCTCTAAGTCCATATCTGTTGGTCCAAAAAGGAAATCTTCTTCCTCATCCTCTGGCCACAAGTCCTCGCAAAGCTCTTCCATTAAAATCTCACTTTTCTGGACTAAATCATCAATATCACTATATACTTGCCATACTGTACGATTATCCACCTCCTCTACCTTATGAGGATTCTTTACTGAGAGGTCGTAATCTTCACCCAAAGAAGAAACATCGATGCTCCATGAATTCTCACTATCGGCCTTTGTCTTTTGCAACGTCAGGAAATCTGCAAGGTCATCTTCTGTCAGCGGCTGTGTCTTGGTAAAGTGCTTGTCGAGTTGGTAATACCAAATCTTCTGCGTGGGCTCGCCCTTGGTAAAGAACAGTACCACCGTTTTCACGCCAGCACCCGTAAACACGCCACTTGGGAGGTCTAAGATGGTATGCAGGTTGCACTCCTCCAAGAGTTTCTTTCGTAAGAGCTTGGCGTCGCCATTGCTCAGGAAGGTGTTCTTGATGACGATACCCGCACGACCTCCAGCTTTCAGCATGCGCATAAAATGTTGCATAAACATATAGGCCGTCTCGCTGCTCTTGATGGGGAAGTTCTGCTGCACCTCCTCACGCTCTGAACCTCCGAAGGGTGGATTAGCCAAGATGACGTTCTTCTGTTCCGTCGGGGTGATGTTCGACAGGTTTTCCGTCAGTGTATTGGTGCGGATGATGTTCGGCGACTGCACACCATGCAGAATCATGTTCATCATAGCAATGATATAAGCCAGACCTTTCAACTCCTTACCATAGAACGTCTTCAGTTGCAGGGTGGCTTCCTCACTGCTGGTTATTCCTGGTTTGCCGTGCATGTAGGTGTAAGCTTCGCAAAGGAATCCCGCACTGCCGCATGCGCCGTCGTAGACAGTCTCACCAATCTGCGGATTGACGCTCTTCACGATGGTGCGAATCAAGGGACGCGGGGTGTAATATTCACCGCCATTGCGGCCTGCATTACCCATTTGGCGCAGACGGTCTTCGTAGATTTGCGTCATCTCGTGGCGGTTCTCTGCTGTCTGGAACTTCAGTTCGTCCACGCGTTCAATCACGTCGCGCAGATTATAGCCGCTCGAAATCTTATTCTTGATATTCGTGAAGATGATGCCCACCTTATACTCAATGGTGTTGGGGTCGTACTTCTCGGTGAACGACTGCAGATAAGGGAACAACTTCTGGTTTACAAAGTCTATCAGGTCGTCGCCCACCAAAGCCCGCTTGCTGTCATACTTGTTTTGAGCATCAAGGGGCATAGCCCATTGGTTCCACTGGTATTCGCCACTGATAATGCGCTCGTAGCTGGTTTCTTCCAGTTCTGCCGCCTGTTCGCGCGTCAGTTCCAAATCGTCGAAATATTTCAGGAAAAGCACCCAGCTCGATTGCTCCACGTAATCTAATGCCGTGCTACATCCATCGTCATGATGCAGTGTATTATCTATTGCTTTAAACGTTGATTCAAATGCCATATATCTCATAGTAATAACTGCATGCAAAGATACAGAATATATTTGGAAACACCAAATGTTTCGGCAAATTTCTGATTCTTTGGATACAGAATACAGAATACAGTTTTTGTATTGCTAGGGGGTAGTGGATGCCGAGAAGAATAGTATTTTTATCTAATATTTTTTATATATATAATATATTATAATATA
>Ga0256407_10011506_pt1 | contig 12220 bp, 10 predicted proteins | sample RumenRJG_04DNA_FD_193489 | JGI IMG/M metagenome (GOLD analysis project Ga0256407, IMG submission 193489) | Bovine rumen microbial communities from Lethbridge, Alberta, Canada - RJG_04 | ecosystem: Host-associated > Mammals > Digestive system > Stomach > Rumen | place: Canada: Alberta... | reverse complement strand
GTACCTCCATTATAGAGGTTTGCCCGCTTACTGGCCGGGAATTATGACAACATCTGGCCGGGCATTGTGTCTTTCGCTGGCCGGGAATTATGGCCCTACTGGCCCGTTACGGTGACATTCTGCACCTTTGCACCGGTTTCTGTACAACTATCTGTTTTGCCAATGAAAAAGCCGCTGACGTAACGTGTCGTAGGGATGACGTGAAGTATGTCTACGAGGACGGGAAAAACGTTTTGACAATTCAGAAAAAGTTCTGGCATATTCTCCACTGGTGTGATACAATAAAAAAAATACGTGAAGATTGCATATATCACAGGCGCACCGCGTCTGTAATGTTGTTGTTTTGAGTGGAAAATCAACAAGATGGAGGGCGTGTAACAGATATGGAGCAGGTCAAGCAGCCGAAAAAGAAAATCAGCCATGCGCTGATGGCGGGCATATTGATTATTTTGATTTTCCTAGGCGTATCATTGGGGATACTGGGTTCTTCGACCTATCTAGGCGGCATGATGTCCCGGTATGAGGCGCATATCGAAAGTCTGCTGCGCCTGGTGGAGACACGGATTGACGCGGACGATTTGAAGGCCTGCATCGAAAACGGCAAGCACTCGGAAAAATATGACGAGCTGCAGGTGCTTTTGGATGAGATCAAGGAGACCTGCGACATCAAGTTTATTTATATTGTCAAGCCGCTCAACACAGACGAGAGTGACAATATGATGAACGTCATCGCGGGCGTTTCCGAGGAGGAGCGCGCCCTTCACGCCGACATATTGGTGCAGCTTGGACAGCTGACCGGGACGGATTACTCCGCGGAGGTCGCGGGTACCTACCTCGACCGCATGGATCGCAGCGACGCGATCACATTTTACGGCAATAAGACGGAATTCGGAGATATGTACACCGGCCTGACACCGCTGCATGACTCCAACGGCGACCCGGTTGCCATCCTCGCGGTGGATATCGCCATTGATGAGATCAACCAAACGCTCGGCAAGTACAACACCATCACGGGCATGAGCGTTGTGTTCCTGGCGCTTGTGGCGATGGTAATCGCCTATCTCTGGCTCCAGCACCGCGTGGTGCAGCCCCTTGTCAAGATGGAGGCGGCATATACCGGCTTTGTGGAGTCCTCGCGCAACATCACCAACCCGGACGAGTTGGTGATCGCGGACACGGATATCCACACAAAGGACGAGATGGAGGCTCTGTCCGACGCGTTCTCCGCCATGTCGGAGGATATGAAGCGCTACATGAAGACGCTGGTTTCGGAGACGAAGGAGAAGGAGCGCATTGCCTCCGAGCTGAACATGGCGACGCGCATTCAGGCAAATATGCTTCCCAATCACTTCCCTGCGTTTCCGGGACGCAAGGAATTTGACCTCTACGCCACGATGCACCCGGCGAAAGAGGTCGGCGGTGACTTCTACGATTTCTTCCTGATCGACGACGATCATCTGGCGCTGGTGGTGGCGGACGTGTCCGGCAAGGGTGTCCCGGCGGCGCTGTTTATGATGACGGCGCGCACGATCATCAAGACCAAGGCGCAGTCGAACCCGACGCTCAGCCCGAAGGAACTTTTGACGGAGGCGAACACGGCGCTTACCGAGAACAACGACGAGGATATGTTTGTGACTGTGTGGCTGGGTGTCCTCCAAATCTCCACCGGCGTGCTGACCTATTCCAGCGCGGGCCACGAAAAGCTGCTGCTCTATCAGGATGGGACATGGAGGATGCTGCCCAAGATGGGCGGCGTGGCGCTTGCCATGTGGGAGCCGGAGGATTTGGAGTTCATGGACGAAACCTACCAGTTCCAGAACCAGACCATCAAGCTGAATCCCGGCGACGCGATTTTCCAGTACACCGACGGCGTGACCGAGGCGACAGACGCGAACAACGAGCTGTTCGGCGACGACCGCCTGGTGGACGCGATGAACGGTGCATCCTCGACCCAGCCGGAGGAGCTGCTGCCGCAGGTTCGCAAAAAAATCGACGAATTCGTGAAGGACGCGCCGCAGTTCGACGACATTACAATGCTGAGTATACGGTATAAGGGTTCGCAGGCGTAATTGTAACATAAAGATATGGGCCGATGAAGGAGAGCGGGTATAGATCGGTTCCTTCATCGGCTTTTTGCGCCGAAAGCAGGACGGCGGACTCCGCATACTGTGCAGAAAACAAAATATATTATATGAGCCGGATGACAGGCTATAGCAGATTCTGCATACAGATCGTCAAATACTTGACTATTGATTTTTTTATGGTACATTATGTATGAGAGATAAACAATGTTTCGAGATGAAACATACCCTTTTGCCGCACTGTTTTTTCTGTATAGTAGCATTATAAAAGCACAAGTCAGGAGTGCGTCGCCGGTTCGGCGCCGCAGAGCGGAAACAAAAAACAGAACGCCTGTTTCACGAAAAACTGAAAGGAAGACGGGAAAATGACGATTACCAAGACACAAGAGGGCAGCAAGCTGAACGTGGCGCTGGAGGGCCGCCTTGATACCACAACCGCGCCGAATCTGGAGGCGGAGATGCGCGACGCTCTGAACGGCGTGACGGAGCTGGACATTGACATGGCGTCGCTGGCCTACATTTCCTCGGCGGGCCTGCGCGTGATGCTTGCGCTGCAAAAGCAGATGAACAAGCAGAAGGGGAGCATGACCATCCGCAATGCCAGCGAGGAGCTGATGGAGATCTTCGACGTAACCGGCTTTGTGGACGTCCTGCATATCGTCTGAGTATGCCACGCGCAGGCGCGTATAGATTTTGATTGTTGATTTGAGTGGGAGAAAAACATGGATAATACCCTTCGCCAGCTGATTGCTGTTTCCGGCAGGAATTTGAAAGAAACCGTTTACCGCGACAGCCCTGCCGGAATGCTCGACTATCGCCTGATTACCACCGACCTGTTTGAATGGGAGACAAAGGCTCCGGTCGAGCGACAGCGCCTGCTGCATAAAAACACCGTCGCCGTGGAGGATTTCTCCATGCTGACAAGGCTTTTGCCCGAGCTTTCTGGGCTGGACTATAAAAAGCGGGACAAAATGCCCTATTTCACCGCAGGTCTTGAAAATGTCCGTTCCGCCATTGATGAAAGACGACCCATCGGCATCAAGGGCGGACCGTGCATTTTCAGCGTTCACGAGGTATTGGTGGACGTGACGCTTCGCGACGGGAGCGTTCAGATGTTTGACTACAGTACCGGCAAGATGTATCAGCATGAGGAGACGTTCAGCGAGGATATGTCCCTGGGCGGTTTCGTCCGTGCACATGCCGCTGATATCACCGGCTTTGCCTTCCGCAGCGACAAGCCGGATATCACGGCGCAGGAGTATGCCAACCTGCTCTACGCCTTTCAGACCGCTAACGCCGTCCACGCATCTCTGTTGATTATCCCGCTGCCGGATATGTCGTACAAGAAGTACCTCGCCGCCATTCTGGAATATGTGGACGGGGATATGCGCGAGAGCGTCATGGCGGACTTTGAAAAGGTTCTCTACCATATCTGCGATATGTTTCTTGCCCATATCCGCACGTTGGGCGAGGAGTATCCCAGCGTACGTTATCGCGTTTTGCACGACCGGGACAGGGAGTTTTGCAGTTTCTTTTATGAAAAGCGTGCCTACTATATTGAGCGTCATCGTGTGCTTCGCGCGCTGACGGCGATTCCGGAAAAGCTTGAGCCGATCAAGGATTACATCTCCATGCAGGGCCTGCCCTTCTATTTGGAGGGTATCACCGACATTATCGAGGTGGACAGCATGGACGAAACCGACAGCTATCGAAAGAGTCAGAAGGCGCACAAAAGCGCGTTTACCCTGAGCGCGCTGCTGTTCCCCGAACTTTTGTGCGAGGACGGGAGCACAACGATCTACAACGCTCCGATTCAGAAAAAGGGGTATGGAAATTATGGCTTGGTTAGGTAAGCTGAAGGAGTACTTGTTCCGCCGCAAGTATTGCGGGCGGGACGCCATATTATTACTGGCAGTTCTGGCGCTCGGCGGAGTGGTTTACCTGTCTTGGACGTTTGGTTTTTTTGCCATCCAAAAGGAGTATCCCGTCTCCCAGGGCTATCAAGTGAGGTATCGGGATGGCTGGGCTTATGTTCTGGATTCCGGACACAGTACGCTGACAAAGGCCTCCTCGGACGGAAACATGGTTTACCGCGTCAGCCCGGGATATTATATCGACGGCTTCTCTCTCGGCACGGACGGAAGCGTTGTGTGCAACGCCTCGTCCTTCAGCGGTATGACCATCGTGGGGGAAAAAGTGCTCCGGTATGACAGCCAGGGCAAGAATATGCAGGTCATCGCGGAAAACGACTATGGAGACGGTTTCCTCAACAAGCATTCCCTGCACGGTACCACTGAGCAGGACGGTGTGGTGCGCTATGCCGAGTGTCTGGAAAACGAGATCGTTGTCCACAGCGTGGAGCTCTCTGACCTGTCGCGCAGGGAGGAGCGCTATGCGTATCACAACGCGTTTAACGCGGTCAGCGACGCGGGTTTCAACGCAGACACGCTCTATGTCCTCAACCGGAACGGTACGGTCCATTCTATTGCGCCGAACGGCAAACAGGAAACGCTGTACAGCGTGGAGGAGTCCGGCGAGTATGGCAGAGTGCCCTACCGCCTGACGGTAACGGATGAGGGAGAGGTTTATTTCACGGATATCCGCTCCCTGTCGGTGCAGCACATCGTCAAGGGTGCCATGTGCAGTGAAACGGTTGTGCAGCAAACAAACAGCGTTACCGTGGACGTCAGCCGCGGCGCAGACGGGACGGAGCAGTACATTCTCGCCTCCGGTGGCACGGTGGAGCTGCCTGACGGTACGCTTAGCGCGTTCCGTAGCCAGATCGGTGCCGTTGTGCTTTCCTATGTGGTGCGGGTGCTGCTGGGTATTGCGGCACTCCTTGTCTTGATCCTGGCAATCCGGGCGCTGAATGTTGCGGTGCGCGGCGTGCGCACGGTGATTCAGCGGGTCACGCTTGTCCTGTCGCTGCTGGAGTTGCTCACCGTTCTTCTGGTCGGCGGCCTTCTAACCAACAGTTTCCGGACCGTTTACACGGATAAGGTTAACGAGGAGCTGATGAATACCGCCATCACGACGGCGAACATCATTGACCCGAACGACGTGTTGAGCATCCGCGAGGCAAAGGACTATGACACAGACGCGTACCGAAGGATCAACGCTGCTATGGAAAAGGTGTTTGACCGCAGCGTGGAATTCAACCGGTATGCCTACTGCAATATCCTGCGTTCCGACGGAGAGGGGAGCGGCTACTGCATCGCCTATCTGGACGGCAGTATCGGCACGTATTATCCGCTGGACCCCTATGAAACGGCGGAGACGATCGAGGTCTACAATACGCACGCTCCCGTTGTGAGCGATATCATTGAGGATATCTCGGGCATTTATCTCGGCGTCAAGGTGCCGATTTTTGACGCGGCGGGCGATTGCGTCGGCGTTGTTTCCGCGGGCACGCAGGTCGTTCTGCTCAACGCACTGCTGAGCAGTATGATGCTGCGCATTCTCGCGGCGGTTCTGATTTTCGGCATTTTGATTTGGTTCTTCGCCTCGGAGGCGATTGCCTTTGTACGAAATATCGGCTTTTATCAGACTGAGCACATGGAGCGCTCCAACGTGTTGCCGGGCCACTTGCTGCGGCTGCTGCTGGTGCTGATCTTCGCGGCGTATAATTTGGAAGCGAGCTTTTTGCCCAGCTATATTATCCATCAGCTTCCTGATGAGTCGAACGCGGAGCTGTTGGCGTCGCTGCCCTACACGGTGAACATTTTCATTGTGGGCCTTACGGCGCTGTTCTGCGCAAGGCTGGTGCAGCGTGCCGGCATCCGCATGAGCCTGTTGGTCAGTATGGCGCTGGCGGGTGCGGGCAACCTGCTGATTTTTGCGGTATCCGGCTACGCGGCCATTCTGCTGGGCATGGCGCTGATCGGCCTGGGCGTGGGCGTCGTAACCAATGCGATGTATGTGCTTCTGACCTATGTTGAGGACGATGCGGACCAGATATGGGGCCTTAGCATCTACAATGCCGCTGTGATGGCGGGAATCAATCTGGGCATGGTCGGCGGCAGTGTGCTTGCGGTTTTCGTGGGCCGGCGCCTTGTCTTTGCCATCTGCGCGGCGCTTTGGGTCGTAATCCTGCTCATGTCCGGCAGCATCATGAAGAGTATTTCCGGCGCCGTTATCATACCGCAGCCGACGGAGCAGACGGAGGAGCAGCACAGCTCGTTGCGCGCCTTCCTGTGCAACCGCGTGGTGCCCGCCTACATGATCTGCATTCAGAACCCTTACATTGTGTTCAGCAGCATTGCCATGTACTACCTGCCGATTTTCTGCGATGCGCAGGGATACCGCGAAACCGCTGCCTCTCTGTTGCTGCTGTGCTATGCGGAGATATCCATTTTCATGGGCGACAGCATGGTGAAATGGGCAAACAAAAAGCTGGGCCGCGCCGCCATGTATGTGGCGCTTGGCATCAATATCGCCGCCTTGCTGGTCTTTGCCGCGACAGGGAACCTGCTCGGCATGATGATAACGCTGCTGCTGCTCGGCATTTCGGCAAGCTTTGGCAAGCCCGTGCAGCAAAAGTACTTCATTGATTTGCCGCAGGTGAAGGCGTATGGCGAGGACCGTGCGATGGGCGTCTACAACTTCACCGAGAATATCGGCGAATCCGCCGGGCCGATCGTTATCGGATGGTTGCTCTCGCGTGCGCCCATGATGCCCGCCGTGGCGGGCTTCTGCGGACTTGTGGCGGCGCTGGCCGGAGTCCATAGCGTCGTTTCACGCAACAATACAATGAAAAACTCTTGAACAAAAAAGGAGTGTTATCATGGAACAGCTTCAACGTCCGAAAAAACGGATCAGCCGTACTCTGCTGCTCGGCACTGTGATGCTTTTGCTTTTACTGGGCATTTTGCTCGGCGTGTTGGGCGCAACCACCTATCGCAGCGGTATGATGGAGCGGTATCATTCCCAGATTCAGAGTCTGCTTCGCCTGACTGAGGACCGGATCGACGTGGATGATCTGAAGGAGTGTATTGAGACAGGCGTTGCATCCGAAAAATATCGGGAGCTTCAGGAATACCTCGACAGCATGAAAAATACCTGCGATATCAAGTTCGTCTATGTGGTTAAGCCGCTTAATACCGATAAGAAAGACAACATGATGAACGTGATCGCGGGCGTATCGGATGAAGAGCGCGTCCTGCATGCCGATATTCTGGCGCAGCTGGGCGAACTGACCGGCGAGGAATACAGCCCCGAGGTCGCCAGCATGTATTTGCAGCGCATGGACCGCACCAGCGATATCACATACTATAGCAACACAACGGCGTTCGGCTATATGTACACGGGCCTCATGCCCCTGCACGACTCCAACGGCGACCCGGTTGCGATTCTTGGCATTGATATCGCCATGGATGAGATCCATCAGACGCTGAGCCGGTATAACACTATTACGGGACTGAGCGTACTGATGCTTGCCATCCTGTCCTCTACCTTTACCTATCTGTGGCTCGAGCGCAGGATTATCCGCCCCATCGAGAAGATGGAACGTGCCTCGCTGCGGTTCGTGGAATCCTCCCGCCACACGCAGAACCCGGACGAGCTGGAATATACAAAGCCTGACATCCGCACACAGGATGAGATGGAGGTTCTCTCCGGTTCGATCACGAACATGGCGGAGGACATGAAGCACTACATGAAGACGCTGATCAAGGAGACGGCGGAGAAGGAGCGTATCGGCGCGGAGCTGAACGTCGCCACGCAGATTCAGGCGGATATGCTGCCGCGTATCTTCCCGGCGTTCCCGGACCGCAAGGAGTTCGATATCTACGCCACCATGAATCCCGCGAAGGAGGTCGGCGGCGACTTCTACGACTTCTTCCTGATTGACGACAACCACCTTGCCATGGTGATTGCGGACGTGAGCGGCAAGGGCGTTCCCGCAGCGCTGTTTATGGTCATCGCCAAGACACTGATCAAGAACCGCGCACAGATGGGCGGCACACCGAGTGAAATTCTCAGCTTTGTGAACGACCAGCTGTGCGAGGGGAACGAGGCGGGGCTGTTTGTCACAGTTTGGCTTGCCATTTTGGATCTTACCACCGGCAAGGGCTTGGCGGCGAACGCGGGGCATGAGCACCCCGCCGTCCGTCGCGCAAACGGCACCTTCGAGCTGATTAAGTACCGCCACTCGCCCGCCGTCGCCACGATGGAGGGGATGGTCTTCCGCGAACATGAGTTCGAGCTGAACCCCGGCGACGCGCTGTATGTCTACACCGACGGCGTGACCGAGGCAACCAACGCGCAGAACGTCCTGTTCGGCGAGGAGCGGACAACCGAAGCGCTGAATCGCAAGCCAAACGCCCCCGTAAGCGAAATCCTCAAGACAGTGAAGGAGTCGATCGACAGCTTTGTCGGCGATGCGGTACAGTTCGACGATATCACGATGCTTGGTATGGAGTATTACGGCAAGGATGGAAAGAAAAATGGCTGAGTTGACGCTGGCGGCGGACAAGCGGCAAATCGGCGGTCTTGGCATCTACATGGTCAAAAAAGAGCATGGATGACATCACCTACAAGTGTAATGATGGACAAAATATCCTGACAATCAAAAAGAATCTGTGATAGCATAAATAACATTCCGGCAACGGTCTATCTGTTGACGGAATGTTTTTTTTCGAAAAATGGGATTTGGCAAGGTTACTAAATTATAGATTGTATCAATGTGCAGTATTCGGTCTATGCCGAGAGGCTGACCGACTCTGCCTGCTCCTTGACGGAGAGCGTCGGGCCGGTGACGACGACAGCGGGATAGTTCGTTATTTCCAATACGCTTGCAATCCGTCCAGCCAGCTTTCGATGGCTGCTTTCTGCCCCGCAACGCTGCCGGCCGCGCTGACATAGGCATTGTCCAGCACCGTCGCGTTCGGCTCCTCCGCGCGCAGCACGGAGAGCGTGCCGCCGTCGCGGCTGCCGGCGTGGGTGATGACCGGGATGATGGTCTTGCCACTGAAATCGTATTCATCCAGCAGGCTGTAGATCGGCATCGGCACCGTGTACCACCAGACGGGATAGACCATGAACACCGTGTCGTAGCGCAGCCCGTCAATACGCGGTCAAAAGGTGGGCGCAGGAAATGGCCTGGGGCATGGAGAATTTATGAAATTCTACTATTTTATGGTGATTTGGGAATAATTAAGGAGGAAGGAGGTGCATAATACTGAAAATTGAAAAGAATGCAATTGTCGATATTAGGGGCATTAGAATGCCTGATAGGGCAAGCGCGGTAGAGCGAGCAAGACACTTTTTTGAAGAAATAAAGAATCCATATGTTTTTAAGGTGGATGATATTATAGTTCATGTCGAATTTGGCGAAAAATCTGCGGGAAGCCTCCAATCGCATATCCAGAATTTGCTATCTTCAATGATTTGAAAAGGATTTGTGTTTAGAAGAAAGCGTGATATAATAGGCTTGATGTAAAAGCCTTCGTATCACATGGTAAATTCTTGCCGGAGGTACGAAATGGGACGAAGAAAACATGGAAAATATGATCTTGCTGAAGAATCTTCTGTAGTTAAAGCAGTAAAATGGCGAGCGGGAGATTACTTTCGCATTTCAAGAGAGGATGGTGACAAAGAGGAGAGCGACAGCATTAAGTCGCAGAAGGAGCTTGCTAAGTTCTTTCATAAAACGCACCCTGATATATCTGTTGTAGAAGATTACACTGACGATGGATGGAGTGGAACAAATTTTGAACGTCCCCGCTTTTTAGATATGATAGATGATATCAAAAGGGGACACATTAACTGCGTTATAGTAAAAGACTTGTCCAGATTTGGGCGAAATTATATTGAGGTTGGTCGCTATCTGGAGATGATTTTCCCTATGCTCAATGTTCGCTTTATATCCATCAATGACAACATCGATAGTGTTGGCAATCCTGAATCAGTTAATAATGCAATTGTGGCGTTTAAAAACATTATGAATGATGAGTATTGCCGGGATATATCGAATAAAGTCCGCAGTGTTCTCACAAATAAGCGTAAGCAGGGGAAGTTCATTGGGTCGTTTGCCTCTTATGGATATTTGAAGGATGAAAACGATCACAATAAACTGATTGTAGACCCGGATGTTGCCCCAATCATTCAGGACATTTTTCACTGGTTTCTTTCTGGAATGGGAGTTATCAGCATTGCAAAGAAACTGAATGAGCTGGGAGTACCGAATCCAAGCACATATAAGCGGTTAAAGGGAATGAACTATCAGCACCCGCAGCATGATAAGAATGACACCCTATGGCCAGATAGTTCTGTAAAACGAATTCTTAAAAACCGACTTTATGTGGGAGATATGGTACAAGGTAAGTATAAGATCCGAAGCTACAAACTCCAAGTATCGGTGCCGATTCCAGAAGAAGAGTGGATAATTGTCGAGAACACGCATGAAGCAATCATTGATAGAGCGACCTTTGAGCAAGCGCAGGATATCTTTGCTAGAGATTGCCGGAAGCCACCGAACAAACACCGCTGCTATGTCTTGTCAGGGTTTGTTCGATGCGCTGATTGCAAGCGCGCAATGAATAGAAAACTGATTTCACAGCCTTATGCGGATTATGGCTACTATGTTTGCTCAACTTTTAAAAAGATGAATCAGGAGGCATGCACAAAACACACAATACGAAGCGATAAGTTGGAAAGAGCTGTACTTGAAACAATAAAAGCACAAGTTGATCTTGCGGTTTCGCTTGACGAGGTTTTAAGTGCTCTTAAGGAAAAAAATGCCACGGCGAAGCACTCAAGGCGATTAGAAGCGGCGTTTTCAGAAAGAGATCAGGAACTAAAAAGAATCAAATTGCTCAAAATAGATCTCTATCCTGACTATAAAAATGGACTAATTGATCGAGATGAATACGATGCGCTGAAGTGCCGATTTGAAAGTCAAATGGAACGCCTGGAAGAAGAAAAAAAGCATATTCAAGAGGAAATTGCTGCGTATGAGAACGTAATTGAGGAGGAAAACGCCTTTCTTAACTACTTTTTGGCGCATAAGAACATTCAATCCCTCACAAGAGAAGTGGTCGTGGAGCTTATTGAAATGATTTATGTCCATGAGGGAGGGGAAATCACAATAAAGTTCCGATATCAGGACGAGTACCTGAGATTGATTGACCTGATTAAAGAACAGGGCGGAGAGATTCCAAGTCTTGAAAGCGCCAGTTGAGCGAAATCCGCGGCTAACACACAGGGGACCGACTTTTTTATGGCCCTAACCAGACACTTTCCCCCGCGGCCTACGACACGCTCTCCGCCGTGTTCCGGGACACGCAGACGAAGCCGGAGGATTATGATCTTGTCCTCACCGGCGACCTCGGCAAGCTGGGCCACGACATCGTGGTGGATCTGTTTGAGCGCGACGGCGTGGATATGACGCGGAACTACGACGATTGCGGGCTGCTGCTCTTTGACCGCGAGGGGCAGGACATGCACTGCGGCGGCAGCGGCTGCGGCTGCTCCGCCAGTGTGCTCAACGGGTATCTTCTGCGCGGGATGCGGGAGAAGAAGTGGAACAGGCTGCTGTTCGCGCCCACGGGCGCGCTGCTCTCGCCCACGTCGTCCTATCAGGGCGAGAGCATCCCGGGCATCTGCCACGCGGTGATCCTGTCCAACACAAAGGAGGGCTGAGCATGGAATTTTTACGGGCGTTTCTCTGCGGCGGGCTGCTGTGCGCCGTGGGGCAGGTCATCATCGACAAGACGCAGCTTACCCCGGCGCGCATCCTGACGGGTTATGTGGTGGCGGGGGTGCTGCTCACCGCGCTGGGCGTCTACGGCCCGGTGGTGGAATGGGGCGGCGCGGGTGCCACCGTGCCGCTGATGGGTTTTGGCTACACCTTGGCGAACGGCGTCAAGAAGAGCGTGGCGGAGCACGGCTGGCTGGGCGTGATGACCGGCGGCCTCGGCGCTACGGCGGGCGGCATCGCTGCGGCGGTGGTATTCGCGCTGCTGGCGGCGGTGCTGTTCCGGGCGGGGGACAAACGAAAATAGGGCCAAACAAAAGTAAGCGTCAAACGGGCATGAAAAATGAACCTGCTGCTCGCAGGCCCAGAGGGATCAGAATTATTTAGCCGGTCGGCAGTTCGTGGGCGCGTTCCACGGCAGCAGCTTGGATGCCCACTCCGGCTC
>Ga0256407_10011505_pt1 | contig 12221 bp, 10 predicted proteins | sample RumenRJG_04DNA_FD_193489 | JGI IMG/M metagenome (GOLD analysis project Ga0256407, IMG submission 193489) | Bovine rumen microbial communities from Lethbridge, Alberta, Canada - RJG_04 | ecosystem: Host-associated > Mammals > Digestive system > Stomach > Rumen | place: Canada: Alberta... | reverse complement strand
TGGCTCAAACAGCGACATATCTTAATTGAAGATGTCGTAGTCTTTGTCGTAGGCAGGTGACTGGATAGACAGCAGGTTGAGCACGGAGTGGAAAATGTAATGCTGTTCGAGCACCTCAGGCAGCGAACGCTTGTAGTCTCTGAAATCCTTCGATGTCCATACCAGGAACGGTATTTCGTATTGCACCTTGGGTGCCAGCCGCATAGGCATACCATGCATGAAGAGGTTGTTCTCGCCCAGTGACTCGCCGTGGTCCGAAATGAATATCATGGCGCTGTGCCAGTCCTTCATGGTGCTCAGCGTACTGATCAGACTGTCCAGCAGGAAGTCGGTATACACGATGGTGTTGTCGTACGCATTCGTCAGCATGTGGAGGTGCTTCTCGCCTTCTTCCACGTTTTTTGCCACGGGTTTATACACCTCAAACTCCTTGGGGTATTTGACGGCATAGTTGGGGCCGTGGCTGGTACTGGTATGCACCACTATCAGCACCTTGCTCTTCGGACTTGACTCTATGCGCTCGCGGAGTCCCTGGAACAGAATGCCGTCATGCTCGCTGTCGGCATCAGGATATTGGTCGGCAAGGTCGTCGTCCGTCAGGTATTCGTCTATGTGGATAGGAGGCTCGCCCCAGTTGGACGTACGCCACGCCACGTCGACACCGGTCCTGTAGGCATAGTTGGGCAGCAGTTCATACAGGTCGTCGCTGTTCTTGGGTTCAAGAATGGCCTTGGTGCCCGCCGTGGTGTAGGTGGCACAGGATGTAGCCTGAAACACCTTCAGACCGTCCCGTTTCGACAACAGCGGGTTGGTATTGCGGCCGTAGCCATACAACCCGAAATTGGCTTTCCGTGCCGACTCGCCGATGACCAGGACTACGACGGCCCTTTCATGGTCTGCTATCCGGCCGTCAGGCAGTTTGATTTCTTCTGCCTGTTTGTCAAACCGGTCACTTGCCAGACGAATGGTATTCACCAAGTAGGACCACGGCTGCAGCAGTCCGCCCAGTTCGGTGTCGTGCTGGCCTATCCACAGCGTCTGGTTGATGTTCGCCAGGGCTGTCACAAGGACAATGGCCAATGAACCGCCGCAGTAGACCCCCAGTTTCTTTGCACTGCCGACGACCACCGGCTGCACCATGCAATACACGGCAGGAACAACGCCCAGGGCCAAGATGGACAGCCACAGCGACCAGCTGAAGAACCCTGACGCTTCCGAGTATCTGGTGTTGAACACGTTGCCCACGGTTGTTGCGTCTATCATGACGCCGTAGGTGACGATGAAATAGGCTGCCGTCGCATTGATGAGTGCCAGGACGGCGAGGATGCAGCGTCCTACTGTCCTCATGGTGAACATCACCAGATAGGCCATCATGAAGTTGAGCACTACTATGAGCACAGCCAGCGATGCTGTCAGCATGACCTTTCCGCCTGTGCTCTCATTGCTGTTGTTGACCACATAGTTGAAGAACGGTATGTTGTATAGCAACAACGTTCCAATGCTGACGATGCATGAAAAGGCAAAGAGCGATATGGGACGTATGATTCTTTGTTTCATTTTTGTAACCTCTCTATTCATAGTTTCAGTTTCAGATGGCAAAGTTACGGAAAAAGACACAAAAAAGCGAATGATTAGCCCCTTTTTTCCTGTGACACATCCTCATCGTGTTACACTAGGGTTCAAAAAAAACGTACCAGCGCTGTTGCGTGCAGTTCAGTTCCAACAGATATGTCTGACGGAAAAAAGGGGGGCTATTATTTGGTAGATTGGCTGAAAATGAGTACCTTTGCACGGATTATGCGAACATTATTTAAATTGTATTAAAATAGAAAAGACAATGAAAGCATTTGTATTTCCCGGACAGGGAGCACAGTTTGTAGGTATGGGCAAGGACCTGTACGAGAACAATGAGAAGGCAAAGGAATTGTTTGAAAAGGCTAACGACATTCTGGGTTATCGCATTACGGACATCATGTTCGAGGGTACCGACGAGGACCTGAAGCAGACGAAGGTGACGCAGCCTGCAGTATTCCTGCACTCGGTCATCAGCGCCATCTGCATGGGCGACGACTTCAATCCCGAAATGGTGGCCGGTCACTCGCTGGGTGAGTTCTCGGCTCTGGTGGCTGCCGGTGCGCTGTCGTTCGAGGACGGTCTGAAGCTGGTGTACGCTCGTGCCATGGCTATGCAGAAGGCTTGCGAGGCCCAGCCCTCTACGATGGCTGCCATCATCGGTCTGGCCAACGAGAAGATAGAGGAGATTTGCGCTGAGGTGAGCAAGATGGGCAAGGGCGTCTGCGTGCCTGCCAACTATAACAACCCCGGCCAGCTGGTCATCTCGGGCAACATCGACGCCATCAACGAGGCTTGCGAGCAGCTGAAGGCTGCCGGTGCCAAGCGTGCCCTGCCGCTGAAGGTGGGCGGTGCGTTCCACTCGCCGCTGATGCAGCCCGCCAAGGACGAGCTCCAGGCTGCCATCGAGAAGACGGAGTTCTGCACTCCTAAGTGCCCCATCTATCAGAATGTGGACGCCCTGCCTCATACGGATGCTGCCGAGATCAAGCAGAACCTGATTGCCCAGCTGACCAGTTCTGTACGCTGGAGCCAGATTGTGGAGCACATGATTGCCGACGGTGCTACGGACTTCACCGAGTGTGGTCCTGGCAAGGCCCTGCAGGGCATGATTGCCAAGATTAGCAAGGAGGTCACCGCACACGGAATCGAAGTGGCAGAGTAAGATTGTAAAAAGAGACGATCAAGGTGGACAAGGTTCTGATTTATCAGGTGTTTACGCGGTTGTACGGCAATCGTAACACCACCCGCAAGGAGAAGGGAACGATAGCCGACAACGGTTGCGGCAAGATGGCCGACTTCACACCCGCTGTGCTGAAGGGCATTGCCAAGATGGGCATCAGCCACGTGTGGTACACCGGTGTCATCCGACATGCCACACAGACCGACTACACCCAGTACGGCATTCCCCGCCAGCACCCCGCCGTGGTGAAGGGCAAGGCCGGCTCACCCTATGCCATTGCCGACTACTACGACATAGACCCTGACCTGGCTGTCGACGTGAAGCTGCGTATGCAGGAGTTCGAACAACTGGTAGAGCGCACCCATCAGGCCGGGCTGAAGGTCATCATCGACTTTGTGCCCAATCATGTAGCACGTCAGTATAAGTCTGTCTGCAAGCCTAAAAAGGTAAAGGATTTGGGCGAGACGGATGACACCATGATGGGATTCGACCCGCAGAACAACTTCTACTACTGTCCCGGTCAGCGCTTCATGCCGTACTTCGACCTGTATTGCGGTGAGGCAGAGCCCTATCTGGAAGAGCCCGCCAAGGCTACGGGCAACGACCACTTCGACAATGCCCCGGGCCAGAACGACTGGTATGAGACGGTGAAGCTGAACTACGGTGTAGACTACTATGCCGGCGGAGTGGGGCACTTCGACCCCATGCCAGACACGTGGAAGAAGATGACCGACATCCTGCTGTTCTGGGCCAAGAAGGGCGTTGACGGATTCCGTTGCGACATGGCCGAGATGGTGCCTGCCGAGTTCTGGGCCTACGCCACGAAGGTGGTGAAGAGCAAGTTCAGGCAGATAGTCTTTATCGGCGAGGTGTATAACCCCGGCGAGTATCGTCGCTATCTGGCTTCAGGCTTCGACTGGCTCTACGACAAGGTGGGCATGTACGACACCATGCGTGCCGTCATCTGCCACCATGCACCGGCAGCAGCCATCAGCAATGCCTGGAAGGCTACGGACGACATTCGCGACCATATGCTGTACTTCCTGGAGAACCACGACGAGCAGCGCATAGGCAGCGACTTCTTTGCCGCCGACGGACAGAAGGGCGTGCCGGGCATGATAGCCTCGGTGCTGATGCAGCAGAACCCATTCATGCTGTATGCCGGCGAGGAGTACGGTGAGCGCGGCATGGACCGCGAGGGATTCAGCGGCAACGACGGACGTACCACCATCTTCGACTACTGGAGCGTGGACACTCTCTGCCGTGCAGCCCAGAAGAAGCTGACTGCCGACGAGGAGAGCCTGTTCGACATCCACCGGAAGACCCTGCTGCTGGCCCGTCAGGAGAAGGCGGTGACCGACGGCGTATTCTTCGACCTGATGTACGTGAACGGCCATCTGGAGCGCCAGTATGCCTTCCTGCGCTACGCTGCGGGAGAGCTGCTGCTGGTGGTGGTCAACTTCGAAGACCGCGACGTGGTGACCGATGTCAACATCCCTGCCCACGCCTTTGAATATCTGGACATCAAGGAGAAGAAGGTCATCAGTACCGACCTGCTGAGCCGTGAGAAGCTGGCTATGTCGCTGCGCAAGGACGGCAGCGTCAGGATGGAAATCAAAGCCCGCAGCGGCAGAGTCTGGAAAATCAAGATTTAAGGACTTATGGCAGACGAGTATATTCTGAACGAGCATAACAAGGAGGAGTTTCCTCCTGCGCACACGGCCGAGCACCTGCTGAATCAGGTCATGATACGGCTGTTCGGCTGTGAGCGCTCGTACAATGCCCACATAGAGCGCAAGAAGAGCAAGATGAGCTTCCGCCTGGACCACAAGCCCACGAGGCAGGAGGAAAGGGAGATAGAGCGCGAAATGCTGCGGCTGATAGACGAGGACCTGCCCGTCACGTTCGAGTTTGTCAAGCGCGACGAGATTCCTGCCGGCGTGCAGTTGGACCGTCTGCCCGACGATGCCTCGGAAACGCTCAGGCTGGTGCGCATCGGCGACTTCGACGTCTGTCCCTGCATCGGACGGCACGTTCGCTCCACAGGACAGATAGGACGCTTCGAGATGTTGGGAACCAACTGGGACGAGCAAGAACGGTCGTTCAGAGTAAGATTCAAAATAATAGCCCCGTAAAACTACGAGGCTATTTTCTTTATTCCGTATTTTCTTTTGCCGATTCCCTTACAGGGCAATCTTCATGTAGACGGGGAAGTGGTCGGAGTTGGTGATGTCACCCCTGTAGTAGGTCAGACCCTTCAGTGACTCGTCGTGGAAGATGTAGTCGATGCGCACGGGCTTGTGCTTGTCGCGCATGGTATACATGAAGCCGCCGCTGCCACACTCCTTGAATCCGTCAACCATATTGCCTAACATGGTTTTGTAGACATAAGAGTAGGGGATGTCGTTGAAGTCACCGCACAGGATGCAGGGCTTCTCGCTGCTGCGCTTCTCGTTGGCCACGGTGACAGCCTGACCCACACGGAACATCATGCCCAGCATATAGTTGCCGATGAGGGCGTTGATGACACGGCTCTCGCTGAGGTCCATGCCAGGGTCCTGCGCGAGCAGTTGGCTGGCCTTATGCAGTGTACGGTTGATGCCCGTGCTCTGCAGGTGGACGTTGAAGATGCGTATCTGCTGGCCGTTCTTGAGCTCGATGTCAGCCCACATGGCACTGTTGTTGGTCTCGTCGAAGAGCATCGTCTTGCTGTCCTTGATGGGGTAGCGGCTGAAGATGACCATGTCGCTGCGACCCTGCTTCATGTAGGGGAAATACTCCTTGTAGGGGACGGAATTGTCCTTGTCGCCGCTCATCTCGTTGTACTCCTGCAGACAGAGCACGTCCACCTTCTGACGGCGCATCTCGGCCAGGATGTCGAGGGCCTTGAACCCAGAGGTCTCACGTCCGAACATGGCCACGTTGTAGGTTGCAATCTTCAGGCCGGTCTTGGCCTCGGCGCTCTTGTCGTAAGAGCCGAACTGGAAGATGGTGCCGATGTAGGGAATGCAGCAGGCTACGGTGATGATGGGTATCAACGCGTGAATCCAGCGCTTGCGGATGAGCCAGTAGGGAAGAAGCAGTATGTTGGCAACAATCAGTAAGGGCAGGGCATAGACCAGCAGGGCCCGCGCCGTATTGCCGATAGGTGACACGTCGCCTCCGAAGAGGGCGGTAATGGTGAAAGTACTGACAACTATCTGCAGCACAAGAAACATCATGGCTACATATTTATAGACTGCTAATTTTCCCATAGCGATAAAAATTTATTTCTTGATGTATTTTTCTACCGTGTCTAACAAGTCTTCCACACGGAAGGGCTTGGCCATGAACTCGTCGCAGCCGGCAGCCTTGGCCTCGCGGATGTTCTCGTCGAAGGCATAGGCACTGAGGGCTATGACGGGTATGTCGTGGTTGACCTCCTTGATGATGCGGGTGGCGTCCAGACCGTTCATCTCGGGCATACGGATGTCCATGAGGATGAGGTCTGGCCTCTCGTCTTCGCAGAAGGTGACGGCCTCAATGCCGTTGTGGGCACGTACCAGACGATAGCGCTTGGAAAGCACAATCTTCACCAGTTCGTAGTTGCTGTCCTCGTCTTCGGCCACGATGATGAGCGGGGCGTCCTGCATGTTGGTCTTGGTGGTGGCGCGGATGGTACGCGAATTGGTGGTGATGCGGGTGTTCTTGGCCTGACCGCCGATGGTACCCTCGAAGGGCAGTACAAAGCGGAAGGTCGAACCCTCGCCTAACTGGGACTGCACGTTGATATTGCCGCCCAGCTTTTCCACGATGGTCTTGCAGAGCGACAAGCCCAGACCGTAGCCGCTCTGGACTTCGGCATCGCGTGAGAAGTAGGCATCGAATATGTTTTCTAAATCTTTTTGGGCAATGCCTGAACCGGTGTCAGTCACGAAGAACTCGACTTCCGTACCGTCGTTAATCAGACGGTAGCCATAGGTGATGCTGCCTCGTGAGGTGTGTTTCAGGGCGTTGCTGATGAGGTTGGAGAACACCTGAGTGATGCGGTTCTGATCCGTATTGAGGGTAACCTTCATATTGGGTTCTTTCCACTCCAACTGGACAGAGTCCGGACAACGGAACTTAAAGATGTTCTTCAGGTCGCGGCAGAGGTCGTTCAGGTCTGTCATGCTCTTCTTGATGGAGATTTCGCCAGCCTCTACGCGCGAGAAATCGAGGATGTCGTCAATGAGTGCCATCAAACGGTTGTTGTTGCTCTCGACAATCTCCATGTACTTCATTCTCTCCTCGGACGAGTCGGTTTCTGCCATCACGCGAGAGAAGCCCTCGATGGCGTTCAGCGGGGTACGTATTTCATGGCTCATGTTGGCCAGGAACTGCGATTTCATACGGCTGGCCTGTTCTGCCTTCTGAGCCATTTCCTCGTATCTCTGCAACTTTTTATTGGCTGATTCCAACTCGTACAGCGTCTTTTGGTACTTTGAGTTGATTTCAGCTAACTTTTGAAGAAGTAATTCGCGTTCGTCTTGATTCATAAAACTTAAAAGCCAATAATCTGTTGCAAAGTTATGCAAAAATATTGAGACAAACGAAAGTTTTTAAAGAAATTTTCAGGCTCTTTTGGCTTTTTCCCATGTACCGCCCCCCTGATGGGTCTTCAGATAGTGCATTCCACGGAACACATTGATGTTCATAAACAGGAAATAGTAGCAGGCATAGAACAGCTTGTTGCTTTTGTTACTTTTATCGGATAACCATCCGCAAAGTGCTGACAGATAGAATAATAGTTGTCCGGCAAGCAGGATGGTATAGATGCTGCCTGCATTCAGTATGACCAGAATGACGTTCAGCGGAATGAGTGCCAGCAGGGCTATGGGAGTGACGCTCCAGCGCAGCACGCGGTGGGATACAAACTGGAAGGCTACCGTCAGTCTTCTGAGCAGGTTCGCAGGGTGGCTGGAGTGGGATGTGGCTGCCATCATGTGGCGAAGCCACCAGACACTCTGCAGTCCTCCGGCAGCGATACGGCGCTTGCGCTTCGACTCCTCTTCCAGATTGGCAGAGCCGTACTCCATGGCGTAGGCTTCGGGAGCGTAGGCAATGCGATAGCCGTGGTCCACCAGCCGCATGGACATTACAAAGTCGTCCAGAAGTGCCGTCTCGGGCATGGGTTCGTAGAGTTCCGTACGGATGGCATTCAGCTCGCCGGCAGCACCCATGGCTGAGTAGAGCTCGCTGTCCAGGCGTTTCAGGGTGCTCTCGTAGCGCCAGTAGAGTCCTTCGCCTTCAGCGGCGTTTTGTCCCTCGTGGCGGGCCTTCACGCGCTTCTCGCCAGCGACACAGGCCACCTGCGGGTCCATGAAGCAGCATACCATTTCGCGGACGGCCTCAGGATTGATCATGGTGTTGGCGTCGGTCATCATGGTGATCGGCGTCTTCACCTGGCTGATGCCGTGGTTCAGGGCGGCAGTCTTGCCCTTTCGCTCGGGGGTGTAGACTATCTCGACGTCAGGGTAGGCGGCCAGCCGCTCGTTGGTCTGGTCGGTAGTGCCGTCGGTGACCCACATGATGTGTAGCTTGTCCTTGGGATAGTCTAGTTGGTGGGTGTTTTCCATCTTGATGTCCACAACGTCCTGTTCGTTGTAGGCACAGATCATGAAGGTTACATGGGGAAGCTCGTCGTCTGCGGGGAGGACGGCTTTGGCCGTCTTCCCCTTGACGATGCGCTTGAGGTGTACCAGCATCCATAACAACAACCCGTATCCGATGTAAGTGTAACATACGAGGAAAAGGCATATCCAGAAGAAAACCTTCAGTACTGTCATAGCGGGTGTGGTGTTAGGAATTTGCTTCAATCTCTTCCTGCATGTCGATGAACTGGCGCTCCTGGTCGTAGAATTCGTACTGTAGGAAGGCGAGTTTCTGTGACGGGATGATGCGTACCCCCAAACCGTACTTCATCTGCCACTGGCGCTTCAGCGACCATAGGCCTTGGTTGATGTAGGCGGCAACATAGGGGTGGACATGCAGGTAGAACTTGCGGATGCCTATCTTGTTGACAAGGCGGTCAATTTTGCTCTCTAATTGGTCTGTAAACAGGATGGAAGACTTGATTTTCCCCTTTCCGAAACAGGTGGGGCAGGTCTCCTCGACATTGACATCCATGGCCGGGCGGACACGCTGACGGGTAATCTGCATCAGTCCGAACTTGGACAGCGGCAGGATGTTGTGGCGGGCTCTGTCTTTCTGCATGTTCTTGCACATACGTTCGTAGAGCATCTGGCGGTCTTCGGCCAGATTCATGTCGATGAAGTCGACGACGATGATGCCGCCCATGTCGCGCAGGCGCAGCTGGCGGGCCAGCTCGTCGGCAGCACCCAGGTTCACCTCCAGGGCGTTGGCCTCCTGGCCGTTTTCTGCACGGGTGCGGTTGCCGGAGTTGACATCCACGACGTGCATGGCCTCGGTGTGCTGAATGATGAGGTAGGCGCCTCGCTTGTAGTTGACAGTCCGTCCGAAACTCGACTTAAGCTGTTTGGTGACGCTGAAGTTGTCGAAAATAGGCACATTGCCTGTGTACAGTTTGACGATATCCTGCTTGTCGGGAGCTATGAGTGCTACATAGTCCTTCACCTGCTGAAAGACATCCTGGTCGTTGACATAGATACCGTCGTAGGTGGGGTCGAAGACATCGCGGAGCAAGGCCACGGCACGGCTCGTCTCTTCGTAGACCAGCTGTGGGACCTTCTCGGCCTTCTCGGCCTTGGTGATGGTGTCTTCCCAACGTTTGACGAGGGCTTTCATCTCCTTGTCGAGCTCTGCCACGCGCTTGCCTTCGGCTGACGTACGTACTATCACACCGAAGTTCTTGGGGCGTATGCTCTGGACAAGCTGTTTCAGACGTGTTCTCTCCTCGCTTTTCTTGATTTTCGACGAAACCGAAACCTTGTCGCCAAAGGGCATCAGTACCATATAGCGTCCGGCCAGACTCAACTCGGCTGTCAGTCGGGGACCCTTGGTAGAGATTGGTTCCTTGACTACCTGCACCAGCACTTCCTGCCCCTGTTTCAGGGTGGTCTGTACGCTACCTTCCTTGGGAAGGTCGGGCAGTCTGGTAGCCTTGGAGATGGGGTAGAGTTTCTTCTTGTCGCTTCTTACCTGTTTTAGGTATTTCTCGTAAGAGCTGTATTGAGTGCCCAAGTCAAGATAGTGCAAGAAAGCATCACGCTCAGAGCCTACATCAACGAAGCAGGCGTTGAGTCCGGGCATCAGCTTGTGTACCTTGCCCAGATAGATGTTGCCGACGGAGTAGCTGGCCTCTTCCCGTTTCTCGTTCTGGTATTCCACCAGGTTCTTGTCCTCGAGAAGGGCTATGGAAATCTCTTTCGGCTGGACATCGATGATCAGTTCACTTGTCATTTCTCTTGCTTGTTTTAAAACCTAAAAGAGCGTACCTTCAGGACTTTTCGTCCCTCTGGTACACTCCTTTCATTAACCTTTGATGTCGTCAGAGCTTACTTGCTCTTATGACGATTCTTGCGCAGTCTCTTCTTACGCTTGTGAGTAGCCATCTTGTGGCCCTTCTTTTTCTTTCCGTTTGGCATAATCTTAAAATATTAATTGTGAGTTATAATTTTACTTCATTCGCTCGACAAAACTCTTTGCGGGCTTGAAAGAGGGAATGTCGTGTGCGTCAATCACTAAAGTAGTGTTCTTCGAGATGTTACGTGCAGTCTTCTTGGCGCGGTGCTTGATGGTAAACGTGCCGAAGCCACGTAAATAAACATTTTCCTTATTGTCAGCCATACATGTGCGAATTTCACTCATAAAAGCCTCGACGGTGGCTGCGACGTCTTTCTTGGGGAGGCCTGTGGTTTCAACAATTTTGCTGATAATATCTGCTTTTGTCATTGCTGTATTTTGTTTATTATTTGGTATAATGTTCTCAATTCGGACTGCAAAGTTACTAATTTTCAACGTGATAAGAAAATATTCTGAGCACTTTTTTCTAAAAAAATATATTTTTCGTAACTTTGCACCCCAAAATATACACTTTTATAATATGAAACAGACAAAAATAGTTGCTTCGGTGAGTGACAGACGTTGTGATACGGACTTCATTCGACAGTTGTTCAATGCCGGCGTTAATGTGGTACGCATGAATACAGCCCATGCATCCAAGGAAGGTATTACAAATATAATAAGGAACGTGCGCGAGGTGAGCCGTCATATAGGTATCCTGATAGACACCAAGGGGCCGGAGGTGCGAACGACGGGTTGTGATGCCCCCATTGAGTACAAGACGGGCGACGTGGTGAAAATCTTCGGACGCCCCGAGATGGACACTACCCACGACATGATTAATCTGTCGTACGAGAACTTTGCCGCCGATGTCTACGAAGGCTGCCATATCCTGTTTGACGACGGTGCCCTGGATATGCAGGTCATAGGCATCAACGGCCCGGCCGTCATTGCCCAGGTGCAGAACGACGGAGTGCTTGGCTCGCACAAGAGTGTCAATGTTCCGGGCGTACATATTGCCCTGCCGCCTTTGACGGATAAAGACCGCAAGAACATCATGCTGGCCATAGAGCAAGACATAGACTTCATAGCCCATTCCTTTGTGCGGTCGGCTGCCGACGTACGTGCAGTACAGGCTATTCTGGATGCCTTCAATTCCGACATCAAGATTATCTCGAAGATAGAAAACCAGGAAGGTGTCGACAATATTGATGAAATCATAGACGCTTCCTATGGCATTATGATTGCGCGTGGTGACTTGGGTATTGAGGTGCCCATTGAGCGCATCCCGGGTATTCAGCGGCAGATTATCCGCAAGTGTGTGAAGAAGAAGAAACCCGTGATAGTAGCTACGCAGATGTTGCACTCCATGATTCAGAACCCGCGTCCCACCCGGGCAGAGGTGACTGATATTGCCAATGCCATCTACTATCGCACGGACGCGCTGATGCTGTCCGGCGAGACGGCTTCAGGCAAATATCCGGTCGAGGCTGTTCAGACGATGGCTGCCATTGCCGAGCAGGCCGAGCACGACCAGTTCAGTCAGGCCAATATAGAACTGCCTATGTCTGAGAACTGCGACATCCGCGAGTTCATGGCCCATTCGGCCATTGAGGCGACGGAGCGTCTGGGGGTCAAACTGATTATTACAGACTCCAGTACGGGCGATACAGCTCGTAACCTGGCAGCCTTCCGAGGACCTAATCCGGTGTTGGCCATCTGTTATAACGACAAGCTGCAGCGTCTGCTCAACCTGTCGTACGGCGTCATTCCTGTCTATCAGAAAGAGCACATCGGCTCCGAGAAACTGTTTCTGGCAGCAGTCCGTATGCTACGCCAGAAAGGTTATGTAGAACTGGACGACAAGATTGCCTATCTGAGTGGAAATGTGGGTGCTGGGGGAGGAACGAAGTTCCTGGAGGTGAATACCGTCAAGGAGGTGTTCGACCAGAATTATCAGTTC
>Ga0256407_10011504_pt1 | contig 12222 bp, 14 predicted proteins | sample RumenRJG_04DNA_FD_193489 | JGI IMG/M metagenome (GOLD analysis project Ga0256407, IMG submission 193489) | Bovine rumen microbial communities from Lethbridge, Alberta, Canada - RJG_04 | ecosystem: Host-associated > Mammals > Digestive system > Stomach > Rumen | place: Canada: Alberta... | reverse complement strand
GGAAAGGGGGTGGTCTGATGGGCAAACCGGTCGCACCTCGCATGAGGTGTGTGAGTAGAAATTTGTATAATTCGGGTGCGGCAGGGTAATTTTTGGGTCGCACCTCGCATGAGGTGTGTGAGTAGAAATTTATATCCGTGTTGAGAGTATCGGGGAAACTCTGTCGCACCTCGCATGAGGTGTGTGAGTAGAAATCGAAATGGCGAACTCATACCGCACGACAGCAAATGTCGCACCTCGCATGAGGTGTGTGAGTAGAAATGAAAATTTATCCGTCTTCATACGCTGATTGAAAGGTCGCACCTCGCATGAGGTGTGTGAGTAGAAATTTGATACAGTATCGAATTAACAGTATCAATTTTAATGTCGCACCTCGCATGAGGTGTGTGAGTAGAAATTGCAAGGTCTTTTAATTCTGCACCTTTGTTATAAGTCGCACCTCGCATGAGGTGTGTGAGTAGAAATGTCATGGGCTATCGTGGAAAGAAAGCTGCAAAGGTCGCACCTCGCATGAGGTGTGTGAGTAGAAATACACACGTTTCAGCATAGCAGTTGACAGGGCTTACAGTCGCACCTCGCATGAGGTGTGTGAGTAGAAATTGAATGTCGTCTGCCAAATCGCCTATCGGAGTATGTCGCACCTCGCATGAGGTGTGTGAGTAGAAATCTGGAACTTCCAGAACCGAAACCGACAGCGGTTGTCGCACCTCGCATGAGGTGTGTGAGTAGAAATGAAATGACGACGAGGGACGCAGTTGCGAAAATTGGTCGCACCTCGCATGAGGTGTGTGAGTAGAAATGTTTATCAAGAATTACAAAATATAAAAAACAGAGGTCGCACCTCGCATGAGGTGTGTGAGTAGAAATGTGCGAGCGGAAAACAAAATCGGCGGTTGCTATTGTCGCACCTCGCATGAGGTGTGTGAGTAGAAATCCCGATATTTGTAAAGCAAGAAAATGCTTTTCTAGTCGCACCTCGCATGAGGTGTGTGAGTAGAAATTATCCGAAAATTGCAAAGAGAGAGGGCAGGAAAAGTCGCACCTCGCATGAGGTGTGTGAGTAGAAATCTGTAAAGTTTGGCGATTATAATCAGCCAGACAGTCGCACCTCGCATGAGGTGTGTGAGTAGAAATGTATTTACTGATAACGCAAATTTGTACAGAAAATGTCGCACCTCGCATGAGGTGTGTGAGTAGAAATATAATTTTCAACGTTGAAAGTGTTGAAAACTTAAGTCGCACCTCGCATGAGGTGTGTGAGTAGAAATTTAAAGAATTTTGAACGTGGTTTTTTGTCACGGGTCGCACCTCGCATGAGGTGTGTGAGTAGAAATTTTTCCCAATTCACGATAAATTAACCTTGTCACGTCGCACCTCGCATGAGGTGTGTGAGTAGAAATGCAACACGTAACAACAAAGTTCCCGAAGATGAAGGTCGCACCTCGCATGAGGTGTGTGAGTAGAAATGCTGTCGTTCCGTCCGAAAGGCTGACTATACCGGTCGCACCTCGCATGAGGTGTGTGAGTAGAAATTTTTCCGATTTCACGGTAAATCAGACGGGTTACAGTCGCACCTCGCATGAGGTGTGTGAGTAGAAATGATGAACCCGAAAGGGAAGAAATTCAGCAGATTGTCGCACCTCGCATGAGGTGTGTGAGTAGAAATTGTTTCGATCCATACAACTCTACAAAGTTAATGCGTCGCACCTCGCATGAGGTGTGTGAGTAGAAATGACAGTCAGCTTGATGAAAACGGCAGACCTGTTAGTCGCACCTCGCATGAGGTGTGTGAGTAGAAATATCAAGATAGACAAGGACGCAAATAAAAAGCGTATGTCGCACCTCGCATGAGGTGTGTGAGTAGAAATTCTGCCCTGTGGGCTGTAAAATTCCCCCGTATAGCGTCGCACCTCGCATGAGGTGTGTGAGTAGAAATTTCTGTTTCGTGTCCGTCATCATCAACAATAGCTGTCGCACCTCGCATGAGGTGTGTGAGTAGAAATCGTCTATATCGGTTCAAACGTTGAGTATGCAGTGTCGCACCTCGCATGAGGTGTGTGAGTAGAAATCCAAATCACTGCTTGTCCGCAGTGTGGACAGTATGTCGCACCTCGCATGAGGTGTGTGAGTAGAAATGAAAAGAAAGTTAGAGACGGAATGAAAAAAACAAGGTCGCACCTCGCATGAGGTGTGTGAGTAGAAATGAAAGCATGAAACTCATGGAGCAGGGTATTCTCGTCGCACCTCGCATGAGGTGTGTGAGTAGAAATCGACAGACAACGCTTCGGGTGCAACGGCATTATAAGTCGCACCTCGCATGAGGTGTGTGAGTAGAAATGATTGTTGCACCAGTCGCCCACACTGTTGTTACACCGTCGCACCTCGCATGAGGTGTGTGAGTAGAAATTGTATAATGATTACTACAAGGCTATGTTAGAAGATGTCGCACCTCGCATGAGGTGTGTGAGTAGAAATTTGCTAATGATAATCCCGACAATGCGGAAGTAGTCGCACCTCGCATGAGGTGTGTGAGTAGAAATACGGAAGTATCACGATAGGGAAAGCGTGTTCAGCGTGTCGCACCTCGCATGAGGTGTGTGAGTAGAAATGAACGAGGGATTATTGAAACAGCTTACAGGCGGCGTCGCACCTCGCATGAGGTGTGTGAGTAGAAATGACAAATTTAAGCGAATGGACGGAGAACGATAAGTCGCACCTCGCATGAGGTGTGTGAGTAGAAATGTATTTATGTAGCTGAAACCAACGGGAGCGATGGTCGCACCTCGCATGAGGTGTGTGAGTAGAAATGAGCCTGCCCGATATGGAACGTACTTTGAACGCGTCGCACCTCGCATGAGGTGTGTGAGTAGAAATCGTGTGTGCGGCTGCTTTAATTTCTCGCTTTCCGCCGGTCGCACCTCGCATGAGGTGTGTGAGTAGAAATCAGCGGAAAGCGAGGCTGAAACATGAGAAGAAATGTCGCACCTCGCATGAGGTGTGTGAGTAGAAATGATTGTAAAGCAACAGTATGTCTGACCTTCTGCGTCGCACCTCGCATGAGGTGTGTGAGTAGAAATTGTCGTATCTGTCGGACGTTCGAGGGGAATTGAGTCGCACCTCGCATGAGGTGTGTGAGTAGAAATGTGTTGGGGTATCTTTCAAGCCCTTTGCTTCAGTCGCACCTCGCATGAGGTGTGTGAGTAGAAATTACAGCAGAAGGCAAGCGGACAGGAGCGACAGCGAGTCGCACCTCGCATGAGGTGTGTGAGTAGAAATCTAAAAACAATTATCCCCCTTCGGATCATTGATGACTTGGAGGGAGATAATTGTTTTTATAACTTCTCACCAGTTTGAATTTTTGGGCGTAAATTGGGTGTATCAAGCGTAAATTTTTGATGATTTAGCCGTGAGAAACCGCATGAATACTGAGTTTTATTTATCCAAGCTCTTCATTGTCGGGAACACTTTAAGAATTTACGATGATGTCTTTACTGCCCATTATAACTGTATTTTCGATATGTTGTTCTATGCTTTTTTATACCCGAAATGCACATAAATCTATGTGATTGGTCGCAAAGTCGCAAAACGGTCGCAAAGTCGCAAACTTAATTTTTGCCATCCGGATAAAGCTCTTTTACTCTTCTGAAAAACTCCGCAAAGCTGTCCAGCTCTGATTTCTTTAACTCCTTTGTCGCTTCGGTGTATATATCCATAGTGGTCTCCGCATCAGCATGACCGAGAATTTCCTGCATAACTTTCAGATTTACTCCGGCTTTACACATCCTTGTGGTAAAGGTATGTCTTAGGGAATGGTTGCTGAATTTCGGAAGTATAACCGTATCCTTTTTATGAGGCTTATCGAGTATCTCAAAGTTACAATCCCTGACGATTCTGCTCAACGCCTTATTCAGCGTCCCCTAATGCTGAACATTACCAAAACGATTGATAAATATAAAATCACGATAGCCGTCAACAACTGCTCTGCTTTCAAGACCACACTCTTCTTGACACTGCTTTTCCATCAGAAAGGCTTCTTTGACCTTCGGGAGCATGGGTATTATTCTTTCTCCTGCTGCCAATTTAGGCGTGTTTATGACGAATATACATCGTCATCGTTTCTTTTGCCATAGTAAACCAATGTATGATTCACACTGATTGTATCATCTTCCAAGTCAATATCACACCATCTCAGCCCTGTGACTTCACCCACACGCATACCAGTCCACAGCATGATAATAAAGATCGGATACCATCTGTGATACTGTCCCTGTTTGCTGAGATACGCTTCAAACAACTCCTGCTCCGGAACGGTGAGAGCATGCCTTTTTGTTGATTCAAAGTTACGAGCCTTTTTAAGCTCTTTCAGAGCGTTATCGGACGGATTATATCTGAGGTAATCATCCTCTACTCCAAGCTCCAACACCTGATGCAGCACCGTATGGATACAGTCAATCGTATTTATCTGCACATGGCGTTCATCCGCAAGGTAGTTATAGAAGCTCCTGATGTCCGAGCGTTTCAAATCAACGATTTTTCTCTTGCCGAAGTCCGGTTCAACAAACATCGTGTACATATACTTGTAATTTGAGAAAGTATTGTCTTTCAGACCACACTTAAGCTGTACCCAACTGTTATACAGATCATTGATAGTGAGATTGTTCTTATCTGCCTTTACTCCGTCAAGCACATCACGGAGAACATCAAATTCCTTCTCTCTCAGTTCTTCAAGAGTAACTGCACTGATAGAATGCCTGCTGCCGCTTTTATCACGCCATTTGAACTCGTAAGTACCACAGCTTCTCTGATACTCGCCCTCTTTCAAAACCCTGTTTTTCTTGTCTTTTCTTCTCTCTACTGCCATTTGAAAAACTTCTTTTAAACACAACAAAGAGAACAAGCATGAATCCATTATAGATTACGCTCGCTCTCTTCGTCAACATCATAGTCGTTAAATTGAATACATCTTTGAGAGATATTCCTCAAACAGCTTGCGTTTAATCAGTCTTTTGTTTCCTACCCACAGAACAAAGGTACATTTGTCGCTGTCAGATATTTCTCTGATTTTGTTAATGCCGATATTAAAATACGCTGCTGCTTCTTCCAACGTAAGATTGGACTTTTCATAAATTGGTACTTGGTACTTCATAATATTTTCACCTTTCTAAGTATAACCATCCTCAATGGTCGTTACTGTTTTTGTTATTTTGAACATAAGTGTGATCTCCTTAGGTGAAATTATCTTCTGAACTTTGGTTTAATTGTACTGCTCAGAATCGTGTCTATCTTCTGCTCATCATCCTCCTTAAATGCTACTTTGTTTTTTTCTGTTAGTGTCATTAAGAGCTTATCCGCAAATTATTTTCTATGAACTGCAATGATTTTTCTTCAGACAATGATAGCACAAGCAAAATGAATGAGAGCTAAATAATTCTTTGCTTTTTTCTCATAACGAACCAACAGTTTACCGAAACGATTTAAAAACGAATGTGCCACTTCAACAACCCATCTTCGTGCTTTGAAATTGGGATTCTTGATTTTTTCTTCCTTTTCTTCACCCAGAGGACAGATATGCAGAACATAGTTTTTGCCCGAAATGATTTTTTCGGCACCCGTACAGCTTGCATTAAGACAAAGATTCTGTTGTTTATCCTCTGTCACTTCCGGTCGCAAAATAACTATTTTATCCAATGTTTTTTCCAACAGTTTTATATCGTGTCGGTTCGTTCCGTCAAGTACAACAGACAACGGTATATCCTTGGCATCAGTCAGAATACTCCGTTTGGTTCCCATTTTTTCCCCGAGCGGTCGGGTTATGACCTACTGCTTCACGAGCCAATGGGGCTTTTATCATACAACCCTCCACGCTCTGCCATTCCCAACTGATTCCTTTTTCTTTATCATATTCTTCCAATGCCATTGCCCACAATTTCTCAAAAAACCCACTGCTTCCCATTCCTGAAAATACTTGTGCAGACTGCTGCCCGCTCCGTATTCTTTGGGTACGGCTTTCCATTGACACCCTGTTCTTAAAACATAGAGAATTCCTTCCAATACCTTTCGGGGCGGGATTGGTTTTCTGCCTTGACCGGGCTTGTTCTTGTATGTTTTATTTTCATCTCTTTGTCTTTTGGGAATCTCATCTTTCACTTTTTCCCATAACTCATCTGACAGCGTCCAGGAGCGACTGTATCTCTTTTTTCTATATTTTTCTTCATCTTTGGCACCTTCCTTATCAAAACTATATCGAAATTATTATATCATACTTTTTATTTACGGACAAGTTCTAAAACTTATCGAACAAGGCAAAATGTCACTTATCAAAGGTTTCAAGAATAAAGACGGCAGCAAAGAATTGACATTTATCTTGTGGTTGACAAAAATCAAGTTTGAATTTCCATCGAAAAAATAGTGAAAGAGCAGTTAGCATACACGCTGACGGCTTTTTTCAATGTAAAGGACAATTTTAATGGAATATAAAAAGTTTACTCCCGAACAGCTCGACAGGGCAAAGAATGCTGATATTATCGTTTTTTTGGGTGCATATATGGGATTGGAATTTAAAACATCGGGAAAATACTATAAATGCAGTCAACATAACAGCCTTATCATCTATCCCGACAGAAAAAGATTTGTTTGGAACAGCAGGAATATTTCAGGCAGTGATATGATAGATTTTCTGCGGAATGCAGAGGGAAAGTCTTTTCCCGAAGCAGTTGAGATTATCATAGGTGAAAGTGCTGCGGCTTATACTCCCGCACCAAAATACAAGGCAGAGGCAGGACGTGCAGCCGTTGAAAAATATACTTCAAAGTATCGTGAAAGAGGTTATGAAGTCAAAGCCGTTTTCAGCCAAAGCAAAGATGTCAATGAAGATTTGATAAACAAAGTCAGCAGTAAAGCGAGAAGATAAAGCAACTCTCCGACAAGGCTTTTCATAGGCTTTGTCGGAGAGTTGTTGTTAATTGTTGTTTCTCGAGAATTTATGGTGATTATGCAAATGCTCTATTTTCCAACATTCAGATATTTTTCAACCCTTTTGCAGCAAATAATTGTTTCTGTTCCCATATATTTTTTCGCATTTTCATATAATTTCTTGCCATTTGACATTAAGTTCTCAATGACTGTGAATTCAAGAACCTCAGTAATATCACGAGAGTCAGATACAGCCATTTTTTCAAAGAAATCGAATGCTACTTTTAATTTATCTGAATTGCCATTATTTAAGAGATTCAGTACAAACGGTACTACAACAAATGAGAACATTATATGCATACCATCATTTTCATCAGCATTAGCATCATTTGCAAATTTATCAAGCAGAGTAATATTTTCAGGAAACAGTTTTTTGAAATCGGAATATAAATTTTCATAAGTCATAAATTACCACCAATTAACCCTTACGATTTTACCATTTGTTTGTGCGTACTCTAAAAAAATACGCAGCAATTCATAGCACTTTCTTGTTTCTTCAAATTTGAACTTCTTGTCCTTATAATTTAAAAGGTCAGTAAGGTATTCATCAATATCAATAACTACATCTTTCTCTTCAAAAGTACGTTCACATTGTTGGAAATCACGAGTAAAACCATACCAACCTTTTCCGTTGAATGGCGGTTCGCCAAAAATATCATTAAAGTAGCCTTCCCATATATGAATGCTTAATTCGTTTTTTTCACTAATAAACAATTCAATTTCATACTCATCTTCAAAGCCATCATAAAACTCCGTATTATTAAACAACATTCCCATGTCCATTATCAAGCAACTCCCTCATATGCATACCGTCATTTTTATCAGCATTAGCATCATTTGCAAATTTATCAAGCAGAGTAATATTTTTAGGAAACAGTTTTTTGAAATCGGAATATAATTGTTCGTAAATCATATATTATTTTCCCACTAAATTGTCATCAATATATTTCAAATACGGCTTACGATAATAAACGCTGTCGATATTGCTTTTATACCAATCAAATTCTTCTTTCAAGCCCTGCATTAACGGTATGGTATCAGGCATTAACTCATTTTGTTTTGATACGTCCAAAACATATTCATAATCGTAAAAACAAAAATAATCTCTCTGCGGTACGGATTTTTCAACACTGACAAAATGAACATCTTTGCCAACGATTTTATAACACATCTCTGCCCATTCTTTGACGGTAACAGTTTCTTTATTGCCTACATTGAAAATATGCTGTACAGGGTGCTTTTGAAGTATGATTTCTATAAATCTACACAAATCGGCAACATTGAAAAATTGCAGTTTCATATCGCCGTTTTGAGGAATATAAAATTTCCTGTCCTGCATGGCACTATCAAACGGAAATGCTTCACGGTATAAATTTTCATATATGCCGTAAAAATACGGTGGTCTTAAAATATAAGCATTCGGCACTCTTTGTATAAGATATTGTTCTGCTTTCAGCTTGTTTATTCCGTAATCTCTCCAAACGGAATTATATCCGCAAGTCTGTTCTTCATTGAAAGGCTGTGAATTTGTTTCGGGATAAACGGCACTTGAACTGATAAATATATAATCATCAAAAGTGACACCCGAATCAAGCAGTGAACGGATATGTTCATCTGTATATGCCGTTATGTCAAGAATGACATCATAATGTTTTTCTTTGAGAGTATCGTTCAATTCCATTCTGTCACAGCATATCAGATTTACTCCGTCAATCTGTTTTCGGCTGCCACGATTGATTACTGTTACATGATTACCCGATTTCACAAAATACTCTGCCGCAAATTTGCTGACAAATGTTGTACCGCCTGTAATTAAAATTTTCATAAAATTCTCTCCGTTGTCAAATATCATTTTTTCTTATGATTTTCTTATACTTTCCTATTGGCAATGCCAATTCCGACTCCGACTTTTCTGCAATATCCGCAACCGTTACAACGGTTTCTCCTCTGTCCGTCATAACTATCACTTCATCGCCTATATTGATTCCCTCAATTTCAAGTATGTAATCATATCTCTTTCCGCCGTCATTGAAATATACCGATGCGAATTTATATTTTTTGCCTGTTTCCCTTTTGGGTGACGTGAAATAATATTCTCCCTTTATAACAGCCGTCAGCTTATCGCCTAAATAAAATTTTTCCCCGTCTATTCTGTCAAAATATATCAAGTCATCAATATTTTCAACACCGCTGACCGAAAACCTTTTCACAGTAAAACTTACACTTTCCATCATTCCGCAAAAGCCTGTTTCTGTTTCAGTCAAAAACATTTTCGGTGGATATTTTTCGTCTTTAAATGGAGCTATTCTTATAATTATCTTTGCATTGCCATCTTTAAGGAGCTTTATTTTCATTTGCAGTTTTCTGTATTTTTTAAGATAACCGTTCAAAAAATCACACAAATATATCATCATTGCTGTCTTTTTTCTTTTCGGCATTTTCTCCGTTAATTTATTAAGTTCCTTTCGGATATTCTCCGCAACGGAAACATCACCGTAATAGTCATACTGCAAACGTCTTTTTATCGCAAAATCTGCCTGCAAGTAACACTCGTAAACGCTATCCGCACGGTATCTCTCTTTATAATAATTTCCCAATCTCAAAGCTATATCAGCAAATTTGCAGTCAAAATTGCCTTTTTTTATATATTCGATATTTTCTCTGTACAGCTCCGCTAAAATGCTTTCGGCTATATCTTTGTTCTGCTTTACATACAAGCCTTTCCAATACATATCAGCAAGCTTGTATCTCGATTCATAATAACCGCCTGCCGCACCTATCGAAAAATACTTGAAAGCCTCCTCATAATGCGGTTCACCGTTCCAACATCTGCCGTAATAATAGATATATCCCAAAGTATTCGCATACATAGGTTCACCTGTCAATTCATACAGCTTTAACATACAGTCCAGTGACGTTTCCCAATCACATTCATAAGCCGCATTTCCTCCGTAACAGCCATATCCCAGACACCTCAACGCCGTTATATCATTCTTTTCGCACATTTCGCCGACAAATTTCCTGTATATATCCAACTCTCTTGTGCTTGCTTTTTTCATCTTGTCGTCATTATCCATACAGCAGATAAACTCTCTCTTTTCACAGTCGGCATACCGCCTTTCCTCAATGGGCTTTTCTTCATCTTCCAGATAATTTTCAAGCATGGATATATTTTCATCAAGCTCTTTATAAAATTCATCACTGCTATACTCGAAAATATCATTCAGCCATGCAATAATTTCAGCAATTTTATCTCCCCTGTCGGGCAGAAATGAAATCATCTCGACATCATCGGGAGTTTTCTCCAACATAATCAATTCATCACTTTCGTCATCTCCGTCATAACAATAAAAATAATCATATAGATACTTATACCATTCATTGCAAACAGTATCACTGTCATATTCATGTTTCTTGATGTTACGCATAGCCGTCAATATATCATCTGTCATCATTCTGTACGGTTCTTTGAAAAGTATATCAGCGTGTTTGTCTGCTTCTTCCGTAATAACAGACCACTTTTCCTCAAATCTGATAAATTTTTTCACCTGTTCGGCAGTCAGATAATATGGCGGTATCATTTCCAACTTATCAACGGAAATATTTGTATTTTCCCAACTGTCATCATTGAATACAACTGCATATTTTGCTGTCAATCTTACAATTCTTCCATAATATTCTTTGTTTCTTTTGAAATACTTTACTTTGTTACCTGTTTTCAGTCCTGACATGAAAACAACTCCTTTCAAATCTCATTTCTCAACAATATTGTACTATAAATCTGTGGTTTCTTCAAGTATTTCAACGGACTGACAAAAATAATTTTTGTCAAATACTCAATTTAATTTCTTCGGCAATGTTGATAATGGTTTTCCCGATTTTTTCTGCATATTTCACGGTTTTATATGCTCCGCCGCTTTGGTGCTGAATGCAGGAAATAACCATATCACTTCGGTCAACCATTGCCCTGTTTCTGATTTGAATGGCTGTTTTAAAATATGTCCTTGCCGATTTCTCGCATATTTCCACTTCATCATAGTATTCAAGAAAGGCTTGTTCATTGTTCGTAAATTCAGCCCTCGTTAAAGGAGATATTCCAAATGAAATAATACTAACTACTATATCTTTGATTATGTCTATAATAAACGCAGGTCATTGAAGTCCCATTTGTTACCTATATACTATGTACCAATACTCTTACATGTAACCTTTGGATATTATAACCGCCTGCCGTAATACTTTCTATACAAGTAATGCCCTCTTTTCCTATAACCGTTCCATTCAGGACTGTAAAGCCACCTGTTCCAACAGAAGCACGAACGTTACTCCAGTCTGTTATTTCTCGTAAAACCTTTTAATGTCCAATGATTCGCTGTTTATGGTAATGACAATTATTATCAAGAGTGTTATACTACATACGAGGTGATGATTTATGGATATTATAAAAACAGGAGAGTTCATCGCAAAATTAAGAAAAGACAAAGGCTTAACACAAGAACAGCTTGGAGATAAGATGGGTGTAACCAATAAAACAGTATCTCGTTGGGAAACCGGAAAGTATCTTCCACCTGCTGATATTCTTCTCTTAATGAGTGAATTATTTGATGTGAGCATAAATGAACTGCTTTCGGGTCAAAGACTTTCAGATGAAGAATACAAACAAACTGCTGAAAAAAATCTGACAGAAGTAATCAAAAGCAGTAGTTTCACTATTAAAGACGAGATTGATTTCTTTAAGAAAAAATGGTTGAAAGATCATATCTTTTATATGATTGTTATAGGAATATGCATTTTAGGCGTATTGGCTACCGGTATTATTTTTCAAAATCCAATTCTTTGCTCGGTTTCTGTTATCCTATTGCTTTTGGGACACATTTGGAGATATAATACAATGATGGCTTACGTAGAAAAGCATATATACGATAAATAAATATTATATCCATTTCTTTCCTGACGGCAAACAGGCATAAAAAAAGAAGTCAACAGGTCAACAAGACGGTTGTCCTGCTGTGCCTGTTGACCTTTTGAAACTTCGGCAAAAATAAAAATGATGTGCTTTGACAAAACAAAACACATCATTGAACACGCCGAAAGGGACTCGAACCCCCGACCTACTGGTTCGTAGCCAGTCACTCTATCCAACTGAGCTATCGGCGCATATAACCTTTATCAGACTACCCGAGTATTATAACATATCATTTTAAAAATTGCAAGGGGTTTTTGAAAAAAATTTAAATCCCATTATAATAG
>Ga0256407_10011498_pt1 | contig 12226 bp, 9 predicted proteins | sample RumenRJG_04DNA_FD_193489 | JGI IMG/M metagenome (GOLD analysis project Ga0256407, IMG submission 193489) | Bovine rumen microbial communities from Lethbridge, Alberta, Canada - RJG_04 | ecosystem: Host-associated > Mammals > Digestive system > Stomach > Rumen | place: Canada: Alberta | collected... | reverse complement strand
TTTTTTTATTTTTTTTTTTTTTTTTTTTTTTTTGTTTTTTTTTTAATTTTTATTTTGCTTTTTTTTTTTTTTTTTTTTTTTTTTTTTTTTTTTTTTATTTTTTTTTTTTTTTTAAATTTAATCTCGATTTTTTTTTATAATGTTTTTTCCTATTATTTTATCTAAAATTATTTTATTAAATATTTTTTAATTTTTAAAATATATTAAACAAAAAATTAAAATGGAAAATAATACAGATGATCATTTAATTGAAGAGACATATGATAAATTGGAATCTTTGTCATTAAAATTATTAGATGAAAAAAAAAAAATTAGTCAATATCAAAATAAAATAAAAGAATTTGAACAAATTTTATCATCAAAAGATGAAAATATTCAAGAATTAAGTAAAGAAAAAATGGAACTTCAACAAAAATTAGAATGGGTAAATGTAAAAAAAACAAAAGTTGTAACAGTGAATTCAATAGCAGGAGGTTTATTAAAAGGAAATATAGAAGAACAACAAGCAAAATTAGAAAAAGAAATAAAAGATTTAAGACATCAAATATATTTTTTAAATAAAAATATAAATGATGAGAATAGTAAATTTGAACAAAATAAACTTAAATTACAAATTGAATTAAAAAAACAAAATAAAGATATAAATGATATAAATGAAAAAATAAATAAATTAACTGAAGAAAATAAAACTTTATTAAATGAAAGAGAAGAAATAAATAAAGTTGTTCAACAAGAAGAAATTGAAAGACAAAAACAAATTGATGAATATTTAAAATGGAAAGAACAAAATGAAAAATATGAAAATAAAGTAAAAGATACTCAAATAACTTTAGAAAATAAAAAAAAAGAATTAGCAGAAATAGAAAATAAAATTATGGATAAAAGAGAATATTATAAAAATTTAGCTTTACAATTAAATGAAAAAGAAAATGAAATAAAATCTGTTGAATTAGGGAAAAAAGAATTTGGACTTTTAATATATGATCCAAATAATGAAAAAGAATTAAAAATGAAATTTATATTTGAAAAAAATAAAGAAACAAATGAATATGATATTCATATAATTTCTGAATTAATGAATTGTACTTGTTTTATTTTAGAAACAAATCTTGAATATATAGATAATAATATTTTTAATTTTGATTATATTTATAAAGGAGAAAATAATTCATTACAACTTAAAACAGATGATTTATTAACAAAATATTTAATTAAAATTTATGAGGATTATTACAAATTAGCTACAAAAAAATTAAAATAATCAAATTAAAAAAAAATAAAAAATTTATTTAAATTATAAAACATTAAATCTCATTAAATATAATACCAAAAAAATAAAAAAAAAAAAACATTAAAACATATTAAAATATGACATCAACTCAAGATTTAACAAAACGTTTAGAAGAAATAAAAAAAAGAACTCCAAATAAAACATGTTTTGACTGTGGTGAAAAGGGAACAACATACGCAGCAATGGACTTTGGAACATTTATATGTTCTCGTTGTGCAGGATTATTAAGAGAATGTAATTTTAAAGTAAAAGGAACTGGAGTAAGTATCTTTAAAGAAAAAGAAATTGATTTTTTAGATAAAATGGGAAATGAGAATGCAAAAAAAATTTGGATGGGAAAATTTAAAGAAGGTTCTGATAAAAAACCAAATCCAAAAGATTCAGAAGAAATTAAAAGATTTTTAATCATGAAATATAAAGATAAGAAATTTTATAAAAAACCAAAAAAAAATAAAGATGATGATGATGATGATGATGATGAAGATAATAAAAAAAAAAAGAAAAATAAAAAAAAAGATGATAGTAGTAGTAGTGATGATGATGATGAAAGTGAAGAAAGTGAAAGTGATGATAATAAAAAGAAAAATAATAAAAATAAAAATGATAAGAAAAAAAAAGATGAAAGTTCGTCTTCTTCGTCTTCATCTTCTTCTGATAGTGATAGTGATAATGAAGATGATAAAAAAAAGAAAGATAAAAATAAAAAAAATGATGATGATATTGATGATGATTATAAGAAAAAAATATCTAAAATTTTAATTAAGAAACCAACTGAAAGAAAAAAAGATGATAAGAAAGAAAAAAAAAAAAAAAAAAAAAAAAAAAAAAAAAAAAAAAAAAAAAAAAAAAAAAAAAAAAAAAAAAAAAAAATAAAAAGAAAAAAGATAAAAAAGAAAAAGAACAAATTCCAGAATTTGAATTTAATGATACCTCAAATACAAATTCAACAAATCAACCAAATAATAATAATAATGATATGTGGAATAATATTTGGTCAAATACATCAAATACAAATTTTAATAATCAACAACAAAATAATAATAATCCATTTAATTTTGATTTTACATCACCGACACCTTCAAACCAAAATACAAATATTAATAATAATAATAATCAAATCCCTGCAATGGTAAATTTAATGCAACAACAAGAACCAATTCAAGAACAGAAAATTAATCAATTAGAAAATGCTTTAAATTCATTGAATTTTCAAAACCAACAACAACAACAAAATAATCCTTTTCAAAATAATAATATGATTGGAAATCCAATGATGAATATGGGTAATGGTATATATAATAATATGGGAATGAATAATAATATGAATATGGGAAATATGAATCAACAACAACAAATGATGATGATGATGATGATGCAAAGAATGATGCAACAAGGTGGAATGAATAATATGAATCAAATGAATATGATGAGTAATAATATTATGAATAATCAAATTAATAATAATAATTTAATGAATAATAATAATTTAATGAATAATAATAATATGATGAATAATCAAATGAATAATCAAAATGCACAACAACCACTACCACAAAAAAATGATCCATTTGCTAATTTGACTTTAAATAATATGAATAAAATGAATGAAAATAATAATAATAATAATAACCCATTTAACTTTGTATGAAATATTAATATGTATATATAAGAAAGCTATTAGGAATTTATTAAATTGAATTCAATATTAAATTAATGAAGTATAATAAATTTTATTAAATAATTTTCAATATACCAATAAAAAATATATTATAATATATATTTATTAAAAAAAAGTTGTTAATTCATTAATTCTTAAAAATATATAAAAATCTTAAAAATCTAAAAATAAAATTAATACACAAAAATAATTTATTACCCAAATATAAAAAATAAATACAAACAAAATAAAAAAATGGGTAATTGTTGTGGAAAACTAGAAGTAGTAGAAATAGATAGTGCAAGAAGTACAACAGGAAGTAGTAACAGAAATTCTTCTATTCTCTTTGAAAAATTTTCAAAACAAACTGACTACAGAAAAAAATATGAATATATACAAATGTTAGGAAGTGGCTCATTTGGTAAAGTAAGATTATATGTAGACAAAAAATGCAAAAGTTTAAGATATGCAATAAAAACATTAAAAAAAGATTATTTTAACAAACATGTTTTAGATAGTATTGAAAGAGAAGTTGATATTTTAAGAAGTTTAGACCATCCAAATATTGTTAAATATTTTGAAACATATGAAGATGAACATTTTATTCATATTGTAATGGAATATATTCCAGGTGATAATTTATTTAAAATAATATCAAATAAAAGATATTTCAAATTTACAGAAAAAGAAATTTGTCAAATTATATCATGTCTCTTAAAAGCAGTTTTATTTCTTCATCATAATAATATTGTTCATAGAGATATTAAACCAGAAAATATTTTATTTTCAGTACCAAGAGATTTCAATGCTTTAAAATTAATAGATTTTGGTTTATCAATAGAAAAAAATGCTAAAAATGAAAATAGAAGAGTAGGAACACCTTATTATATGTCACCTGAAATGATTCATGGAAATTTTGTTTATGAAAGTGATATGTGGTCAATTGGAGTTATTTTATTTATTATGGTTACTGGGAAACAACCTTTTAGAGCTCATGATAAAGAAGGAGTTTTTGATAAGATTTTAAATGGGAAATATGATAAAAAATCGCTTGAGAGAAGTAAGTGTTCTATTGAATTGAAAGATTTAATTAAGAAAGCTTTGATTAAAGATTATAAAAAAAGAATTTCTGTTGAAAGTGCATTAAAACATAAATGGTTTTCAATGTTTGAAGATAATAAATATGATTATAAAATTATTGATCAAGATATTCTTGATTCATTACAAAATTTTCAATATACTAATATTTTACAAAAAGAAACTTTTTATTATTTGGCTAAGTTATCTAATGATAATGAAATATTAAAATTAAAAAAAGCTTTTGAAATTATTGATAAAGATAATTCTGGAGAAATTGAATATGAAGAAATACCTAAAATTTTTGAAGAATTAGGTATTCAAGCTTCAGAACAAGAATTAAAAAATATTTTTAATAGTCTAGATTTTCATTGTGATGGGAAAGTCAATTATTCTGAATTTTTAGCTGGGACAATATCATCATTAAAAATATATAAAGATGATAAATTATTTTCAGCTTTTAAATATTTTGATATAAATGATGAAGGTTATATAACTTGTGATTCTATTATTACTGCATTAAAAGAAAATAATGTAGCAGTTGATGAAATGGGTTTAAATGACTATTTTAATAAGAGAAAATTGAAAAAAATTAATTTTGAACTTTTTAAAACCCTTGTTCTTGCTAAAAATGTTGGAGAAGAAAATATTATAAGATTTAGAACTAAATCAATGACTATTCAAACTGATAATACTATAGATGATTAATTTTTTTCAATTTTGAATTTGCAGCATTAAATATAGTGTATATTTAATATGAGGTTTGTATAATTAATAATTGAAAAATATTAATGTTTATATATTATCATTATATATATTAAACATATAAATATAATAACTCTAACTTTTTAAAAAAACCTAAAAATTAAAATAAATTAAATTTAATTTGATTTAAATATAAAACTAAAATTTAAATATCTTATTTTATAAAAATCATATCCAAAAAATCCAAAACTTATTTATTAGTTTGTAACCCAGTAGCACCCCCAGCTTGAATAATCCCAACAATAATTCCAAATAACCCAAGAGCACTTCCAAAAATTTCAATAATCAATATCTTAACAAAAGTCTCAGGAGTTTGGGCATCAGCAATAGCAGCATTAGATCCTGTAACCCCAACACAAACTCCACAAAACAAATTACTTAATCCAACATATAATCCAGCAGTAAATAAAGAAAATCCAGTCCAAAGAGAATAATTATAATTAATAGAAAGATCATGATTAGCCTCAATTTTCCCAGTCATAATAATTCCCATAATTACACCATAAATTGCAACAGCTTCACAAAAAATTACACTTATTAAATTTTTAGATGTTATTCTTGGAGCTTTTATTGATGCAGCTAAGAGTGATGAACCTGTTAGGAATATTCCCCATGCTGCACCAAGGACACTGAATCCTAAAGCAAAGGCTACTCCTGTGTAGGCCCAGAAAAATGGAGATATACTATATATTGTTGCACTCCATGGATCTGTTGTTGTTATGTTTGTTAAAGAGGTTGATGACATTTTTTATATTTATTTTATGTAATTGTATAATTTTTTTTTTTGTTTTTAGTAAGATTATTTTTAATATTTGAAATTTTAGATTTTTAAATTATTTATTTATATATTAAAATATTAAATATTATATTTTGATAATTATACATATATTTATTACTGAAAAAGAAAATATAGACTCTTTTACTTATATAATTAAAAAATATTAAATATTATAAATTTATTTCTTTTTAAATATATTCTTTTTTTCTTTATACTCATTCTTCATTTTATAATTTTTTAAAATAAAATTATTTTTTAAAGATAAATTATTTAAATCAGAACATCCATGTTTTATTTTTTGATTATTAAATACTTTAGTAGGATTATTACAAATTCCTTTATTATGTGAATAATTATTAAGATAATTAGAAATTGAAGATAAAATAGAAGTCCTCATTATTTTAGAAGAAGTAGAAAGAGAATTATTAGTTTTAAATATATCATTAATTCCATTTAAATCATCCTTTGTTATTTTATATGTTGTTGAATTATAATATTCATTTTCATTTTCATTTTCAATTTTAATTATTCTTTTTGCTTTATTTCTTGAACGTTTTATTTGATTAATTCCATAAAATTCTAAATTCTTTTTTATTACTGTATTTATTGATTTTTCTTTTTTTGAACTATTATCTTTTGATACATTTATATGATAGTTTTTATTTTTAACTTTTTTATTTAAATTTCTAATTGTTGATAATGTAATAAAGTCTAATAATTTTATTTTCTTTTTTGATTTATTATTACTATTTTTATTTGAACTTGAATTTTTTTTCTCAACACTAAATTCTTTACTTGTTGTTAAAAATTGAGTATCAGTTTTAAGTATTCTTGATGTTAAAGACTCACTATCTAAATATAAAAAAGGTTTAGTTTTTAAATTTCTTGTTTTGTTTTTATTTACTACTCTACTTGATAAATTATCTTTTTCTTTTGATTTTGATTTTGATTTTCCTTTATTTGTTTTTGTAATTTGTGATTCACTAAAACTATTTTTTTTAATATATTTTAAACTTTTTAATTTCATCTGATTTAAAATATTTGGTGATATATTATTTATTTGAATTACTGGTTTATAATTTATGAATTTTTTCTTTTTAATTCCTATATTGAAATAATTAATATCAGTATTAATTTTTTTCTTTTTTTGAAAATTTTTTATTTTCTTTTTATTATTTTTAGAATTAGGTTTTAATTTTTTATTTTTTTCATTTTTCTTTTTTAAATTATCAATTTTAAATAAATCTAAAATAGATTTAATTGATGTTTCATATGATGCATTAAATGAATGAAATGAAGTTTTATCTGGTATAGTTTCATTTTGAGCATTTGAAATAAATGAATTAACAAAATTATGTGAAAAAGATTCACCTATATTTTCTCTTACACTTTTATCAAAAATAGTTCTTAAACTACTTCTTTCATTTTTTAAATTATTTTTTGGATTTAATTTATATTTATTTTGTTCTTTATCTTTCTTTTGTTTTTGAATTCTATAATAAATCCTAGCTCTTTTTTCATTAAAATCATGTATTAATTTATTAAAATATAAATTTGAAAAAATAGATTTACAAAAAAATTTTAAATAATTTCTATAATATTTTGCAAATTTAGGTATTCTTTCATATGATTCTTTTATTCTATAAAATCTTTTTAAAAATTCTCCATTATATTCTATTATAAGTTTATCTTTAAATTGAGCATAATAATGTCCTTTAACTGATGCTATTAAATTATTTATTATTATTTTTTGATATCTTTTTTGTGATGTCCTGTACCTTAATAAATTCTTTTGAATTAATTTAAAATTGGAATAAGTAATTTTTTCATTATTTATGATTCTTTTTTTAGAATTTTTTGATAAATATTTATTTTTAATTCCTCTTTTAAATGTTGTATATGTTTTTGATATTTTTGGAAATGAATCAATTTTTAAATTCCTTGACTTTTTCAATGGAGTATTATTTTCATCATTCATAATATTTTAAAAAAATTAATAAATAAAAATTAAATTTTATTTCAAAAATTTATAAATATTTAACTCCTATTAAAAAAAAATTTATGTAAATAAAACATATGAATAATAAAATAAAAATAAAAAAAAGAAAAAATAAATATTCAACTAAATAAAAAACCAAAAAAAAAAAAAAAAAAAACTCTAAAATTTAGGCATATTTATCCTAATAGTTTGTGGTTGTCTCTCCATCATACTCTTAAACATTCCTCTATGTATCCTCCCATCTCTAGTTTCCTTCCCAATACTTTGAATAGGTAAAGTAGGTTTTTGTGTCATAATTTGATGTCCAATAGAACTATAAATATAATAACTTTCATTCTTAGTAAAAATCTTATCAGCCAAACCTTCTCTTTTTCCTTTTTTAAATGAATATCCAGGTACTCTAACATATTGACTTAAAGCATTTAAATTATCTTGTTTATAAGAAGAAGGACCAACATTTCTACCAGAAGCAGTAGGAATAATTAAACTATCAGCATTAGTTCTAATTCCTAATTTATATGTTGGCATTCTAGGAACTTGACTTCTTCTATCCCATTCAGGATCATATCTTCCTGGTCCAGGACTTTTTTCATTAAAATCATATTTAACTCTTGGTTCCAAATCAATTGATCCTCCTATTATATGATTCCATTTTTTTGGTATTTTTGATAAATCTGATGATTCATCATATTTATGTTTGTACATTTCATATATTTCACCATTGTATAAAGGAGGTCTTAATCCATCACCAATTTTCCATTCGGGAGGACGATCATATTTTAAATTTGAATATTCTTTAATGGAATATATTGGTCCTGGAGTCTTTGTAAATGTATATAAAGGAGTTCTTTTTGCTTTACCTATTGAATATTGGGGAGCTGTTGGTTTTTCTGCTAGAACCATTTTACCAAATCCTGTGTGTGCTTGATGCTGGAGGAATTCTTGTTCTTTTTGATCTAGAAGTAAGTTGTTATATATTTTTATTTATTTTTACAGTATTTTGATGCTTCTCTAGCTCTTTCTTCATCTCTACGTTTTTGTTCTTCTAATTTTTCTTGGGCGTCCATTTTTGTAACTTTTTTTTTATTTTTTTTTAATCAATTAATTGTTAAAATTTTTAAGGTTAATAAATCAAATTTTATTAATTTAAAATAAAATCTAAATAAAATTATTAAAAATATATCCTCATTTTTTTAATCTTAAATAAATTTATTTTATAAAGAAATTTTTCAAAAAAAAAAAATGTCAGATAATCCAAATATGACAGTACCCAAAGGTTCCCTTCTTAAAATTGCAAATAACATTCTGGAATTATTAGATTATCCATCCGAATTAGAAAACGAAGATGATTTATTCCTAGATGACTTTTATATAGCAATAGTAGGTAATTTAATAAGTGATCGTAAATTTGAACTTCAACCTGGAAAAGATAATGAAGAAAAAGTAAAATCATTAACACAATTAATAAATCTTTTATCAGAAATAATAGAAATGGATTTATCTCATATAAATGCATCAGGAATAATAAATAAACATGATAGAGTAAGTGCAAAATGTTTATTAGAATTAATAGAAGAATTAATAAAAGCTTTAATAAATGAAAATGAAAAAGAAGAAAATGAAGAAACAGAATCTGAACAAGGAAAAAGTCAAAAAATTGAAGAAATTGATCAAGAAGATAGTAATTTAGATAGTATAAATCAAAAACAAAATATTTCAGCTGGAAATATAAATAGACATGTTAATATAACTGATGAAAATATTCATAATAAAGAAATAATTGATGATGATGATGATATTATAGAAGATTTATCTGCAAATGTACAAAAAATGAAAGAAAGTCAGAAAAAAAAAAAAGAAGTTAAAAAAGAAGAAATTAAACCAATTGAATCAACAGAAAATAAAAAACAAGAAAAAGAAAATAAAACAAAAGGAAAGGAAAAAGAAAAAATAAAAGAAAATTTAGAAGATTCAAGTCAAAATTCCTTAATGATAGGAAATAGATCATGTTTTGAAGCATTAGATTTCGAAAAAGCAATGAAAGACAAAATGGCATATGAAAATGGTGAAGATTCATATATTAGAAAAACATTTACTCAAAATGATATATCAAGATATGAAAGAGATTTAGCAGAAAATGAAGTAGAAAATCAATTAAATGAAAATGAATTAAATTATGGTGGTGATATAGTAAATTATGGTAATGAAAATGATGAAAAAAATCTAACTGATTCTCATGTAATGAATGTAAGTCATATTTCAGGTGTTAGTAAAAGTAAAGATAATTCTGATAATATAAAAAAGAAAGTTTCTGAAGGTGAAATTCCTGATTTATTAGATGATGATGAAAGGAAAAATACATCTAGTTTTATAAAGAAACAAAAAGAAAAAGTTAATGAAAATTATTATGATGATGATTCAAATGTTGAGATAAGTGCAAATATGATACAGGAACCAAGTGCTCATTCTGCTCCTAATAATGCTAATAATAGATTGAAGTTAACTACTACTTCTGATGAGTTAATTGAAGCTTCTATTGATGATTTAGATAATGATAATATTAATGATAATATTAAGAAAACTAATGAAATTCAAGCTAGTTCAGAAGAGAAAAATTCTGAAAATAATATTAGTAATATTAGTAAATCTTCTAAAAAAAAACAAGATACTAAAGGTTCATCTAATAAAAAAAATAATAATATTAATGAAAAGATAAATACAAATTCATCTAAAAATCACATTTCTCAAAGTGATGTATCTAAAAGTTCAATTAAAAGTAATAAAAAAAGTCAAAATGGAACTCAATCATCAAAAAAGAAAACACAAAATAAAAATACAACATCAGAAAATTCATCAATATTAGAAGAATTACCAATGGATGATGAAGAATTTAAATATGAAATAATAAAAGAATTCAGAAGATTATATGGTAATAAATTAGATAGAGTTTTTTTAAAACATAACATTCAAAATAGTCATGATATGCTAGAAATAATATTAAGAAATATTAAATTAGCAAGACAAAAAATGATGAAAATTGAAAATCGAATTCCTGATCCTGATGATTTATTAACTAAAGAATATATGAATAGATATGAAAAAGAATTACAATATATTTTAGATTATTATAATAAAGAAAAAAAAAAAAGAAATTTTTTCCAAGAAAGAGCACTTAAAACTATGAATCAAAATGTAAGAGTAATGAAAAAAATTCAAGAAATTCAAACAAAAAAAATGGAAAATGAAATTGAAAGAAGGAGAAAAGCAAGAGAAGTTAAAAATCATCATAATCAAATGAAAATGTGTAATGAAATTTATTCTAGAGTTCTTCAATTGGAAAAAGAAAAAAATTTAGAAGATTATTCTCAACAAATGGAATTGAGAAAAATGGAAAATGAAGAAAAAAGAAAAGCAATGATGGAAATTGAAAAATATTATACTGATAAAATTGCTATTTTAAAAGAAATTTTAAAAAGAGAAAAAGAAGAAAGAGAAATTGAACACAGAGCTCAAATTCAATTTTTAAGTCAAATTGAAAGAGAAAGAAAAAATGAATTTAGAAAACAAATTGATGATGTTTTTCAAAGATTTGATGAAGAAGATAGAAGAGCACAATTTGAAGATAATAATAATGAACAAATTGAAAAAATTTTAAATAGTTATTACAAAAATTAAAATAAAATGTATTTTTTTTTAAAATAAATATAAAAAATTCAAAAAATTTTATAATTTAATAAATGGAAATTGAAGAAGAACAAAATTTAAATTCACTATTAAATGTGGTTGAATTATTAAAAAAATATAACTAAATTCAACATATAAATATTTAAAACCAAAAGCATTAGACACAAATTTATATGAACAAAAGCAAATGTATTTAATTCAATTAACATTAAATGACAATTAAATATGATGATTTATTCGAAGATGTTTCAATAAGAATAAAAAAAGATGGAATTTATTTTCCAAATAATGATATTTCAGATAAACAAATTGATAAAATTTTAAAAGACTCAAAATTAATTGAAAATTTATTAAATTCTGTTAAAAAAGAAAAAGAATTATTAAAACCTGCTACTAAAGAAGAAAAAGATGGTAAAGGTGGTGAAGTGCAAGCAGTAAGTTAAATAAATTTTATTCCTGATTATTATGATTTATTCCAAAAATTTTCTATGAAAGGTATATCAATGATAAAAAAAGAATTAATGTTATTAAGTACTTCATTATCAAAATTAGCTACAACTTTAACAAATGGTAATATAACTTTTTTTGGTAAATTTTTTGGTACTGAAAAAGATTATTATGTTATAGAATCCACAGAAATTGATCCTCCTGAAAATTTTAATTATAATAATGATATGGAAAAAAGATAGAATAAATAAAAATGTATATTTCTTAACAAATATTTATGTGATAAATGGATAGAATTACCATATACCTGATTATGACCCACTTGAGCAAAAAGATAATAAATCTAATTATTTAATTATTAGTGTTAGAAGCTTAAGATGGCCTAGAGCAATAATTTTTTATACTAATATAGAAAGTTATTTTTTTATTTTGGGAATGGACATAAATATCAAGAAATTGAGGAATATAATTATGTATTGAGAGAATTTCCTTTCATTCCTATTGATTCTCCTACTAAGGATGATCAGC
>Ga0256407_10011497_pt1 | contig 12226 bp, 2 predicted proteins | sample RumenRJG_04DNA_FD_193489 | JGI IMG/M metagenome (GOLD analysis project Ga0256407, IMG submission 193489) | Bovine rumen microbial communities from Lethbridge, Alberta, Canada - RJG_04 | ecosystem: Host-associated > Mammals > Digestive system > Stomach > Rumen | place: Canada: Alberta | collected... | reverse complement strand
TTTTTTTAATATTAATTTTATAATTTTTTTTTTTTTTTTTATTTTTGAAAAAAGTTAATTTATAAATTTTTTTTAATTTGTTTTTTTTATTGGGTTTGTTTTATTGGGGATGAAGGAATATTTTTTCTATATGTTTTTATTTTATTTGAATTAATTAATCTAGGAAGAACATTAATTGGTTTATTTTTATTTTTTTTTCCAATTATAACCATTCCTCCTAAATTATTATATTTATCTAAATAATTAGAACCAGAAAAAACTTGAAGTAATCTATCATTATTAAAAGACATAACACCTTCTTTACAAAATTTATGTGATGTAATTAGCAATTTTATTTTATTATCTAATAAAAACTTATTTAATCTCTCCTTCCCATAATTAACAATAAATCCTTTTCCTTCTTCTCTTTCTCTATTTAATTCAACATCATCAATTTCATCAGAAAATTCACTATATAATAAATCAATTACAATTTGTTCTTCTTTATTAGTAACATTAAAATTAACTTTAAAAGGTCTTTTAATATTTTCAATATCTTTAATAGAATTGACATTAGAACCAATACCACCATGAATACATAAAATACTATCATCAATTAAAACACCAAAAGGTAATAAATTAAAAACTTGATTAATATAATAAAATAAACTTTGATTTTTTGAAATATCATCATTTAATCTTTCTTTACATTCTTCGCCTAAACCATTTGAAATATTAACTTGAATATCTTCATGATGTCCTCTAATTAAATAAATAAATTCAGGATATTTTACTTTTAAAGAAAATAATAAAAGAATATTTTCAAGAGAATAATAACATCTATCACAAAAATCACCTAAAAAAATATATTGCATTACATTTATATCTCCATTTTGATTATCGTCACTTGGATTTCCAAATGATTCAAAAAATCTCATTAATCCATTATAATCACCATAAATATTTCCAAAAATTTTACAAGGAGAACGAATTTTAATTAAAGAATTTTCCATTTTTAAAATTGATTGTACTTCCTTTAATAAAGCATAAATTTCTTTTAATTGAAATGGAAGTATATTATGTATTTCATCCATTTTTGAATTATCAAACCAATCAAATGGTCTTAATAATGTATCAATGAATTTATTTATTAATACCTGATTAAATCTACGAACACTTTGCATTAAGGAATCTCTTGAATTTGATATTCCTCCTATTCTTCTATTTTCTTCTTGTAATTTATTAATATTTACTTTTTTAAAAACTGATGTCACATCCTCAATTTCATTTTCTTCATTTTCATTAATAATTTCATCTGAACCAATAACAACATTTTGACTTAATTTAAATTTTAATTTTTTTTTATTCTTATTATTATTATTCTCATAATTATTATTTTTATTATCATTATTATTATTAATTTCTATTAATTTGCTTAATGGTGAATTTTTAAATAAATATTCCAAAGAAATTTTACTAAGATTCCCAATAGGTTGAATTTGATTATTATCATAAAATCCCCCAAATAAATAAATATACTTATTAAAAATAAAAGAACAATGTCTATTTATTCCAACACCACGAAAATTAAAAATATCATTTTTACTAATATCATAAACTTGAATAGGTAAAAGATTAATTTGTTTTCTATGACCTCTTCCACCAATAATAATCATTAAAGTATCATCAAAAACAACACTATGATTATATCTAGGCTTAAGTAATTCATTATCAGTAATAGGAGCTTTTTTCCAATTCCAAGTACCATCTCTATGATGAATAAGAAACCAAATATCATTTAATGGATTTTCATTTGAATCTCTCCCTCCAAAAACTATCATCATATTCTTTAAATCTTCATTATCACAAAAACCACTAGTTTGATATAAACGAGGTGATGGTATTAAATCATTTTTAAAATCAATAAGAATCCAATTTGGATTTTGTGATTTAATATCAATAATCCAAACATCATTTAATAATTGATTATTATAACTACCACCAAATAATATAAAAAAAGGATTTAAATAATTTAATGTATGTCCATATCTCTTTCCAGGACCATTATTTTTTGTTATTATTCTTTTCCAAAAACCATATTCTTCATTATCATTTCTTAAAGTAAATAACCATAATTCATTTTCAGCAAGTCCTATACTACCAACACTACCACCATGAATAACCATTTGATTATCATGATTAGCACAAGCAGCATGAGCAGCTCTTTCTTTTGGTAAAGGTGAATTTTTTTCTATTATTATTTTAGTCCAAATTCTAGTCATTAAATTGATTAAATATATCTCATTTGAAAAAAGAAAATTTTTAACATCACCAACTGCTCCACCAAATAATAAAAGTTTAACTGGAGTAATTGAAACTAGTGATTGACCAAAACGAGGTAAAGGATGATTTCCACTTGTATCACATATTAATGGAGTTAGGTTATTTTCTAATAATTGATTTGGAATCTCGTTTGCTGAATTAGTATGAGGATTTATTAAATATGGTGAACCTCTTGAATTTTCTATTGGGTTATTTATTTGGGGTTCTAGGTTATTTAATGTTATTTGAAATTGGTTTGATGTATTATTTTGGATTATTGCTTTTCTGAGGTTTTGTTGATATGTTTGGTTTTGATATTGAGATTGTGATATATTTGAACTGGAGTTTTTTTGATTATTTGATGTATTTTGAAATCGACGATTTGACATAAAATTGAATTTTTTTAGTTTTAAAATTTTTTATTGTTTTTTTGTTAATTTTTTTATTTTATTTTATTTTATTTTATTTTTTATTTTATTTATTTATAAATTTGTTTCTAATTTTTATTTTTATTTTAAAATATCAAAAAGAATAAATATTAAAATTTAAAATTTATTTAAATGTCAAAAATAATACGCGTACCAAAATCACTAAATCCAAAAATATAAAATATAAATATTGAAATAAGATCTCCTTAAATTAAATAAATAAAAAACCTTAAAATATTAATAATTAAGAAAATAAAATACCCCAGAAGTTAAAATATAATTATTTTTTGATATGACTCAAAATAAATATTTAAATAAAAATTTAAAATTATATTAAAATATGCAATTTGAGGGGAAAGGATTCAAAAGAGTAATCCAATCTTCCACCCCATTTTCATCAACAGGAAATGAAGATTTAAGAAATTCAAACCCAAGTTACCAATCTCGTTCCCCAAATCCACATCAAACATATGAAAGACAAACTCCCCTTCGTCAAGTAGGAAGTATGGAATCAGGATTTGGGGAAATGTTATATGTTGAACCAAATGAAATAAATTTAAGAAGAAGTGGTATGATGTCACCTATAAATACAGATACTCATCATAGTAGAGCTCGTTCACCAACTATAAATTTAGGTCAGAGTGTTCTTTCTGTTGTAAGAAATGATTTAGAAAAGGCTGATTATACTTATGCTTATTCAAGAGCAATTCCAAATATGAATTTGGAAAAAATGGAAAATAATAAAAAAAGATTGGCAAGAAGTCCAAAAACAATTAATATAGGAGAATCACCTCAGGAAGTAGAATATAATCTTCGTACCTTAAATGCAGGAAGGAGAAGTCCAACTGCAGGAAGCAAAGCAACAACATATTCAAATTATATTCAACAACCATCACAATCAAATCAATATCAATCATATCAATCATATATTAATATGCCAAGTAATGAACCTGGAAATATATTTTTAGATCAACCTATGGTTCAAACTAATTATATGCAATCTGGAGAACAACCTTTATATTCACCAATTCCTATTAAAGGAAATTCTGATTTTTTAAATGTTAATAGTAGGGAAATTCAATATTCTATGAATCCAAGAGATTTAAGAGAACCTATTTCTAATTTTAATGGTTTTAATGGGAAAATGTCACCTAATAAAAATGTTGATGATGAAAGTACTTCTGATAAAAATGAAAATCCAACTACTCAATTAAAGGATTTAAAAAGACAAATGGAAAGAGATGATAATTTAATAAGACCTGATATTGATGGTATGGCTGAAATAAATGTTGATAATCAAGTACAAAATGAAATAGAAAAAATTGAAGATTTTACTCAAAGACGAAACAGAAATTCACAAGAAATAATGACAGAGGCTGAAATTAAAAAATTAGTTAAACAAATGACTAAAGGATATGATCCTAGAAGTGGAAAAGAAGGAAGACTAATAAGTACGTCTCAAACAATAATTCCAAGTTCAAATGAAGATTTATTTAGTGATAGATTTAAAGTATTAAAAAGAATGAATAAATTATCATCAATTCTTTTATCAAAAAATAGAATGAATGAATATGATGTTAATTCATTAGAAAGAAGTTTTGATGAACAGAAAAAAACATTTAATACAAAAACATTAATATCAACTAATGTAAAAAATCAAAGAAAACGTAATCGTTCACCTCAAAATAAATTCTTATATTTATCCTTAGCAATGATAGCATCAAAAGGACCATCAGCAGAAGATAGAATAATATTAAGAAAAATGAGATTTGACAAAGGAGGTGTAGTTGACTTAGCACAAGAAACACTTCAAAAAAAAAATCAATTTAAAATAAAAAAATTATCTAAAACAAGAGGAAGAATTAATACATCAATAAATCCAAAATATAGAGAAAAAGCAGCTCAAATTGTTCAAGGTTGGTGGAGAGGTTTAAAAGAAAGATATCAAAAAATTTTACAACAAATTATTAAAATTCAAAGTGTTTGGAGAGGAAGATGGTTAAGAAAATATATGTATGATATTATATATTTGTCTTGTTTACATAGTAGATTCTGTGAAATTATTGAAAAAATTCTTGTAAGTAATATTAGACCTTATGTATGGCAAAAATTATTTGGGGAGAAAAAATGGGCAAAGGAAGCTTTGGCTAATTTACTTATTGAAAAAGATAGAAAGTTTTCTTTATTAAGAGCTAGGAGTTTTTTTGATAAATGGCGTAATAATATTCATTTGATGAATAAAAAAGAATTAAAAGGAAGAAGTTTAATTGATTTTAGAACTAGAGATCATGATAGAAAAGTTCTTTTAAAGAAATATTTAAATGAATGGTCTTTAAGAGCTAATTTATTAAAATATATGAAACAATCTGAAGATCATGTAGGCCAAAAAAAAAAATTTTTTGGGGCTTTAGATATTTTAAATGGAATGAATAAATTATCAAAAAGAAATGCTTTAAATTCAAGTAAAGAAAAATTAAAAGATTTCTTATTTGAAATAATTAAAAAAAGACAATTAAGAAAAGTATTCAAAAAAACAATAAGATATAAAAATTATTTATTAAAAGATGCATTATTAAAATGGAAAAATAAATTAAATTTATTCTATATGAAAGATTTAAAACATGATATTTTTGGAAATATGTATGGAAGAGTACATTCTCGTATGGATAAAATTAAAATAAAAAAATATTTTGAAAAATGGAAAAAAATAATACCAAAACAAAGTAAATTACCAGATTATTTACAAGCTGCAGAATTATTAGAAAGATTTTTACAAAGAAGTACATATAAAGATCCATTAAATGCAATTAAAGAAAATGTGAAATTAGATAATGAAAATAGGGGAATTCATAAAATTGTTCAATTAAAACAAAGGTATTTAAATAGGAAATTAAGGGATAATTTACAAAATTGGAAAAATCAAACATTTAAAGTTGGAGCTAAAGATAAAAGAGATAAATTATATAAGGCTTTATTATTAGTTATTCATAATAAATTAAAAAATAGAATATTACAAAAGAGATTTAATCAATGGAGACAAAGACCAAAAATTAATATTGATGATATTTATAATAAAAATAAATTTTTAGTAAATACATTAGAAAATATTTCAAAAAAATTAATTGAACCTGATAAAAAGAAATTTATAAAAAATTTAAAAAAAACAAAAGCACCAAGAGCATATAAAAAAGTAGGAGGAAAAATATTATCAAAATACTTAAATAAAGATAAAACAATATTAAGAAGATATTTTTATAAATGGAAAGGTAAAGTAAGAGATTATCATATAAAAGATTTAAAAACAAAAGTATTAAAATTCTTATATTCAGCAAATCAAGAAAGAAATAGAAGAAATAAATTATCTCAATTTCTATCAAAATGGAAATTATTTACATCATCAGATCAACATTCAGAAAATATTGATAATTTAAGACAAATAAGAAAAGGATTTGATAAATTACATAAATTATATACAAATAGAGCATTTGAAATTTTAATGAGACTTTATAGAAAATTAAATAAAGATTTTAGACCAAGATATTTATTATTAATTAAAAATAGATTATTAAAACCAAGAACAACATTAAGAGATGTTATTAATAAATGGAGAAGAGTAAATGAAAATGAAAATTCAAAAAAAAATATTAGATTATTAAAAGGAAAAATTTTAAAAGGAAATGCTGGAAGAATAAAAGAAAGAAATAAAAGAGAATTATTAATAAAGGCTTTTTATAAATGGAGAGCTGAATGTAGAAAACCAGAAGAATATTATCCTAAAATTTTAAATGGTTTAAATATCATTTCTCATTATATTAAAAATAAATTATGTAAGAAACCTTTTGATAAAGTTAAAAAGAGTAAAAATTATAAAAGAAGATTAATTCCTTTATTAAAAAGAAAAAGACAAAATCAAAAGAAAAATAATAAAGATATGTTAAGAAATAATTTTAATAAATGGAGAAATCAAGTTAAAAAAAGTAATATTAAGGATTTAAAATCAAATTTTGTTTTCAAAACTAAAAAAGGTTATTTAAAAAATCAAAAAGATAAAATTTTAATGAAATATCTTACAAGATGGAAATTATATCGTAGAAAAGGATTAGATTTTAAATTTACAAAAGGATTAAATTTAATTGATAATTATGCAAAAAAACCTTTTAGAAGATTAATATTACAAGCCTTTAAAAATAAAGTTCAGAAAATGTCAAAAAATAAAGGATTAAAATCAGTTGTTAAAACTGGTAATTCATTTAAGAAAAATTTACTTCGTAAAGCTTTAATTCAATGGTGGAAAAAATCAACTTTAACTGATCCTAATAAAGATAAAAAAATTAAATATAGAATGAGAAGATTATTAAGAGAAAAAGAAAAAAGACCTCTTTTAAAATATTTTAATAAATGGAAATTACAATTAAAAAAATCTCAATTAAGACAAAAAGATTTAGAAAAAGCTAAAAAAATAATAGGAAATACATTAAGAAATAATGATAAATTAAATTTAAATTATTCATTTAGTTTATGGAAAAAAAAAATTCAATTAATAAGAGAACAATATCTTAAATCACTTTTAGTAAAGCAAATAAAAAATTCTCAAAATTTAAAAGAAAAAGCAACTTGGAAATCAAAATTACATAATGCTTTATTAAGATGGAGAAGTAATATTGTTCCAGCAAATTATTATGATATTATGAAAAAAATAAAAAGAGGATTAAGAATATTAAAGAAAGGATTAAAGAAAAGAGATGAAGGAAAAATTTATAAAGGAATTAAAGAAAAAGCAAGATATAATAGAATATTATTTTTACTAAAGAATATGGTTACTAAAACTAAACCAAGAATTGAATTAAATGATAAGAAAAAAGCATTTAATATTTGGTTTAGTAAATTAGGTGATACTAATAAAATGAAAAATAAAATACAAAAATTATTAAATGATTATATTTTAACTAGAAAAATACATGATGCTATATATAAAGAACCAAAAAATGCAATTGTTGATTCTATTAAAAATTATGATAATTTAAAGAATGAAAAAGGAGAAAAAATAGTAGATTTTATTAGAGGAGCTCTTATTGGAAATAGAACAATTAATACAATGAAAAAAACTTTATTTTTAAATAAGAAATTAAGATTAAAACATAAGAATTTAATTGAAAAAGCACATGAAGTATTAATTAAATATCATAGAAATGCTCAAAAATTAAAAAATAATAAAAACGCACATATAATTCAACATTTCCTTAAAGCAAGATTAAGAAAACCTGAAGAAAAAAGACAAAGAATATTAAAAGGTGCTAATTTAATTGATAAAATAACAAAAAAAACTATATGGAAAAATATATTATTAAAAGGTAAAAAAGAAAAAATGAATAAAGTACTTTTAAGACATATTAATAAACAAGATATGATAAATAATAAAAATTTAAGAAATGGATTAAATAAATGGAAAAATATTATTCCAATTTTAAAACAACATGATGCAACAACAATGATAGCAAATAATTTCAGATCAGAAAAAGCAAGAAAGAAATTAAAAGGTTTATTAAAAAGAATAGAATTATTAAATAAATATTTCCATAGATTAAATGATGAAAATAATAAGACAATAAAAATGTATTTAAATAAATGGGTAAGATTAAATGCAATGTTAAGAAATCATCAAAATATTAAAATAATACAAGAATACTTAAAAGAAAGTTTAGAAATTTATAGAAGAAATCAAGCATATGATAAATTTAGAATATTTTTTAGAAAGAAATTATTAAGAAATTTAGATTCATTAATGAAAAAATCTGCAAGAATAATTGGAGGAAAAGGAGAAGTTTTATATAAAACATTTGAAGATATTTATTATAAAAGACCATATAATAAATTAATGAATGCTTTAAAATGGATTGGAAGAATTAAAACAATTAAAAAATTACAACCAAAAATAAAAAATGCTTTAAATCAATATTATCTTCCTAAAACAATGAAAAAATGGTATAATAATAGTTGGAATGTTATGGTTAATAAAAGGGAAATTATTCAAAAATGGTTAAAAAAGAAACATGATATTAAAAAAGAAAAAGATAATAATAGAAAAATATTTTTACTTAATAAAATTATAAATAAATTAATTCATGATACTCAATTAAAAGTTAAAATACCATTTGATATCTGGAATAAGAAAGTTTATTTATCAAAAGTAACAAAAGCTGCTACAAAAATTCAAAATGCAGTTAGAAATTATTTTGGTAAAACAGAAGGAGATAAAATTGAATCAATGAGAAATTTAAAAAGTTTATTTACTAAAAATATTGTATATCAATTATCAGATATTATAGTTGAATCAAGTAGATATTTAAATCCAATAAAAGAAGCAATGAATAATATTGAAAGTCATATTGAAAAAAGATATGCAACTAATAATATGATTGAATCAACAAATAATTTATTAAAAGTAAGATATTTACAAAGTTTAATGAGTAAAAGATCATATACAGATGCATTATCAGCTTTAAAAAGATATATTATTAAATGGAAACAATATAATTCATATAGTAATAGATGTGCTAATAAAATTCAAAATAATTTTAGAAGTTATTTAGCAAAAAAAAAAAGAAATAGATTAGAAACTATTAATAAATTATTGGATAAATATTTTAATAAAAAAGATATGATTGAAACAAGAAGGAAAATTATGACTTTAACTAAATGGAATACTAAAGCAAGATTAATTGGTTGTAATATTAATTCAAATAAAATTAAAAATTTCTTAAAAAAGAAATTGATGAAGAAATTAAATCAAAGATTCAAAAATTACTTTATTGAAAGGACTAAAAAATTAACAAGTCATAGAATTAATGGATTAATAAAAGTTAATTTATTAAAAAAATTATTAAGTAAAAAAAATAGGAAATCACTTATTGATAAATTAAAAAATAATAAAAAAGGACAACAAATAAAAACAATAATATTAAAAAGATTTTATAAATTAGATGAGCAATTAAAAAAAATGTATTTAAAGAAATATTTTGAACAATGGAGAAATCAAAAAGATAACATAAATGATTATAATAATAAAATGTTTAGTGTAATTCAAAATTCTTGGAGAAAAATTTTAGCAAAAAGAAAATTAAATAGATTAAAAGGAATTAGAGATAGATTACAAAGAATTGTACTTAGAAGAGAAAATAAAAGTAAAAATATAAAAAGATTAACAATTAAAAAATGGATGAATAATGCAAAAATTATGAAATATACAAATTCATCTCAAATAATTCAAGAATTTATGAATGATATTAAAAGAAAAATTCAAAAGAAAAATGAAATGTTAAAAAAATTAAGAATTGAAAAAGGATTAAATAAAATCTTTAATATACCATATAATTCAAAATATATATTTGATAAAATAGTATCAGAAAAAAATAGGAATATATTTAATAAATTCAATAATATTCTCATTAATAAAAGAAAAGATAATTTAAATGATATTTTCCAAACAATAAAAAATACAGCAAAAAGTAATTTATTAAATAAAATATTTAAAATTCCAAATAATTTAAAACATAGAATTTTCAAAAAATTCATTAATAAATGGAAAATAGTAACAGATAAAAAAGGAAAACAACATGCAGCTGAAATGATTCAAAGAAATTATAAACTTTATTTAAATAGAATGAATAAAAATAAAAGACAAGATAGAATGAAAAATATTTTAATAAGATTAATTAATTATAGAAGTAATATCAAAAATTTCTATTTCCAAAGATGGAAAAAAAATACAGAAAAAATAAGATTAAAAAGAGCTTCTCAAAGAATTCACAGATATATTAATAAAAGATTTAAAATTGCACAAGCTAGAAATAATTGGACAAAAATTGCTCAACAATATTATTTAAATAATAGAAGTTCAAATATTTCTAATTTAATTGATAAAATAAAAAAAATAATTGCACTTAAAAGATTAATAAAACCAATTATAAAAAGTTCAAAAAAAAATACATTTAATACACTTAAAACTGTATTAAGAAATAAAAATATTGAAAAAATAATGAAATTAATTGTAAAGAAATATCAAAATAAAGATGATGGTTTAAATTTATTAAACACAATTAATAAATGGAAAAATAAAATTTTAAAAATAAAAGAAAGAGAAAATATCTTTAATATAGCATTAAAAAGTATTGATAAAAGAGATAAATTACATCAAATTGACATATATTACAAAGTTTCTTTATTAAAAAAATTACTACATGATATTCCAAGAGTTCGTATATTAGATTTCTTTAATAAATTAAGAAAAAATACAGAAATGAAAAAAAAATTTGAACAATTATCATCAGCAATGTCAAAAAGTAAATCAAATATTTTATTACAAAATAAAGATCAATTAATAAAAAGAATATATAAATTATACTTTTATAATAAAATAGATAAAATGATTCAAAAATTTAATAAAGCATTAACAAAAGATTTAAAAAAAGAATTTTTCAATGATTTAATGAATAAATTAAATAAAAATTTAGCTGAAAAATCAGAATATACATCAAAAGGACATCAATCATCTCAACATATAACACCAACAATAAAACTTTCATTTAAAGGTAAAACAACAAAAAATAAAAAATATCAAAACGAAGACAAATTATCACCAATAAAGAAAATAATTCCATATTTCATAAAATATTTAGAAAACAAAATAAAACAAAAAAAATTAGAAACATTTAAAAAATTAAAAAAACACGATTTATTTACTCGTTTTTGTAAACTCTACAAAAAACATTCAAACAACCAAATGTTATATCCAAAAGAAAAACTAATAGAAAACATAAAAGAAAAATCTGATTATAATTCCTTACATGGAATAACATTATTAAAATTATACAATTTAATAAAAAAATATTATCTTTATCATTTAACAACATCATTATTAGAACCAAATAGAATGTATAAAATATTATATATAATGAGAATGATAAGAATGCATAAAAAAATAGCAAAATTACGTTTTTTAAGAGAAATTATTAGAAAATGGAGATTTTCTTCTTTTGTAAAAAAAATGGCAAGAAAAAAAATGGAATTAATGTATAAAAATTTACATGCTTCATATTTACAAATGGCAAATGAAGTTTTTGGTGATGAAGATGATGTTAATCCTTCAGTTATAAAAGAATTTGAAAGATTTGGAAATAATTTAGGTATGTTTAATAATGAAGAACCTGGAGATTTAGATAATAAAGGTTATTATCAAAGTGTTCAAAAAAAATATGTTTTTGGAACTTCTATTATTAAAGATAATTCTAATGGGGAATTAAATGTTGATGAAAATCAAATTGAAAATGGACAAGTTTCTTTTAATAAAAATGATGAAAGTTTAAATGGAAATATTGATTGGCTTGCTAAATATAAAAGTCATTAAATTAATATTTTATTTTAATACTTTTTTTTTATTTTTAAATGTTTTTATTTTTTAATTAATTATTTTTTTTTTATATTGTTTTTTTTTTATTTTT
>Ga0256407_10011495_pt1 | contig 12228 bp, 8 predicted proteins | sample RumenRJG_04DNA_FD_193489 | JGI IMG/M metagenome (GOLD analysis project Ga0256407, IMG submission 193489) | Bovine rumen microbial communities from Lethbridge, Alberta, Canada - RJG_04 | ecosystem: Host-associated > Mammals > Digestive system > Stomach > Rumen | place: Canada: Alberta | collected... | reverse complement strand
GAAGAGTCGCGACATCGAACACAAGGTGTTCAAGAATTTCATTGATTATTTTAATGAGAAGGACCTCGTGTTGTTCAACGACACCAAGATTTTCCCTGCCCGACTTTATGGCAACAAGGAAAAGACGGGTGCTCGCATCGAGGTGTTCCTGTTGCGAGAACTCAATCCCGATATCCGCTTCTGGGATGTGCTGGTCGATCCTGCCCGCAAGATCCGCATCGGCAACAAACTCTATTTCGGCGATGACGAGAGTCTGGTTGCCGAAGTGATAGACAACACCACATCGCGTGGGCGTACGTTGCGATTCCTTTTTGATGGTTCGCACGACGAGTTCATCGAGACGCTCTATGGATATGGTGAGACACCTATACCTCCTTCGCTCAAGCAGCGTCGTGACGTGATTGATGCCCCTGAGGATGATGATCATCCTTTTACCGACCGAGAGCGTTACCAGACCATTTTCGCTCGGAATGAGGGAGGCGTAGTGGCTCCACAAGCCGCTTTGCACTTCAGCCGCGAGTTGCTCAAGCGTATGGAGATCAAGGATATCAATTATGAATTCATCACCGTACACAGCAATCAGGGCAACTTCCGCGAAATTGATGTGGAGGACCTGACCAAGCACAAGATGGACTCGGAGCAGATCATCATCAGCGAAGAAGTAGCCGAACATGTGAATGCAACCAAGGATGCTGGCCGCCACGTCTGCGCTGTCGATACCTCGGTGATGCGTGCCATTGAGTCGAGTGTATCGACCACCGGACATCTCAAGCCTTTCGAAGGATGGACCAACAAGTTCATCTTCCCTCCCTATGATTTCTCAATCGCCGATTGCATGGTGGCCAATTTCTATGAGCCTTACAGTACTTTGCTGATGCTATCGTCGGCATTCGGTGGTTATGACTTTGTGATGGAGGCTTACAAGCTTGCCATCAAGGAGGGTTATATGTTTGGCCCTTATGGTGATGCTATGCTGATTTTGCCCGATTGATGAACCAGCATATAGTATATATCGGATTGGGCAGCAATTTGGGTGATGGCCCGAAGAACCTGGACAAGGCTATAGCTCTGCTGCAGAAAGAGGCAGGCGAGGTGCTTTATACGTCGGCCTACATCGAGAGCGATCCGTGGGGGTTTGAGAGTGAACATCGCTTTACGAATGCTGTTACCGTGATCCGCACTGCGTTAGAGCCTCTACCTCTCCTTGACCTTACGCAGCAGATTGAGCGACGGATGGGACGTACTCGTAAACGTCGTCGTGGCGAAGGGTATTCCGACAGGGTCATCGACCTTGATTTGCTTATGTACGATGACCTGCAGCTGGAGACCGAGCGGCTCATCCTTCCTCATCCGCATATTGCTGAGCGGGATTTTGTCAGACTCCCACTCGAGGAGTGTCAGACATTTATGCGCAACGCTAATCAGTCATCTGATTCAAATGAATTATCAATCATATAATAATTAACATTTTAACTTTATGAACAGCTTTTGGAAAACAGTGTTGGCCGTCATTGTCGGTACACTTTGCGTGAGCATCATCAGTTGTCTCTTCACCACTTGCGTCTTTGTAGGTATGATTGCTTCGTCATCATCATCCGACAAGGCTGTCAGTACCAAGGAGGGCGATGTGATGCTGCTCAAGATCAACGGTCCTGTGACCGAGATTCCTGCATCCATGCCTTTCAACTTCGATCTCTTGGGCGGTATCACCAAGAATCAGGAACTTAGTTTGCGTGGTTACCTCAACGCTATCGCATGTGCCAAGGCCGATCCTAACATCGCCGGTATTTATCTCAATACCGATGGTATGTCGGCTGCACCTGCCAGCTACGAGGCTATTCACGATGCGCTTGTGGATTTCCGTGCCAGCGGCAAGTGGATTATTGCCTATAACGATAGTTATGGTATGGGCCAGTACTACGTGGCTTCGGCTGCCGACTCGGTATATGTCAACACCATCGGGTCTGTCTCTTTTGATGGTATGTCAAGTGTCTTGACATATCCCAAAGGGCTGCTTGACAAACTCAACATCGAGATGCAGGTATTCCGCGTAGGACAGTTCAAGAGTGCCGTCGAGCCTTATATGGTGGAGCACATCAGCGACGCAAATCGTCTGCAGGTCGAGACATATCTTCGCAATATCTGGGATCAGATGATGAAGGACATCTCTGCGTCGCGTAATATCCCTATTGAGACACTTGAGTCATTGGCTAACCAGGCAGTGAGTTATATGGAGCCCGAGGAACTCGCTCAGACTAGCCTCGTCGATAGTATGCTCTATAAGAGCGACGTTGAGAAGATCCTGCTTGCCAAGATGGGGCAGGACGAACTCAAGAAGCATGCTGTTACAGCTAGCCAGTTGATCAAGAATTACGATAAACTGTTCCCCGAGACTGGCGAGAAGATTGCCGTGCTTTATGCTTCGGGCGAAATTGCCAGCGAAGCCAAGGGAACTGGCGACGACATTTATTATGATGATCTCATCAAGGATATCCGCAAGATTGCCGAAGACGAGAAGGTCAAGGCCTGCGTACTTCGCGTCAACAGCCCTGGCGGCAGCGGCTTCGCCAGCGAACAGATCTGGAAGGCCCTTATGGACCTGAAGGCTGCAGGCAAGCCTCTTGTTGTTTCGATGGGCGACTATGCTGCCAGTGGTGGTTATTATATCAGCTGTATGGCCGATTACATTGTAGCTGAGCCCAACACCCTGACAGGTTCAATCGGTGTATTTGGTATGATTCCTAACTTCGGCGGCTTAGTTACAGGTAAACTTGGAGTCAACTTCGAGGAGGTCAAGACGCATGAATTCGGTTCGCTCACCACTATGCGTCGTGTCACCGAGGCTGAGGCAGCCAAGGTTCAGCATGGCATCGATTCCTTCTACGACATCTTCACCAAGCGTTGTGCCGAAGGCCGTGGAATGGAGCAGGACAGCATCAAGGCAATCGCTGGCGGTCGTGTGTGGACAGGTTCGGATGCCGTCAATATCGGCCTTGTTGATGAGTTGGGCGACCTCAACACTGCTTTGAACAAGGCTGCTGAACTTGCAGGCATCACTGATGGCAAGTACTATCGCGCAGTATTCCCCGAGGCCAAGTCGTCGTATGAGACATTGCTCGAGATGTTTGATGACACCAAGCAGGATCTGACCCTTCGTATTGTTGACCACCTCATTGGCAGCACTCCTGCCGATCGTGAAGCATTGAAGTTCATCGAGCACATGAAGAATGCCGACCGCATCCAGGCTCGTTCGTTCGATGCTGTAGTATATTAAATTATGTGTCGATATGCCGGAATATTGTAGTTCCGGCATATCGACCTCATTAATCTCATGTATCTTCCTAAGGTAAAAAATCTGACATTGCTTGCCCCGCTCTCCCTGCTCTATGGCTTGGGGGTATGGGTGCGCAACAAGATGTTCGATTGGGGACAGAAGAAGTCCACGTCGTTCGAAGATATCGTCCCCGTAATCTGCGTCGGAAATCTAGCTGTGGGCGGTACGGGCAAGACTCCGCACACCGAATATCTTGTCAACCTGCTGCATCGCAACGGCTATGGACCCATTGCTGTTTTGAGTCGTGGCTACAAGCGGCATAGCAAGGGGTATCACGTGGCTATGCCTCGTGATGGCAAGGATTCCGACGGGAAGGTTACTGCCGCTTTAATCGGTGACGAGCCCTATCAGCTCTACCGCAAGTTCCCGTTCCTTATTGTTGCTGTTGATGCCAATCGTGTCCACGGAATCAACGAACTGCTCAAACTTCCGGTGCCTCCCCAGGTCATCATTCTCGATGATGCGATGCAGCATCGATATGTGAAACCAGGTCTTACCATTTGCCTGAGCAGTTATCATCGTATCATGTATAAGGATATGCTGTTGCCGGCGGGCCGACTGCGTGAGCCTATGTCGAATGTTTCTCGTGCCGAGATGGTAATCATTACCAAGTGTCCCAAGGCTTTACGTTCGGAAGAAGAGACCGAGATTTTGGCAAATATTCCTACCCGCCTTGATCAACCTGTCTTGTATTCGGCATACCGGTATGGAAGGCTTGTCAACCTCAACACGCTGGAGGAATGCGATATCGACCATTCGACCGATGTGCTCATCGTGGCGGGCATTGCCGATCCTAAGGTTATGGCGGATTATGTGCATACTCATTACCGCCTTCTCGACATTATCAGTTTTGGTGATCATCATCACTTTTCCGACAAGGACATCGAGACCATCAAGGAACGCCTGGACGGTGTGAATGGCAAGGAAAATGTTTCCGACGGCAGCGGCCGCCAGGCTGTCATCATTACTACCGAGAAGGATGCAGCCCGCCTTGTAAACCATCCTGCGGTGAACGACGAACTGCGCCAGCGTATCTATTATCTCCCCACCGAGGTCTATTTCCTTAAGAATCACGCCGAAAAGTTCGACAAGATTGTGCTCGATTATGTGAGGAAGCCTCGTGCAGGCGTTGTAAAAGGTTCAAATTTAACCATTGGCAAATAATTAGCAAGTATGGAAATCAGTCATTACGGCGAATTCGGTCTGATACGTCATCTCACCGAAAACTTCCCGCTCAAGAATCCCAGCTCCGTATATGGGGTAGGTGACGATTGTGCGGTGATCAACAATCTGCCTGAGGAAGGCCTGACGGTGGTCACTACCGATCTTCTTCTTGAAGGCATCCATTTCGACCTGACTTATTGCCCGCTTCGTCATTTGGGCTACAAGGCATGCATCGTGAACTTCAGCGATGTTTATGCCATGATGGGTACTCCTCGTCAGATTACGGTGTCGATTGGTATTTCGAAGCGTTTCAGTGTGGAGGATCTCGACGAACTTTATGCCGGCATGAAGCTTGCTTGTGACATTTATGGCGTCGATTTGGTGGGAGGTGACACTTCTGCGTCGATGACTGGCCTCACTATTTCAATCACTGCCATAGGTGTAGCCAAGAGACCTGTCTATCGCAATGGAGCCAAGCCGAATGACCTGGTTTGTGTGAGCGGAGATTTGGGTGCTGCCTATATGGGCCTGCAACTCCTCGAAAGAGAGAAGGCGATGTTCTGGCAGGAATTCAATGATTGGAGTCGTCGAACCAATAGTGGCGCCGATGGCTCGAAGGCACCCAAGTTCCAACCGAAGTTTGAAGGGCGTGAGTATCTGCTCGAACGTCAGCTCAAGCCCGAAGCGCGCAAGGATATTGTCAAGGCATTGCAGGATGCCGGCATTACTCCCACCAGCATGATGGACATCAGTGACGGTCTGTCTAGCGAGATGCTGCACATCTGCAAGCAGAGCCATGTGGGTTGTCGAATCTATGAGGAACGCTTGCCTATCGATTATCAGACTGCTGTACAGGCTGAGGAATTCAATATGAACGTGACTACCGCCGCTATGAATGGTGGCGAAGACTATGAATTGCTATTCACCGTTCCCTTGGAACAGCATGAATTGATACAGCAGATATCCGGTGTTCGCCTTGTCGGACATATCACCGAAGAGAAGCTCGGATGCGCTATGATTACGCGCGATGGCAATAGCGAGGTGACTCTTCGAGCCCAAGGCTGGAATGCATTTGTGGATTAGTTCTTAACCCCTCATAACCCATTTTATACATGAAACGCAATTTTCTTCTCATCCTAGCAGCTATATTGCTGCCTCTTTCGCTTTTGGCCAAACCTAAGGTCAAGACACAAGTTGATCTTTGGCCCGATGGTACTCCTGTTGGAGAATGGTTCCACGACCTATCGCCTGTCAATGTGGAGTCGTTGGGCAAACAATACAAACTGACCGACTACGGCATCTTTGCCGATGGTACGGTCCACACTCAGCAGATTCAGGCATTGATTGACAAGATTGCTGCCGATGGCGGCGGTGTTCTTGTTGTTCCTGCAGGCACTTATATCACGGGTGGAATTTACTTCAAGCAAGGCACACATCTTCACCTGCTCGAAGGCGCTACGCTCCAGGGCTCCGACTTCATTGGCGATTATCAACTTGCCAAGACCCGTATGGAGGGTGAAACTTGCACCTATTTCGAGGCTTTGATCAATGTGAAGGGCCTCGACGGATTTACCATCACCGGCAAGGGAACAATCGACGGTAATGGATTGAAATATCACCAGTCGTTCTGGCTTCGCCGCAAGTGGAATCCCAAGTGCACCAACAAGGACGAACAGCGTCCGCGCCTCGTCTATGTGTCCGACTCCAAGAATGTAACCATTGAGGGCGTTCGTCTTCAGAATTCTGCCTTCTGGACTACACATATTTATAATAGTACGCGTGTGAAGGTTATCGGTGTTTCCATCTTCAGCCTTGCTCAACCCAATACGCACAAAGGTCCATCGACCGATGCCATCGACCTCGATGTAGTGGAGGACGTGCTCGTTCATGGATGTTATATGGAGGTGAACGACGATGCCGTTGCCATGAAGGGCGGCAAGGGACCTTGGGCCGACGATCCTGCCAAGAGCGAGGGCAATGGCTCAAACCGCAATGTCATCATCGAGGATTGTACCTACGGTTTCTGTCACGGTTGCTTGACTTGTGGTTCGGAATCGGTGTTCAATCACAATATTATCCTGCGTCGCATTCAGGTTAATCATGCAACACGTTTGCTTTGGCTCAAGATGCGCCCTGATACTCCCCAGCGCTACGAATACATCACCGTCGAGAACATCACCGGACAGGTTTCGCGCGTGCTTTACGTACGTCCCTGGACACAGTTCTACGACCTGAAGGACCGCAAGGACATTCCCATGTCCTATAGCGACCACATCACATTGCGCAACTGCACCATCGACTGCGATATCTACAAGGAAATTGAACTGAAACCCGATCAGTACGAACTCTCCAATTTCGTCTTCGAAAATATGAACATCACCGAGAAGAGCCCCGAGAAGGCTCCCAAACTCGATGACGCAGGCGGACATGTCTTCTGGACCGAAAAGTAACTTTGCATTCCTATCTCTATAACAACACATTATCCACACATCTATGAAGAAGCTTTTTTTGACCATTGCTCTAACAGCTCTGACCCTCTCGGGTTTTGCACAAGATCAGCTCCCTACGCGTGCTGAAGTCCTCAAACTTGCCCAGAAGGTAAACTCCTGGTTTATGAAGAAATATGATCCAGCTGATGCTTTCCTTGGAGGCGGAAAGGTTCGAACCACCAATCTTTGGACCCGCGCGGTCTATCACGAGGGTCTCTGTGCGCTCTACAGCATCTATCCGCTTGAGGAATACTACGAGTATAACCTGAAGATGGCTGAAGGCAACAAGTGGAGCCCTCGCTATGGCGCCTATAGCCTTGATGCCGACAATTATGCTTGCGTGCAGACTTACGTCGACCTCTATCGCCTTGAGCCTGAATCCTATAAACTCCGCAAAGCTATCGCATGCTTCGACGCTATCGTCAACAACCCCGACAACAGCGGATGGTGGTGGATTGACGCTATCCAGATGGGTATGCCGGCCTTTGCCAAGTTGGGCCGCACCACCGGCAACTATAAATATTGGGATAAGATGTGGCAGATGTATGAATATACACGCAATCAGTATGATGGCGGTCTGTGGAATGCAGCCGAGGGACTCTGGTGGCGTGACCACGACTTCAATCCCCCATATACCACTCCCAATGGCAAGAATTGCTATTGGAGCCGTGGCAATGGATGGGTCGTTGCTGCATACGTCCGCACGATGGACGAGCTCGACGAGCCTGCTGCTCCTGTCAAGAAAGGACAGATTGTAGCCGATCCTTATCACTACAACGACTACAAGGCCGACTTCATTGCTATGTGCAAGGCTCTCAAGGGCATCCAGCGTGAAGATGGTTATTGGAACTGCGACTTGGGCGACCCCGACAACTTCGGCGGACCCGAGACCTCTGGAACGGCCCTCTTCATCTACGGCATGGCTTGGGGCGTGCGGAAAGGCTATCTTGATCGTGACGAGTTCATGCCAACAATCGTGAAGGGTTGGAAAGCTTTGGCGAAAGCCGTTCAGCCCAATGGTTTCGTCGGCTATATCCAGGGTACTGGTAAGGAACCGAAGGACAGCCAGCCTATCACCGTCGATGGAAAACTTGACTTCGAGGACTTCGGCATCGGTTGCTGGTTGCTTGCTGCTACCGAGGTTTGGAAGCTCTCTCCAGGTGAGCAGGGGCTGGGCGCTGCCAAACTGGCTGCTCTGAAGAAATAAACTTTCATAATTACATCAAATGCGATACCATAATTTTCCCCTAATTGTGCTATGTCTTGGCCTGTTGGCCATGGCAGGGCCTGATAATGTCAATGCTCAGGAGTGGCCCGTCGTAAAGCAGGAGGCCAAGCCAGGCACCCGTTGGTGGTGGCTGGGCAGTGCTGTCGATAGCGCCAACTTGACATATAACCTTGAGACATACGCCAAGGCTGGTATCGGTGCCGTCGAGATTACACCTATCTATGGCGTGCAGGGCAATGAGAAGAACGACATTGACTTCCTCTCACCACGTTGGATGCGTATGTTGGGGCATGTTGAGGCCGAAGGTCAGCGCTTGGGCATCGAAATCGATATGAACACCGGCACTGGCTGGCCATTCGGTGGACCAGAGGTGACTGTCGATGAGGCTGCTACGCGTGTCTATTTCACCACATGGCATGCTGGCGATGTTGTTCCGCAATTGTCCGACAAGGAAAAGAAGAACTTCCCTAAGCTGTATAAGGTCTATGCCTATCTCAACCTGAACGAGATTCTTGAGGTCGAGGCTCAGTCCAAAGATATCAAGAATGAAAAGAAACGTCAGGAGTATCTCGCCAACTACCGTTACGATACGCTTTTCGTAGCCTGCTACATAGCCAAGACCCGCCAGCAGGTAAAGCGTGCAGCACCTGGTGGTGAGGGTTACGTGATGGACCACTTCAATCCGAAAGCAGTCCAGAATTACTTCAAGCGTTTTGACAAGGCTTTTGCTGCCAGTGGCGTGCCTTATCCTCACACTTTCTTCAACGATAGTTACGAGGTCTATGAGGCCGACTGGACACCTGCTATGCTTGACGAATTCAAGGCTCGTCGCGGCTATGCCCTCGAGGAATATTTCCCCGTTTTCATGGATGCAAGCTATGATGATTCGAAATATTTCTCTATCAATCATCGCACTTACCCACAGGCCAAAGGAATCCGGTTCAGGACACACGAGGAGGTGATTGCCGACTATCGACTCACGTTGAACGACCTCTTGCAGAAGATGTTCACCAATCCTTGGATCAAGTGGGCACATTCCCATGGTGCAAAGGTGCGCAATCAGGCACATGGCAGCCCTGCTAACCTGCTTGACCTGTATGCCTCTGTCGATATTCCCGAAATCGAGAGCTTCGGTCTTTCCGATTTCGGCATCCAGGGTTTGCGAACCGATACGCTCACTCGTCGCAACGATTCCGACCTCTCTATGCTCAAATATCCAGCCTCTGCTGCACACTTCTACGGCAAGGAGTTTGTTTCGGCCGAAACCTTCACTTGGCTTACCGAGCATTTCCGCACTTCGCTCAGTCAGTGCAAGCCCGACTTCGACCTGATGATGGTGGCAGGTGTCAACCATTGCTACTTCCATGGTACGACGTATTCGCCTAAGGATGCTCCATGGCCTGGCTATTTGTTCTATGCATCAATGGAGATGTCGCCCATCAACACAATTTGGGCCGATGCACCTGCGTTCTTCGAATATATTACCCGTGTACAGTCGTGGATGCAGTATGGACAGCCCGACAATGACTTGCTCGTCTATATGCCTTTCAACGACATCATCCATGAGTATCCGGGCCGACTCTTGCAGTTCGACATCCATTCGATGGCAAAGAAGGCGCCACGCTTCATCCATGCGGTCAATACCATCTACAATGCTGGCTACGACATGGACTATTGCTCCGACCGTATGATAATTGACATCACTGGCGTCGATCCGCAAGGTCGCATCATTGCTCCTAGTGGAGTGCGCTACAAGGCTTTGATTCTGCCTGAGGTCAAGTATCTCCCTGACAATGTCAAAGCACGTCTTGAAAAATGGAAGGTCTTTGGTGCTACCATCATCACCGTCGATAATCCTGATGATTATGTCTCGGCTTTGAAGAAATACCCTGCTATTGTTCCCGAGGATATGACAGCACTGCATGGACTCAAGTACATTCGTCGTCATAATATCACTGGTTATCATTACTTCATCACGAGTCTGCAGGACAAGGGTGTGGATGATTGGGTTGCGCTTTCCACCGAAGCACACCGAGCTTATATCTTCAATCCGTTGACCGGTGAAGTTCGCGAGACTCCCGTACGTCAGCAGAATGGTCGTTCTGAGGTTTATCTCCGTCTTGCCAGTGGTGAGAGTTGTATCCTTCAGACCATCGTCGCCGATCGTCAGCTCACGTCTTTCGATAGTTCCAAGGAGAAAACTCTTCCAAAGATTAAGGCTGCTCCTCGTACGTATATGGCTCCTATTGACTTGACTGGCAACACTTGGACGCTCGTGCCACGGCAGTTTGAGTCATGGGGAAAGACAAGTTCACAGACCATTCGCGGACTCAAGCCTTGGACTGAGCTTGGCAAGCCGTGGGAAACTGGCAAGGGAACGGTACGTTACAAGACCACAGTTAATGTACCTGCAGGCTCCATCAGTGGTTCAAATGACGTGCTCCTCGACCTCGGTGATGTGCGCGAAAGTGCTCATGTCTATATCAATGGTCGTGATGTTGGTGTGGCATTCTGTGCTCCATTCCAATTGAGTGTAGGAAAATATCTACACGCAGGCAGCAACACCATTGAGATTGATGTGACGGGTCTGGCAGCCAACTATGTAGCCGAGATGGATCGACAGGGCATTGTGTGGCGTATCTTCAAGAATGCCAATATCGCCAACCTCAAGGGCGGTGCAGTCAGCTACTATGGAAATTGGGATGTTATGCCTTGTGGCCTCAATTCCACTGTTAAGCTGATTCCTATCAAATAAAGAGTCAGCTCCTTTCGAACCCTTCGAACTTTTCTGAACCTTTCGAACGCTAAAAAATGAAAATAGCAGCCTTATTGTCAGGTGGTGTGGACAGCAGTGTCGCTGTCCACCTGCTTTGTGAACAAGGTTATCATCCCGACCTTTTTTATATCAAGATCGGTATGGATGATGACGGATATAGTTGTCCACAGGAAGAGGACCTCGAGATTGTTCGAGCGATGGCACGACGCTATGGCTTGACATATGACGTGGTCGATTTGCAGAAGGACTATTGGGATAATGTCGTGGCATACACCATCGACAAGGTTCGTCGTGGCTTTACACCGAATCCCGATGTAATGTGTAATCGTCTGATTAAGTTTGGTGCTTTTGATCAAAAAGTCGGACATCTTTATGACAAAACTGCGACGGGACATTACGCCACTGTCATCGAGGAGGATGGTCGTTTCTGGCTTGGCACTACGCCCGACCCTGTGAAGGACCAGACTGATTTCCTGGCACAGCTAACAGGCTTGCAGGTTTCTCATAGCATGTTCCCTATTGGTATGATGGCGAAAGGAGAAGTGCGTCGAATTGCAGAGGAGGCCAAACTCCCCAGTGCGCATCGCAAGGATTCTCAGGGCATCTGTTTCCTCGGCAAGATTGACTACAATCAGTTCATTGAGCGTTTCCTTGGAAAGAAGGAAGGGCCGATAGTGGAGATTGAGACGGGTAAGGTTTTAGGGCGTCATCAGGGATTCTGGTTTCACACCATTGGCCAGCGCAAAGGCCTTTATCTCAGTGGTGGTCCATGGTTCGTCGTTAAGAAGGACATCAACGAGAACATTATCTATGTAAGCAAGGGCTATCAGCCTGAAGCTCAGATGAAGGACGAGCTCGTAATGCGCGACATGCATTGGATAACGCTCGATCCTTTTGCAGAACAGACCAAAATCTTCCCTGTTGCTAACGATGAGGCTCCCGTTCTCTTCAAGATTCGTCATGTAGCAGAGCTTCGTTCTGGCCGTTTGACACGTCGTGCCGATGGCAGCTATCATCTTCAGATGGATGCCAAGACCAATGGTGTCGCTCCTGGTCAATTCTGCGTTATATACACCCCCGACGGCCGCATTTGTCTCGGTTCGGGCGAGATTGCTTGGGAATAACCTTATTAACCCTAGAACACCTTCCTAATGAACAGACTTCTTTTCGTCCTTGTATCACTATTCGGCATTATCGTTTCGTCATGTCAATATAAAGAAGACCCGTTGGTCGTCAA
>Ga0256407_10011494_pt1 | contig 12229 bp, 15 predicted proteins | sample RumenRJG_04DNA_FD_193489 | JGI IMG/M metagenome (GOLD analysis project Ga0256407, IMG submission 193489) | Bovine rumen microbial communities from Lethbridge, Alberta, Canada - RJG_04 | ecosystem: Host-associated > Mammals > Digestive system > Stomach > Rumen | place: Canada: Alberta... | reverse complement strand
TGATGTTACCGTATATTACTCCTGCTGGTAACTTTGGTAATATGGAGGATATGAGACCTGCATCTCCAAGATATGCAAGTGCATCATTGTCTCCATATGCTATGGATTGTTTCTTTAGTGAGATGGGTGCAAAATATCCTATCTTTGACGTGAAGGACAATTATAAGTATTCAGATAAAGAACCTGTCTTCTTAACAAGTCGATATCCGAATATTTTGATGCAGTGGAATCTGGGTATTGGTAAAGGTGCCCAAGCTTATCTGGGCGCATTTAATAGTAAAGATATCTTTAAGACTGCACTGAAGATGCTGGATGATCCTGAGTGTAAGGTTGACATTTACCCCGATACTCCAATTCCAGTTGATATTGTCAACAAGAAGGATCTGAAAGGATGTTTTGATAAGCCTCGATTCAAAGTCGAGATGCGAGCCAAATATGAGATTGTAAATGACAAGAAGAAAGATGAGCATGGTAAGATCGTAGATAAATATACGATTGTGTTCACTTCTTTACCAATTACAGTTACTGGTCAGCAGATCAAGAATGAGATTATCAAAAAGAAGGAAGAAGATGCTAAGAAAGGTGCAAATAAACTTCTCCCTGAAGTAATTAACCTTGAGGTGTCGGTATCTGATAAGACTCCAGGTGGAATCAGATTTATTGTTGAGTATGAACGTGGATATGATCCCCAAGCATTAGTTGAGAAGTTATTCAGAATGACTTCTTTAGCTAAGACAATTGGCGTTAAATATCTACTGATTACTGATAATAAACCTGAACTGTATTCACCTAGACAAGTCATGAAAACATGGATTTCTCAACGATATGATCAAAAGCGTAGATATTATCATCAGCTTGTATTAAAAGCTGCTAAGGATAGATCTCGTTTGGAAGCTATCTGTAAGATCTTAGAGACTAGTAAGAATATTGATAGAACGATTGATATTATTAAGAAATCTAAGACGACAGATGACGCGGTTAAAGCTTTGATGAAAGAGTTCTCATTCTCTGAATTTCAAGCTACTTGTATTGTACAATTGAGATTATCCAATTTACCTAAGATGTCCATTGAGGATACAAAAACTGAGCGAGATCAAGCTTTAGCTGACTACAAGCATTATCGTAAACTACTCTCTTCTGAATCTGCAATCAAAGATGCAATTCGTGAGGAGTTAGAAGAAGGTTTACGGAAATACGGTAAGGATCGTATGGCTGATCTTGGTAATAAGCAGGTATCCACAGTTGGAGATCCTGATGAGGTGAAGCAGATCTATTACAATAATGAGATTTATTGGTTAGGTGAGATGCCTAAAATTAGATCTCATTTGGATAAAGAGACAAGACTTTCTGAGAAGTTTATGAATAAGGACCAGATTCTTATTATCAGTAAGACTGGTAATATTAAGATTCTGGATGGTAATGCATTTAAGGAAACTGAAGCTGGTATCTTGTTTAATCAGCTTGGTATCTCTGATGCAGTACGAGTGATTCCTTTGAAATCTTGGGTTGAGAAGATTTATCTTGTTACAGAATCTGGTATGGGTAAAGTTATCATGCTAGACGATGTAATTAAATCTACAAAATCTAAGATTGTAAATCTCTCCGAGGGTGATAAAATCGCTGTAGCAATTCCGACCTCTGGTATGTATAATGGAGTAATTGGTCTTACTACAGATAAAGCGAAAGCGTACTTTACTCACACAGAAGATTATCCGTTACTTAAGAGAACTGCTCAAGGCAATCGGATGATTAAGCTGTCTGGTGAAAAGATTATTAACGGATTCTCTATTCATAACGATAGTTCTCATATCATTATGTGTAGTGAGTTTGGTAATATGAAAGCTATTAACATTGGTGGGTTGAAGTTTAATAAACGGAAACCTCCAGTTGTTGATATGAAGGGTAAGCAGATAATGGAAATCTTCGGTATTGATGTTATTGGATCTCTTGCTGGAACCAATAACAATGCTGAGTATATCCTTCATGGTAACGATAAACCTGAAGTATATGATACAGTAATTGCTGATAAGAGTTCCATTCAATTTGTGGACCGAACTGATCCTAAGAAGAAGATCAAAGTTAAGTTATCTACAACTGTGGGAGATCCTACAAAGGTACTTAAGTTTGGTCGCAACGAGTACTACGAATTCATTAAGCAGAAATGAGGTAATTTGGTATGAAGACACTGTTTGTTATGGTGGGGATTCCCGGTGCTGGTCAGCTCAACACTGTAAGTGAACTTGCTAGAATTCTTAAAGAAGTTCCTGAGAATACAGTGAGTGTGTTTACGAAGAATATTGATGTTCCTCGTAGATACTATGACTGTAACACCGGTTCGATGCTTCAGAAGCGTCACGAAGTATATAAGTGGATTCAGGATGCTGGAAACAATGACTATGCAATCATTGATATCCCGTTCCTGACTGCATTTGATCGGTATGATTTCATTGAAGAGATCGTTCAGGCTGCAGAGAAGGTTGGTAATAAGGATATGATTATCGTTGCTATTTATCATGAGAGATCTTATCGGTATCTCCAGGATAAGTATGCCAATGGTGAGGAGCGTCCTAGCAAGGAGAACCAGCTGATGTTGACCCGTTATGTCCGTCGACTCCAGCAGCCTATTCGTGAGGAAGGATTTGATCTGATTTATCGTATTGGTGGTAAGGATGAACTGAATGTCAATCAGCTTACCAAGATGATGAGCAAGATCGTTGATGATCCTTTCTGGACTGTAACAACAGAGGAGACTTCTAATGAAGAAGAGTAAATCTACTAAGATTACCAAGACTCCACTTCCTCCTAAAGTAGAAGCTCAACAGTTTGTGAATAAACTGATTGACGACTTTAAGAAGGAGCATGGAAACAACTTCACCGATAAAATTTCAGATGGATATCATACGTTCGAAGAGCTATATGATCATCGTACTAAGCTATTCATTGCCCTCTGTATATTATTCCCGTCTAAGATGGTATGGAGAGCTAAGAAGCATCACGATGGAACAATGTACGCAGGTATGTTCATCATGGGTGTAAATACTTTTGATGGACAAGCGACTTATCATCTTGAGGATAAGTACTGGGAAGAAACTAACTTCGTTACAGAGCTTCCTCAGGCACCTGAGTTTGATGGACATACTCCTAGCGTAGCATTATCCAGACTTGTTGCAGCAGCTTGGAGAGTTAGAGGTGCTAATTTCCCTACTAACATGGATAAGATGATGATGTTCAGTGACGATTTATAAATGAATAAATCTCCCCTCATTTGAGGGGAGATTTTTCTTATCTGAAATCAAAATATATTCAAATACATATTATATTTGTGGAGGTGATTAACCATGAGTAAAAGTGATTTTGCCAGAACTATTGAATATCTCAATACTCTGGACAAAAGCGACCTCATCGTAATTGACAAAATCTACGAGACGAGAGGTTATGTCCCTGGCCAATACTCATATAGAGACGGCCGGTGGACGTACAACAGAGATGGTATATGGTACCCCATTTCATATGCCGTCCCAGTTTATGCAAACTAATGGGGTTAAACGAAGAAGTCTATGAGCACAAACGAAAAGAACGATTTGAGCTCATCAGACTACGCGAGCACTCCAAGGAACCAAAAGATTTCAAGACGTTTGTAGTCTTGAACGAATTTAAAATCGGTTTCGAAATTAATTGGGAGAAAGAAACTGTATCTTGGTTCTTATACAAGAAGAAGAAACGACTCGCATCGTACATGACCGAACCATTGTCATTGTATGCTGGAACACTAGCATTAAAGCATTCTCTCTTTAGTTTGATTAACGATCATTATAAGAGAATAGGGAAAGATAGAATTCCCTTATATGCTGAAATGGAGCTATCAGTTCCAGTGAATCATCTTGACTATTTGGTTTGGTCAGGCACCCTGGCGAAAGCATTAGCCAGACAAGAAGTATGATAGGAGGAATGTGATATGTATTGTGTTAATAGCACAATCAATGTCGAAATTGATTGGGACGATGAATCTCCAATTGACTCGGAGATTATCGTCTGGACAGATTAAAGATAAAAAGAAGCCGGGTTCTCCCACCGGCTTCTTTTTTTTTGATTTGTAAATAGGGTCGACATTGATATAATCATTACTATAAGGGGTGAAACCCATGATTCGAGATTTCTTTGCTGCCAGATTAGCACAGAATGTTACTCCTCCGAGATTAAAAGAAGCTTCTCTGGCTATTCAGAAATACATTGATTATAACTCTAATATTTTATTAACGCTTGATATGTCTAAGCGTTATTCTTTTGCTGATAAAGATAGAGCAGTTATTTATAATCTTGCTGATATTACAGAAGACGAGATGGAGCAGCAGATTAAGTTATCTAAGGATATCTATAATAACAACAAGGTTCAATCTAATCCATATTATGCTACTACAACTTTATGTGTACATCAGATTCTGAAATCTAATATGTCTCAGAAAGATAAAGATGTCAATGCTATGAGATTATTGACTTATATGTCTTTCATGATGTATACATCCATCCATAAAGGATCTTTTAAATATGCTCCGAATAAAGAGATTATGGATTATACAATCTCTCATTTGGACAAGTCGTTCAGAATTCATTCTATGCCCTCCATCCTAGCATTTCTTGAAGATAATACTCGTACTGCATATGAAACGTATAAGAATCGTTTCATTCGTTGTACCGATGTAGATATCAAAGATATCAGTGATGCATTCTTTACTCGTATCAAAGGGAAGATCGTTAAGATTGCTAGAGCTTTCTATAAGAACTGGGAAGAAGGAAGATATCTGAATGCTGATTCTGATTCCTTCAGTGAAGAAGATTATCATGAGATGGATAATAATTCTTATGCGATTGAACGACTCGCATCTAAAGTTAATCTGAAACTAATCGATAGACGATTTGATAGAAGATTCTTAAAATATTCAATTACAAGTAGTGATACGTCATTACAGAAATTAAGTAATCTTCTGGAAGACGTTTTACAAAATGATGATACCAATACAGTTAAGAAGTTTATTACTACACTGATTGAATACTATCTTCTTACTTCTGGTAAAGACTATGAGTATATTGCTAAAGGTGATTTTATTACCTATATGAAATCTGCATATGCTTCGAATACCACTGTACCTCAAATGGTATTGGCTAAAAGTATAATGGATGATTGGGTTGATGAACATATGGTTACCTCAGGTAGATCTCGATATGGTAAGACTGCTAAAGCTGGATATAAAAAGTCTCTTTACATGTTTTTCATTTTTATCATTAATCAGGAAGCTAAAAACGTATAATAGGAGGTGGATGAAATGTCTACACGAACTCAGATCGAAAAAGAGATGTATGAATTTCTGGATGACATGGATCCATCTGGAAAGAATACAGAGCGCTTAAAGAAGTTCTTCAAAACGATGGATGATAAGCAGTTCTATAAATATATGGTAGACTTCTTATCTGATGATAATAAATATATCCAGGTCGGATATGAAGCATTTGATAATCCTGTATCTATGGAATTTATCGATAAGATTAGTAGGAAATATGATATTCCATTGTATGAATATGTGTACAAACCTTATCTGAATGGCGATACTCAGAATCCTCCTGCTACTGTTCATCCTGTTATGGTTGTTGATATTCCAATTAAGCGACTGAAACAGATGATTATTACTAAGAACCATTCTTCTATTACGAATGCTAAGCGTGATGCGAGAACTGGTCAGGTTACTGGTCATGATAAGACTGCTCGTGTCACTGATTCTGAAGCATTCTCTCTGATTGTTCAGGAACTTTATCAAGTGGCTCAGGAAGAATATGGTCCTATGGCAGATGACGAAACTGCATTATATGCAATGCTTAGAGAAATTCAACAGAATGGTGAAGTATCTATGGAGGATCTTCCCAACGATCCTCTGAATAAGACTACAATGAATACGATCTATCTCTACTCTATTGGTGCAGGCATTGTAACTAACTTAGTAGAGGAAACTGGATATGTATTACCTACTACGTTAAAGTCCAGAGAAGTAAACGATAAAGCAATTAAACGATAAGGAGGAACTATCATGGAAAAGACTCGTGAAGAACTTGTTGAGGAAATGATTAAAAATATCCAGGATCAGAAACAAGACACATTTCTTGGTGAAGTTGCGATGCCCGGAGTAGATACACGTCTGACTGATAAGAGAGTTATTAAGCAGGAAAAGGAAGGCTAATATGGACTTCTTACTTTAACCAAAATTAAGCTGGGATTAGGTCCCAGCTTAATTATTCTAGAATACTTTTGGGATACATATTATACATGTGAATCAACCGAAAATAACGAATAAAAAGCAAGGAGTGATTCACATGCATGAAAACGAAAAGATTATTCTATTGAAAAAGATTATGCTACTGAAGCGTGATCTAAGGAATCGAGAAGTTGCACATAGAAAAGCAATGGCTTCATTATTTATCATATTCATTGCAGCTGTATTACTGTTTGTAGGAGCTGTGATATTTCTTAATCATAAATACAATGAAACCAAGGCAATGCTTAATCAGAAAGAAGAGCAGATAGAATTTCTCGAACGAACCCCAACAGTAGATATAGGGGTATTAGATAAGATTGAGAAACTTCGGTATGTGGTAGATGCTGGAATTTCAACTGACTTGATTCTTTACGCAGATGAACAATGTAGAGAATGGAATCTACATCCACAGTTCTTGTGGGCAGTTGTAGAACTTGAAAGTAAGTTTGATCCGAATGCTGATAATCTTGCAGGATCTTCAGCAAGAGGATTAGGACAAATTTTAAAAGGTACTGGGAAATATCTCTGGGAAGACATTCTCGGTAATCCAAAGGGGTCATATTATCATGATATGGCATATGATCCCTATGTAAATATTCAATTGATGTGCTGTCATTTAGGAAGCTCGTTTAATCGAGGATGTTTACTAAATGAGGCAATCAAGGCATATTCAGGAGGAACTCCTGGGTATATGGAAAAGTTAATGAATATTGCAGCATCACATGGATATGATCTAAGTGATGTTACATGCAGATATCCACAGGAGGGATGATACGTGTTTACTGAAGAAGAAATGATGAAGATGGTTCAGAAAGATAATTCTCCTAGAGAGAATAAAACTGAAGTAAAGAGACAGCCTACTTCTATAAATAACATTAGAAACCTTCTTGTTGTTGGCTGTGGAGATGGTGGATGCAGCATTGCATCTGATATTGGTAAAGCTGTATCTGAAGCATACATCATTGCTTATAATACATCAGAAAGAGCAATGGATGATGTCCAGGCAGATATCAAAATTCTCGCAGAAGGAGAAGATGGATCTGGTAAGGTCCGTGATTTCTCTAAGGAGATCTTCAAGAAGAACTCTTACAAATATCTGCTGGAAAAAGTCAAGGAAGAGGTAAATAAGACTACCTATGAGTATATACTCGTATGTAGTACTGCAGATGGCGGAACTGGTTCAGGTATGTCTCCTATGGCCGCCAAGATGCTGTCTGACAACCTGGAAATTCCCGTTATCTTACTTGGTGTTTATCCGAGTTTGGACGATGATGCGACTGCTCAGTTCAATGCAATGAGCTGGCAGGTTGAGTGTACCAAGATTGGATTACCTTACATGATTTATGATAATAATCTGAAGGGCTCTAAGAACGTTGCGCATCAGAAAGTTAATGCTGAGATTGCTAATATGACAAGACTTGTCAGTGGTAATCTCTATGGGAATCATGTCGTATCTATTATTGATAATAGAGATATGTACATGCTTCTTCAGCACGTTGGTGGTAGAATTGTTTCTGGTACATCTATCACCAGACCTACTACAAATGAAACCTTAGATGAGTATCTCGAGAAGATGCTTATGGATAATTGCCAACCTCTTCCTGCTAACATTGGAGGTATTGGCATTTTCCTGAAAGGCCCTAAAGAAATTGTGGATCGACTTGATCCATCGATTCCTGAGATCAGAGCAAAATATGGTGATGCTGCGATTCATTATCAGCATATTGAATATGCAACTGATATCCGTATTAGCTTTATCTTCTCTGGTAATGACGAACCAGAAGATAGATTATTCAAAATGAAAGATCGATATGATTACATCATGAATAATCAAAAATCTAAATCTGTCTTTTCAGATATGATGTCTGAACAGATGTCTAATCCTCTTGGTGTTCCTGGTAAAAAGAATCGTAAAGAGGAAGTAGACTTATCTGCACTTGATATTTAATGTAAACAACAGGAGAGGCTTCGGTCTCTCCTGTTTAATATTTTATGGAGGTATTAATATGAACATTAAGAAATTGTACAGCATGTCTAAGAGTCGTGCAAATACGTACAGAGCAAAAGCTATTGCTGGATTGGAATACTACATGGATGGATATGAGACTCGTTATCCTTTATGGGGTGATTTGTCAAAAGTCTTTAATGATCTTATCAATGACGACTATCTTAGTGTCATGGCTCATGTGCATAATATTATCGCCGATGGTTATTATGCAGGTGATGTTCTTTGTGACTATAAAGAGGTGAAGAAGATCTATCTTCATATACTTAGATATGTCACATATAGAACTCTTCAGAACGATGCAGATTGTGGCATAGACAATTTAAAACGTTACGAAGAGATGGGATATTAATAAAGGAGGATTTATATGAACATCTACATGAACAAACAATACCCGAATACAGCCTTTGCATCAAAAGGGGTATTGTATGATTCCATGAGAATCATCAATGCAAAAGCGAAAGAGAAAGATATCCAGACGATTAATATCGATATGGATGCTGAAGGATATCCCAGAAAGATCTATCAAAAAGGAAATGAGTACTCTGTTACTCCTATCTCAAAGGATGCAATTGATATTATCATGCAAAAGTATCCTGATCGAGAAGAGTGGCATGATGTCATTATGGAACGCGTAAAAGGGCAAAAAGGTGTCTATGCCTGCAGACTTCCTGTCAACTTAAATGAGGATGGATATCTTTCTGCAGATGAACATGGGACTGTAGAATATACCAACGATATGGAAACTTTCACATTCGATAATGTTCGCGTTGGTATGGCACGAGTAAAAGTTATCGATGAGAAGCATAAGAAGGTAACAGGAAGAATGTATTCGTACTATCTTCCTACCTCTGATGTGGTATGTAGCGTATATGATACCATCAGAGAGAATGATCCAGATGAAGTTGAAATTGCTGCGGTATATGAATTCACTTCTGGTAATACATGCTTCGCTGTTGTTCAGACTTTGAAAACAACAAACATCATTTTCACAGTGGCAAGCGAAGATTCTGAGGATATCATTGTAATCGAAAACGATGAGGCTCAGTATTACATCAGTGATCCTGAGGCAATTGCATTCATTCGTGATATTCACAATATGAATGGCAGAAGAAATGTTTCTTACTACACAAAATCCAATGCGATTGCTGCATTGAGAAAAACTGAAAAGCTGTATAGCAAGTTTAAGGAGTTATCTAATATCACCTATCATCCTACAAATAAACAGGTTCAGGGATCGAATGGAGTTAGATATCTGGTGGCGAATGCAACGAAGGAAGCTCTGCAAGCTATCATCCAAGCAAATGCTACCAATCCTACCGCTGAGATTCTTCGCAAAGGATTGTTGGATGTGCAGATTTATGTTCCTAGTACATCTGACATTAAACCGATGCAGTATATGAAACTTGCTGGGATTGATCATCCTTTGCATGATATGATCTGGGCAAACATCTATGCAATTGCCCGGAAAGACACCATTAAGGAACTGCAGGACTATATCAATCTCAATATTCACACGATTAAGAGCGTGAAGTAAATACAAAAAGATACTCCTACGGGAGTATCTTTTTACTATTAATTCAATATAAGTATAACTTTAATGTTGGAGGGAACCGTATTATGGCTACTAAGAAATCTTCTACCCCTAAAAATAAAGAAACTACTTATATTTCCAGACAGATGAAGATCTTTGAGAAGAGTCTTGCTGATCAGGTTAAGCAGATTCATGTTCCTGTCTTTGATGTTATGAAAAGTAACATCACAATTGAATCCTTCTTCCTGAACCATATTGACTATGAAGCTATTATGGGAAAGAATGTAAAGCTTCTTGATCGTATGATTATTCATATTATCTGTGACTTTATTGCTGAGCGTATTACTGACGATATGAAGAATTACTACTTCATTGGTGTTTGGGATAAGTATACAATCTACAGTGTTGCTGCAGCTACTGTCACTTTTATGAAGCATGACTCTAAGCCTGATTTGTATCTGACTGCACTTCCTTATGCTACCATTTCTCAGGAAGATCTGGATAAACTTCCTGAAGGATCGTACATGCCTTTCTCTGACTATAATCCTACCAGATTTATTCAGATGGCTAGTAATATCATGAAATCTGTTACCAATACCATGAGTAAAATTATGGTCGATGGTGTACCTCATGCATTTATTAGTCCTGAAGGTAAGTCTAGCACGATTGCACCTTTCATCTATCAGAGATTCTATAATAAGATTAAGTCCAGCATTACTGAACTTCCTTGCAATGTGAATGATCCTACTACGGAAAAGAACATCATGAAGTTTAGTGATACTATTGAGACTCCTATTATGGAATACATTTCTACTGAGTTAAAGGAGTCTGGCTTATCCGATAATATCATCAATCTCTTCTTAGGTGCATCTAATCTTCATATCATTTATACAGTTCCTGAGAATGAGAAGATGGGTGGAATTGTATATCTTTTCAATATGGAATCTAAGGATGATAGATTTGAAACTATCAACGCTGGATACAATATTAGTGCAAAGGATATTGTTGCTATCGTAGAATCTAATTCCATTGATGATATTGCTAAGACTCGTAGAAATGCCATTGGTAAAGATCTCAGAAATATGATTATCGATTTTACCACTGCAGCCGTATCTTTGTATGTCTCTACTATGGCTGCAAATAGTGAGGAAGCAAAATCTGAGTAATATATTTTCAAGTATATATTATATATGTGGACACAAAAGGAATTTACACTATAAGGAGGTTAGGTGTCTATGTCCAAGAATAAAGGCGGAGATAATAACTATCAGAACAGAGCCGCCAAGAGATTCAAGCAAATGGATACAATTGGGACTATGTCTCAACAGGAAATTTTCGAGATTCTTGAAGAGGATTTCGATACGATTGTTGATCAAGTCAACGAGAAGGGAAAGTTCCCTAACTATATTCTGAATGCCTTCGCTAATTTGTCCACTGCATTGTGGTTTTACAATTTCATTACGGACAATGTGAAGGTGAAGAAGAGCGGGAAGATTAAGACCGATCTTTCCGAGGATACCATTCATGCTCTGAAGGAAATTCTCTCCAGAGCATACAAGAAATCTGCTACAAACTTTTATGAGAAGTCCTCTCAGGAGTTTGTGGAGAGAAACAAGCTTCTGGCTGAAGCGTTCTGTCATCTTGATCCGAAGCTGTATAAGCTTACTGGTAAGCTGAATACGTCTGAGAATAAGATCAAGAAGACCAAGCGTAGAGATTTGGCTATCCAGATCTATGGCAATCCTGTACACAATATGAAGTTTGTTCATCACACTTTCGATCAGAGTTCTGTCTCTGATAAGAAGAAGATGAAGCTCTTCAAGAAGATGTATGGTGATAGATTTGAGAATGCTGTTGGTGCAGCACTCACTATGACCAATACAAAGTCTGACTTCTTGAGTATGATCTATGACTATGTCATGTATGGTTGTTTCAAGAAGAAGTGGAAGAAGAACAAGAAGCTTAAGGCTCGTGCACCTTTCGTTTATGCTTATGCTAAAGCATATAAGTGGAACCAGACCAACTATTTCAAGATGAAGGATGGCGAGTTCTATAAGAAGAACAAGCCTCTCATCAAGGAACTGATTGAGAATGATATCGGTTTCCGTAAGGCTTTTAAGGGCCTTAAGGGCAAAAAGAAAGATGATAACGAGATCAAGGTGAACAAGTCGAAGAAGTGATCTTGTGAAAGAAACTCCCAGGGAAATCCCTGGGAGTTTTTTCTTTCTCTATTTTTTCTCCAATATACATATAACTAACTTTAAGGAGAGTTTCGTATGAGCTTAGATTTCATGCAATATCTTCAGGAGAATGAGGACAAAAAGAATCCTATCAGAGCTACCACATCTATGGTTCAATCTGCTACTGGATTTATGTATTAGATTATGG
>Ga0256407_10011493_pt1 | contig 12229 bp, 14 predicted proteins | sample RumenRJG_04DNA_FD_193489 | JGI IMG/M metagenome (GOLD analysis project Ga0256407, IMG submission 193489) | Bovine rumen microbial communities from Lethbridge, Alberta, Canada - RJG_04 | ecosystem: Host-associated > Mammals > Digestive system > Stomach > Rumen | place: Canada: Alberta... | reverse complement strand
CATAGCACTCTTTGCAAATTCTTTCGTTCCAATCATGGCAAGGAAGGGCGCTCTCTTGCGGTTCTAAATATTCAAGCCAAGGGTTTTCTCTCGGCGGTTGATAAAAATGTCCGTGAATTGTCAAATAATTAGGCATATTTGCACTGCTATCTTTCTAAATTTAATTTTTAGATTCCGATTTTGAGTGTTCTAAGATGGTAAGTTCTTCAATATCAAGCCAAGGATCACCTAAAGCAACTGAAAATACTTTGCCTTTGATTTTTATTTTGTCGCCGGAACTTAAGTCGGAATATTGTTTCAAATCTGCTATTTTAATAAACATTTTTAATTCGGATAAAGGAATAACGTGTGTTGTTACGTCATCTCTTTCAATCAAAACGCCTGTATATACTTGAGAGCCACGCTTTGCAGGAGGATAGTCTAAACCCAAAGTAGAAAACTTATTAAATTTCGCTGTAAATTCAACATGTTTGTTTAAATATTGGGAAGGATTTTCAACCATCATAATTGGTGATTTCAATGTTATATATTGAATATTTGTTTGAGATTGAGTTTGAGTTTTTGCTTGAGTTTTAACTGCGGTAGGTGTAACAACTTTATTTGCATCTGTCGCAAATACTTGAGAAGAAATACCAAACAAACCTATTGCCGCTATTACTGTTAAAATTTTTATTTTATTCGTAAATTGTTTCATTTTTACCTTCCGAATTATTTCTACTTTTTATAATATTAGCATACTATGAATATTTTATCACATATAAAAATAATGATAAGTAACCTAGAGAATAAATAAAATTTGTTTATTAAATTGGTTAAAAAATATTTTAATGCTACCATATATCAAACAGGAGAAATTTATGAAAACGATAGAAAGTTTCAAAGTTAACCACGATACGCTTACAAAAGGAATGTATATATCAAGGATAGATGGAGATGCCGTTACTTACGATATCAGAATGAAATTACCGAACAACGACGACTTTTTATCAACAGGTACCGCTCATACTTTTGAACACCTTTTTGCAACTTTTGCAAGAAATACAAAATATAGCGACAATATAATTTATGTCGGGCCAATGGGCTGCAGAACAGGATTTTATTTTATCGTTAGAGATAAAGTTTCTCACGAAGAAGCACTAAAAATCGTAAAAGATACCTGCGATTTTATAATAGATTTTGAAGGAAAAATTCCGGGTTCAAATAAAGAAGAATGCGGAAATTATCTTGACCACGATTTAGACGGCGCAAAAGAAACAGCAAGAGATATGAAAGAAGTTTTAAAAGACTGGTCAGAGGAGAAAATGAATTATGCCGAATAAAATTGCAATAATCGGTGCAATGGATTGTGAAATCAATAAATTAAGAGATTTACTCGAAAACATTAAAACCGAAGAGTCTAATAATCTTACAATTTATACGGGAAAAATCCACGAACATGACGTTATACTTGCAAAAAGCGGTGTAGGAAAAGTTTGTGCAGCTCTAAATACTCAATATATTATAGATAAATATTCTCCTGAAATGATTATTAATACTGGAGTTGCAGGAGGAATCGGACAAGAACTTTCAATAGGCGATGTTGTAATTGGAGAAAATTTGGTTCAACACGATTTTGACGCAACTGTTCTGGGATATGCAAAAGGATATATGTGTAACGGCATAAGCCCCGATAAACCAACTGTTTTTTATTCCGATAAAAAACTGGTTGATTTTGCGGAAGAACTTCTTAAAAACAATTTAAAAAATTCAAACGTTCACAGAGGAAGAATTGCAACAGGAGATATGTTTGTCGGAACTGTTGAAAAGAAAAAAGAAATAGGACAAACCTTCGGGGCAATCGCAGCAGAAATGGAAGGGTGCGCCATTGCTCAAACTTCTAACGCAAATAACATTCCCTGTATAATTATAAGAGCAATTTCCGACCTCGCAGACGGTACTGCAACAAAGTCGCAAAACGATTTTGAAAAAATGACATCAAGAATTTCTTCCGAAACTGTCGAAATATTGCTAAAAGCTTTATAAAAAATAGAGTAGGCGGAACATATTTTATACCAAACATTTAAAAAGTAAAAACTCTTTTCGCAACCCCGAACGGTGTTTGGATACATTCAGCCTACATTAATAATTATACAACAATGAGTTGATTATTTTATCCTTCTGGAGAATAGTTTATAAAACAAAAAAGTAAACTTTCAGATTAACAAAAAAGTTTACTTTTTAGTATTTTAAATGATGATTGGATTATATGTTCTTTATAATAAGGTCGCCCATTTCGGAAGTACCGACGAGAGTGCAGCCTTCAGACATAATATCTGCCGTTCTGTAACCGTCTTTAAGAACCTTTTTCACTGCATTTTCAATAACTTCGTTTGCTTCGTCATTTTTAAGACCATATTTCAAGAGCATTCCTGCAGATAAAATTGTTGCAATCGGGTTAGCAATATTTTTACCTTTTATGTCAGGTGCCGAACCGTGAATAGGTTCAAACATTCCGGGGCCGTCAGCGCTTAAAGATGCACTCGGAAGCATACCTAACGAACCTGTAAGCATAGAAGCTTCGTCTGAGAGAATATCACCGAAGATGTTGCCTGTAACTATGACATCAAACTGTTTAGGGTCACGGATTAATTGCATTGCAGCGTTATCGACGTAAAGATGTGAAAGTTCAACTTCCGGATAATCTTTTGCAACTTCAAGGACAACTTCTCTCCAGAGTCTTGAAACGTCAAGTACATTTGCCTTATCTACGGAACAAAGTTTTTTGCCTCTTACCATTGCAGTTTCAAAAGCAATTTTAGCAATTCTTCTGATTTCATCTTCATTGTAAATCATGTTGTTAAAACCGACTCTTTTGCCGTTTTGAACTTCGACTCCTTTAGGTTCTCCAAAATAGACATCACCTGTAAGTTCTCTTACGATTACGATATCAACTCCTGATACAACTTCGGGTTTTAAAGTTGAAGAAGATGCAAGTTCAGGAAATACTACTGCAGGTCTTAAGTTTGCAAATAGGTTCAATCCTTTTCTTATACCGAGAAGTGCTTTTTCGGGGCGAACTGCAGGAGGAAGAGTATCATATTTCCAATCTCCTACTGCACCTAATAAAACAGCATCAGAATTTTTTGCGGTTTCAAGAGTTTCATCAGGTAGAGGAACTCCGAATTTTTCATATGCACAACCGCCGATTAAAGCGTATTGATATTCAAAAGACATATCAAATTTTTTACCGACGGCATCAAGAACTTTAACCGCTTCATTTGTAACATCGGGACCTATTCCGTCACCGCCGAGTACTGTAATTTTATAGTTTTTCATTATTTTACTCCTAACTTTTTAGCGGTATAATTGATTAATCCGCCTTCGTTTATAAGATTTTGTATTTCTTTAGAGAATTTTGCGCATTGATATTCTTTTCTCGTTGTTAAATTCTTAATAACACCGTTTGCCAAATCAACTTCAACTTCATCACCTTTTGAACATTCATCGGAAAATGTCGGGTGTTCAAGTATTGGCAAGCCTATGTTTATTGCATTTCTAAAGAAAATTCTTGCGAATGTTTTAGCGATAATTACAGAAATTCCTGATGCTTTAATTGATATGGGAGCATGTTCTCTTGAACTGCCGCAGCCGAAATTTTGTCCTGCAACTATTATATCGCCTTTTTTAACTTCTTGTGCGAAAGTTTTATCTATATCTTCCATACAATGTTTAGCAAGTTCGTCGGGTTCTGAGGTATTGAGATAACGGGCAGGTATAATAACATCAGTATCAACATTATCTTTGTACTGCCAAACTTTTCCTTTTAATATATTTTCCATTTTTCCCCCTTTGCATTTTATTTATACATATTATATACTGAAAAAAATTTTAATTAAATTTTTAAAAGAAGGAGATAAAAAATGAATGAAAATATAGGAATTAATGCCGGTAAAATATGGAAATACCTTGAAGAAAAGGGAGAATCAAAAATATTTAAGGTAAAAAAAGAATTAAGTTTATCTTCTGAAGAAGCATATCTTGCTCTCGGTTGGCTCGCAAGAGAAGGAAACGTTGTTTTTAACAAAAAAGGACTCCAAATGTGGGTTAGACTTTCATAAGTTGCAGGAATTTATTCATGTTTGTAAAAAATAAAGAATACAATTTACCGACAAAAGACGGCTTTTATGGTGAATTTGGCGGTATGTTTGTTCCCGAAAATTTTAAACACGTTCTTCTTCGCCTTGATGAAGAATTTGAAAAGGCCTATAACGATAAATCATTTTTAGATGAAGTTTACAATCTTCTTCAGGAATATTCGGGCAGACCTACTCCTTTGTATTTTGCAAAAAGGCTTACCGAACACTACGGAAAAGGCAAAATATATTTAAAAAGAGAGGATTTAAATCATACAGGCGCCCATAAAATCAATAATGTTTTAGGTCAATGCCTTCTTGCAAAAAGAATGGGCGCCAAAAAAGTTATTGCTGAAACAGGAGCGGGACAACACGGTGTTGCAACGGCAACGGCTGCGGCTTTGTTAAATATGGAGTGTGAAATATTTATGGGTGAAACAGACATGTTTCGCCAACGCTCAAATGTTGACAGAATGAAACTGCTTGGAGCAAAAGTAAATTCAATCACACAAGGTACAAAAACTCTTGCTGACGCTTGCGATGCGGCGATTGATTATTGGCTGAACCACGCTGATGAAGTTTTTTATGTACTCGGTTCTGCAGTAGGCCCTCACCCTTATCCGAAAATGGTTCGTTCTTTTCAGTCCGTAATAGGCGGAGAAACAAGAAAACAAATTCTTGAAAAAGAAGGACGACTCCCTGATTATGTGCTTGCTTGTATAGGAGGCGGTTCTAACGCTATCGGAATTTTCTCGGGATTTATAGAGGATAAAGATGTTAAATTAATAGGACTTGAAGCAGGCGGTGACGGTGCTGATACTGATCATACGGCAGCAAGTCTTACAAAAGGTGAAAAGACTTATCTTCACGGAATGTACCAATATGTTCTCGTTGATGAAGAAGGAAAGCCCAGAGAATCTTACAGTATATCTGCAGGATTGGATTACCCCGGCTGCGGACCTGAACATTGCTATCTCAAAGACAGCGGAAGAGCACAATATTTCCCGATAACAGACAGGGAAGCAATTGAGGCTTTTGAAAGACTTTCAAAATTTGAAGGAATTATCCCGGCAATAGAATCTTCTCACGCTGTGGCATATTTAGAGTACCTTATGCCGAAAACTAAAAAAGATGATATTATTATTGTGAATATCTCAGGACGCGGAGATAAAGACTCGGAAAGAATACTTGAAATATTAACGCAAAGGAAATTATGGATAAAATCGAAAAAAAATACATAGAACAAGCTGAAAAACTCGGAAGAGATTGCGAAATTCTCCCGGGCGGAATTAAAGAATTGGCTTTAAAACTTCAAAATTCCGAAAAAACAGGAAAACCGTTAAAAATTAAACTCGGAATGGATCCGACAAGACCTGACCTGCATCTCGGTCATACGGTTGTTATGAGAAAAATCAGAGAATTTCAAAAACTCGGACATACTCTTCAACTTTTAGTCGGCGGTGCAACAGCTATGATTGGCGACCCTTCGGGAAAATCAGAAACAAGACCTGCTCTCACTAAAGAACAGGTTACCGAAAATGCAAAAACTTATTTTGAGCAAATATCAAAAGTTATTGATATGGGTTCAACAGATGTTTTGAACAATGCAGATTGGCTTCACAAGTTAACTTTGCCTGAAATAATCGGTCTTTCATCAAAAGTTACGGTTGCTCAAATTATGACAAGAGAAGATTTTAATTTGAGATACAAAGAGGGCAGACCAATTTCAATTCACGAATTTTTCTATCCTCTTTTACAGGCTTATGATTCGGTTGTTCTTGATTGCGATATTGAACTCGGCGGAACAGATCAGCGTTTTAACACACTTCTCGGAAGAGATATGCAAACGGCTTATGGAAAAGAAGAACCTCAAATCGTTATGCTTTTACCGCTTTTAGAAGGTACTGACGGCATTGTAAAAATGTCAAAATCTCACCCCGAACACTGTATCAGTATTTGCGAAAAGCCCTCTGATATGTACGGTAAACTTATGTCTATTCCCGATAATCTTATATATCGCTACTATTCTCTTTTAACAGATGTTTCAAACGATGAGTTAAAGCAAATCGAAGAAAGACTTAAAACCGAAAATCCGAGAAATATCAAGATGCAACTTGCACATCTTATTGTTGAAATGTACTATAACAAAGAAATTGCAAACGATGCACAAAATGAATTTGTTAATGTCGTTCAAAACAAAGGAGTTCCGTCTGATATTCCCGAAGTAAAAATTGATGGTGATAAATCATTAGTTGAAATAATTTTGGAAAACAAACTTGCCGAAAGCAAGGGCGAAATAAAAAGACTGATTGCTCAGGGCGGACTAAAAATTAACGACGAAAAATGTTCCGATATTAATTCGGTTATAAAAACATCTGACCTTCCTATTGTTATAAGGGCAGGAAAGCGTAAGTTTATAAAGGTAATTCAATAATGAGAATTTATAATAATATAACAAAACTGATAGGCGATACGCCTTTAGTTAAAATTAACAGACTAAATACGGGTTATGCCGAAATTTATGCAAAATTGGAATATTTTAATCCGTCAGGATCTTCAAAAGATCGTCCCGGATTTTATATGCTCCACAAAGCAATAAAAGAAGGTGTTGTAAAAGGAGATACCGTAATCATAGAGCCGACAAGCGGAAATACCGGAATAAGTCTTGCCATGTGCTGTGCTCAGGCAGGTTTGAAATTAATTCTTACAATGCCCGAATCAATGAGCGAAGAAAGAAGAAAAATTCTAAAAGGCTTTGGAGCGGAAATTGTTTTAACACCAGCAAAAGAAGGAATGCAAGGTGCTGTTGATAAGGCTCTTGACTTAATGACAAAATTTGATGATTGTTATATGCCTTCTCAATTTACAAACCCAAACAACCCTCTTTCGCACTATTTAACTACGGCAGAAGAAATATGGGAAGACACTGATAATAAAGTTGATGTCTTTGTTGCTTCGGTAGGTTCCGGCGGAACAATTACTGGAACCTCAAAGAAATTAAAAGAATACAATCCGCAAATATATTGCGTCGGAGTAGAACCCGCCGAAAGCCCGCTTTTATCGGAAGGAAAAACAGGAACCCACGGAATTCAAGGAATTGGTCCTAATTTTCTACCCGATATTCTCGACGTAAAACTGTTAGATGAAATTATCAAAGTAAAGACTTCTGATGCCATAAAAACAGCAAAAGAATGTGCAAAAAAAGAAGGAATTTTGTGCGGAATATCCTCCGGAGCCGCTCTCCACGCAGCAATAGAAATTTCAAAAAGAAATGATTTTTCAATGAAAAAGATTGTTGTATTGCTTCCTGATTTTGGAGAAAGATACCTTTCAACAAGCCTTTTTGAGGATTAATTATGCGTCTTATCAAAAAAGCAATAGAACAAATTCAGGAAGATATTCAAACAATATACGAAAAAGACCCTGCCGCAAGAAATATTGTTGAGGTTATTTTTTGCTATCCGGGGCTGCATGCGCTTATTTGCCACAGAATTTGCCATAAACTGAACTATTGGAAAATACCTTTTATACCAAGGTTAATTTCTCAAATTTCGAGATTTTTCACAGGGATAGAAATTCATCCCGCTGCAAAAATCGGAAGAAGATTTTTTATTGACCACGGAATGGGTGTTGTAATAGGTGAAACAACGGTTATCGGCGATGACGTATTGATATATCAAGGAGTTACACTTGGCGGAACGGGAAAAGATACAGGAAAAAGACACCCTACTATTTGTAACAACGTTGTAATTGGTGCAGGTGCAAAAATTCTCGGGAATATTTTAATAGGTTCGGGGTGCAGAATCGGTGCGGGTTCAGTCGTAATAGAATCAGTCCCTGAATTTTCTACTGTTGTCGGTATCCCCGGAAGAATTGTTCATCAAAAAATTATGGTTGACGGACAATTGCAACATAACCGTATTCCTGACCCGATAACCTGTGAACTGACGAGGTTAAAATACGAACTTATAGAAATAAAAGAAGAAATCGAAAAGATAAAAAATAACGAAATTTAACAAATCAACCTATAAAGGCTACTTGATTTATAATTAATGAAAATAAAGAAATACTAAAGGAATAAAAAAGTGGAAAAATTTACGGAATTAAATAATTTAAAGGATACTCTTTCGGTATTGGCAGGTGTAAAAAGGGATAAAGTCGTATCTGATTTGTGTAAAGTAATAGAATACCTTGCAAGTCCGGATATTAACAAGCAAATTTTTCCCGAAGCATTAAAATTATATACGGAAATGTGCGAAGAACTTTATAAAAAAGAACCTTCCGCAAGTCTTACAAACTATATGTACGATTTAATTCTGTATGATGAAAACATATTTTCCAAAATGTGTGCAAAAAACAAAATTCAAAATGTTTCTAATCAAATATCAGAAGCATTTAAAAAAGATGTAAGAACAATAAGGCTTTTATCAACAATAGATTGTGATGAAATAATATCCGGATTAATAAAGAACAATCCCGTTCTTGAAAAAATTAAAGAAAGTATTCCGACATATTCAAATGCTTTCAAACATGCAGGCAAAAAAGATGTTTGGGAAAATTATACAGGTGATTTTGTAAGATTTTACTTAAAAAACGGAACGGGTGAATTTGCAAAACATTACGCTTACAAGGTTGATGAAAAAGGAAACCTTACTCCCGTTTTGACACCTGATACAGTAAGATTATCAGATTTAAAATATTATGAACCTCAAAAGCAGAAAGCAAATGATAATATTTTATCGTTTCTTGCAGGAAATAAATATAACAATGTCCTTATGTACGGAGACAGAGGAACAGGTAAATCTTCTTGTGTAAAGGCGCTTGCAAATGAATATGCGGAAGTCGGACTCAGAATTATTCAACTTGAAAAAGATAAATTGAGATATCTTGGAGATTTATTATCAAATTTAACAGATAATCCGCTGAAATTTTTGATATTTATTGACGACTTAACATTTAGCGAAGATGATGAAAATTTAAACATATTGAAAGCGGTTTTAGAAGGTTCTCTTACTTCACAGCCTTCAAATGTCGTAATTTATGCAACTTCAAACAGAAAACATATTGTCAAAGAAACTTTTTCTGCAAGAGAAGGTGATGAAGTTCACCGTCAGGATACAATAGACGAAATGATGTCATTATCGGACAGATTTGGTTTGATGATAACCTATCAAATGCCTTCTAAAGAAGTTTTCCTTGAAATAACAAGAATTCTTGCAAAAGAAAGAGGAATTAACGAACCTTTTGAACAAATTGCGGAAGGTGTTGAACAATTTGCTCTTGCAAGAGGTTTCCGTTCACCAAGAATAGCAAAACAGTTCCTTGACTTAATGTATAAGCAGTAAAAAAATGAAAATATCAAAAGAATTTATAAAATATTGCCTTGTTGGTGTTGTTAATACGATTATAGGAACAGGCACAGCATTTCTAGCTTTGGATTTGTTTGGTTGTAATTATGCCGTTTCAACGACTCTTGCATATATCACAGGTAATATATCCTCTTTTTATCTCAATAAAACTTTTACTTTTAAAAGCATTGGAAATCCGATGTTTGAGTTTTTTAAATTCTTCTTAACAATGCTTCCCTCTTATGTATTTTCATATTGGGCAGGATACAAAATATGCCGTTATCTGCTTTCATTAGGACTTTTTGATTTTATAAATAAGTTTATAAAAATGAAAGAAACATTAATTTCGGATAATATTGCAATTCCGTTATCAATGTTAATATATCTGATTTTAGGATTTACTATAAATAAATATTTAGTATTCAACAAAAAGAAATAAAATATTAGAAATAATTCAAATATTTTGTATAAAAATTTGACTGTTTAAACAAAATTATGTAATATTAGGTTGATTATTCTTATTTTTTAAGCAATAAAGATGTAAAGTCATGAAGAACAAATTTGGTTTTACTTTAGCGGAAATATTGATTGCAATTGTTATTATAGGTGTAATTGCAACATTTACCATACATACAGCCCATAATCACGCTATGAAACAAAAAACAGAAAAGAAAGTCGCACAATTTTATTCGATAATTAATGCGGCAATGCGTCGTTCTTATATAGATAACGGAATACTTCCAGAACTTGAAAGATCAAAAATGTCATACAACGGAAATGTAACATGGCTTATGACATATCTTCTTCCGTATGTGAACTATGTTGAATATTCAAATTGCGGGGATACTAATTCTTTCAGAACAAATGCAGTATGCGTAAGATTGGCAAACGGCACTTTATTTGAATTCGTATCAGGTACAGATGGCGGAGACATATTGTTTTTCCCTGACGGACAATTTTTCAATTCAACCAACAAGAGTCAAAGATTACAAAGAAAATTTTTTGCATTTCAATTTGCTAAAAAACTTGCATCAAATCAAAATACAATTTCCCAGACAGGATTTATTGAGCCATATGTATTTACATGGAACGGTACACGTAACGGTTTAATCAATGATTCTCAATACGGTTGTAAAAACGGTTCAAAAGGTCCTTGGTTCTGTACAAAAATGTTGGAATTAAACGGTTGGAAAATTCCAAACGATTATCCTTGGTAATTATTTGCACTATGCCGATTTTATGATTAATATGGTATTATCGGAATAGAAAAAATTTTTATGATAAAAAAAATTCTCACAGTTTCATTATTAATTTTAGCCGTTTTAATTTTCTTTTTTGGCGGAAGAAACAAAAATTCTGATAACGAATTGGTTTTTTGGACGCTCCAACTCGGAACGTTTGATAAATACATAAACGGTGTAATCAAAGAATTTGAAGAATTAAATCCCGATATAAAAATTAAATGGGTAGATGTACCCTATTCGGAAGGGGAAAAGAGAACTCTTGCGGCGCTTCTTTCTGATAATCCTCCGGATTTAATTAATTTAACTCCTGATTTTTCGGCTCTTGCGGCACAAAGAGGTGCTTTGTTTGAAATACCCGAAAAAGAAATGGAAAATTATCCGCAGTCTTTATATGATTCTCTGTCGTATAACGGTAAGTTTTACGCAATTCCGTTTTATCTCACCTCTGCGGTTACCTATGCTAATAAAAAACTTATGCAAGAGGGAAAAATATATTCTGTTCCGACAACTTATGATGAAATGTATACTCAAAGCCTCAAAATCAAGTTGTTACAGAACACATACACAGATATGCCCGCTTTAACCGAAAATGACACTTTCTTAAAAATTCTTATAAAAAACGGAATTGATATACTTTCAGAAAAAGATAAAGATAAATTAATTTCTATTTATAAAGATTACAGAAAATATTATTCGGAAGGTTATATCCCTAAAGAGTCAATGACACAAGGACACAGAGAAGCCCTTGAAAAATATATGTCGGGACAAATAGTCTTTTTACAGGCAGGTGCAAATTTTTTGAATATTATCAAGGAAAATGCCCCCGAAGTATATGGAAATACAGAAATTTCATATCAACTAACAGGAAATAGCGGAAAATACGATTTTTCCGTTATGAATTTTATTATACCCTTAAAGGCAAAACAAAAAGAAAATGCCCTAAAATTTGCAACTTTTATAACAAATGAAAAAAATCAACTTGAATTTGCGAAATTGACCTCTGTATTGCCTGCTAACAAATATGCCTTGAAAAATCCCTATTTTAGTCAGAAAAATACAAAAGAAGAAAAGGCAAGATTCATAAGTGCCTTACAGATAAACAATTTAGGAAAAATATTTAACGAAACCGAAAACAAAAAAAATATTATAAATCTCTTAAATACAATAACAGGAAGAGTTTTATCAGAAAATAAAAATGTTGAAAGTATAGTTTCAGATTACTATAAAGATTTGGAAAAAATAAAATAAAAATAAGTTTATTTTTTATTAAAAAACATTTATAATTTTTATGAAAATGAGCAATTTTATTAACTTAAACGTCTTATTATTTATATAGCATTGTAACTAATGTGTACTTTTTGAACACAAAAAAAATAAAACAGGAGTGAAATATGTCTTTTGATGTCAACGGAAAAGTCCAAAAGAACGGGATTACAAAAGAACAGTTTGTAAATCAGATGGCGCAAAAAAATGTTAAAGCCGAAACGGCATCTAATATTTTTGACCAATTTAATAACAATGAGGC